>Ga0335072_10001583_pt1 | contig 36740 bp, 35 predicted proteins | sample Lox_Sample_21_FD_206725 | JGI IMG/M metagenome (GOLD analysis project Ga0335072, IMG submission 206725) | Soil microbial communities from Loxahatchee National Wildlife Refuge, Florida, United States - Lox_Sample_2.1 | ecosystem: Environmental > Terrestrial > Soil > Wetlands | place: USA... | reverse complement strand
GACTACAAGGACACGGGCCTGCTCCGCAAGTACATCTCTGACCGCGGCAAGATCCGCGCCCGCCGCGTGACCGGCAACTGCACCCGGCACCAGCGCGACGTGGCCACCGCGATCAAGAACGCGCGCGAGATGGCGCTGCTCCCCTACACCAGCACGGCGCGATAGGGAGGACGACCCAGATGTCTCGCACGCCAGTCAAGCTGATCCTCACCCATGAGGTGAGTGGCCTGGGCACGCCGGGTGACATCGTGGATGTCGCCGCCGGCTACGGGCGCAACTACCTGATCCCGCGCGGCTACGCGATCCGCTGGACGCGTGGCGCCGAGAAGGAAGTCGACCTGATCAAGCGGGCACGTGCCGTCCGTGAGATCCGCACCCGCGAGGACGCCCAGGCGGCCGCCGGGCAGCTCGGGAGGCTGAAGGTCCGGATCAAGCGGCGCGCCGGAGAGAACGGCCGCCTGTTCGGCTCGGTCGGCCCGGCCGACATTGCCGCGGCCGTCAAGGACTCCGGTGGCCCTGAGCTCGACCGCCGCAGGATCGAGGTTCCCGACCCGATCAAGACCACGGGCTCGCACACCGTTAAGGTGCGCCTCCACCCGGAGGTCAGCGCGTCGGTCAACATCGAGGTTCAAGCAGGCTGACCTGACTGGCGAGGTTCCCTCCGGTGAAGGAGGGCCTCGCCGGGCAGTTATCCACAGGACCGCAGAAGACTATTCACAGCCGTGTCCACAGGACCGGCTGACTTTCCACGGTAGCCGCCGACGGCCTGCCTTCCCTAGGGAACGCCCCCGCCGTCGGCTGTGCCTACTGGCGGCGCGCTTGGCGTCACTGGCGCTGGCGCCTGGTACCGCTCGATGCACCGTGCCAGTTCCGGGTCGAGCGAGGCCACCATCCGCCAGACCTCTGCGACCTGTTTCGTGTGCTCTGAGCTGCCCGAACGTGCTCTCACATCGGCCGCGAGGCGGTCGATCGCCGCCGCGATCGCGGCTACCCCCTGAGTGCTGTCGGATGTTGCCTCGTGCCGCGCCGCTGCCCCCGTACTCGAATACACACGCGAAGACTAGCGGACCTTGGCGGCCGCCGCAGGGTACTCCGGACAGTCGGCTCATGCTGGCTTTTTCCACATCGCTATCCCAAAACCCGCACGAGTTTTCCACAAGCAGCGCACGTTTTCCTGTGGAGAGCGATCTGTGGAAAACCCGATGAGAAAAGTGCCAAGTTTTTTCTGTACACAGCCGGTGGAGCGCGTTATCGCAGCTCGGCAACATGTTGCCAGCCGACGCCAGGCAATGGTCCACACCACTATCCCCAAGATGCACACACCTTAGCCACCGGTCATGCACAGCTTTATCCACAGCACGAGTTGGCGCTGGGGTGCGCGGGCCGGCAGAATGTCAAGACCTGGCCCTGCTCGCTCACCGCAGGAATGTCAGCCCCCCTCGATACAACTGGGGGAGGGGGTCGCAGCCGAGTCCGATTGAGGAGGTGCGTCAGCTTGAGCGTGGCCGAGATCGGGCAGCGGGACGACTTTGAGCGGATGCCGCCGCACGACGTGCCGGCGGAACAGTGCGTCCTCGGCGGCATGCTGCTGTCCAAGGACGCCATCTCCGACGTGATCGAGGTGATCCGGCCAGGAGACCACTACCGGCCCGCCCACCAGATCGTCCACGAGGCCGTCCTCGACCTGTACGCCCGCGGTGAGCCGGCCGACGCGATCACGGTCGCCAACGAGCTGTCGCGCCGCGGCGACTTGCAGCGGATCGGCGGGGCACCGTACCTGCACACGCTGATCGCCTCCGTCCCCACGGCGGCGAACGCGGGGTACTACGCGCGGATCGTCAGGGAGCGCGCCATCCTCCGGCGGCTGGTGGAGGCAGGCACCCGGATCGTGCAAATGGGCTACGCGGGCGACGCCGACGCCGACGACATGGTTGACCGCGCCCAGGCCGAGGTGTACGCGGTCACCGACCGGCGGATCGCCGAGGACTACCACTCGCTGTCAGAGATCATGCCGGGCGCCCTGGACGAGATCGAGTCGATCGGCTCCCGTGGCGGCCAGATGACCGGAGTCCCCACCGGCTTCGCCGACCTGGACGCCCTCACCAACGGCCTGCACCCCGGCCAGATGGTCGTCATCGCCGCTCGTCCCGCGGTCGGCAAGAGCGCGCTTGCGCTGGACTTCGCGCGATCGGCTACTATCCGCCACAATCAGCCGACGGTCTTGTTCAGCCTGGAGATGGGGCGCAACGAGATCACGATGCGCCTGCTCGCCGCCGAGGCGAAGGTGCCGATGAACCTGATGCGGACCGGCCAGCTCAGCGACGATGACTGGAATCGGCTGGCCCGGCGGATGAGCGAGGTCGTGGACGCGCCACTGTTCATCGACGACTCACCCAACATGTCGCTTATGGAGATCAGGGCCAAGTGCCGCCGCCTCAAGCAGCGGCACGAGCTGAAGATGGTGATCATCGACTACCTGCAGCTGATGTCCTCACCCAAGCGGGTGGAGAACCGCCAGCAGGAAGTCTCTGAGATGTCCCGGTCACTCAAGCTGCTCGCCAAGGAGCTTGAGGTTCCTGTGATAGCGCTTTCCCAACTCAACCGCGGTCCCGAGCAGCGGCAGGACAAGAAGCCTATGCTGTCCGATTTGCGAGAAAGCGGCAGCATCGAGCAGGATGCCGACGTTGTCATACTTTTGCATCGAGAAGACGCATATGAGAAGGAATCACCCAGAGCGGGTGAAGCTGACCTTATCGTCGCTAAGCACAGGAACGGCCCGACGGCCACCGTCACCGTGGCGTTCCAAGGTCACTACAGCCGCTTCGTCGACATGGCTCCTGGCTGATCGGTGGCAGCTGTCCGGACCTGGGGCGGGTCGTGGCCTCAGTTTATGAGCCGGTGGTCTGGCAGTGTCGGTAGCGGCGGGCGAGGTCGCGTCGGCCGGCATCCACGGCTCAGCGCCCCTGGCGCCAGCAAGGCCACATCCACGAGTCCGGCCTGTCGGATTGGCCCGGCCGCGTTCGTAGCCCTAGTGAGCAGCCGCCGACTAGGGGCGGCCTGACCTACAGGAGATGGTCCGAGATGCAGTACCTGCTGACCGTGATCGACGGCTCCGATCCGGCCACCGGCGGTTCCGGCCCGGCCGACGAGGAGGCTGCGATCGACGCCTTCAACGAGCGGCTTCAGGCCGAGGGCCATTGGGTCTTCGCGGGCGGCCTTGGGTCTCCCGACCCGGCCACCGTGGTCGACAATCGGGGCGGGGCCGGCCTGGTCACCGACGGGCCCTTCGCCGAGTCGAAGGAATACCTCGGCGGCCTCTGGATCATCGAGGCATCCGACCTCGACGTCGCGCTCAAGCTCGCGGCCGATGGCTCGTGGGCCTGCAACCGCAAGGTCGAGGTGCGCCCCTTCTTGTGAGCAAGAGCGGAGGCGGCCACCCGGGCCCGGCTCGGGTGGCCGCCCACTGCTAGAAATACAGCCAACCACCACCCCGCCGACCGGCGCGAGCAGCACCAACGCTGACCGGCTGCACTATGCGCGGGTGGCGATCATCGTCGCGGCGTTCGTGCTGAGCCCGGAACCCGATCCCGCCCGAAGCCCGCAGCTGATCGCAACCCGGAGTGTCGCCTGATGGCAGTCGACGGCCAGCCGCGGGGCCAGGAGCTCGACTCGGGTCCCCGCGAGGTACTTCCGGAAAGCTGGCGGGCGGCCCGTGGCCTGGGTAGACCGCGCTGAGGAAATGCCACGAGTTTGAGACTGATCATGGTGACAACGCGGTGAGGCAACTGAGAAAGCCCAGGCCACGCAAGATCAACATGTCATCGGATTTGAGACCCTACAGCGGGCTGAGGGCGGCTCTCGCGAGCTCCGGTTCCCCGGTGTCCTCTGACATCGAACATTCCTCTTTGTCAATTAACGTTGCTCGACTGGGGGTCTCTGTCACTACAGTTTCCTTACTACGTGGCCGTTGGGGACGGAGCGTGACCCGTGGGGCGGGACGAGGAAGCAGGAGCCGGGGACGCCGACCCGGAGTTCGAGCTGTGTTATCTGGACGCGGACGGTGGTGAGCACCGCGAGTTGCCGGGTGCATGGCGGGGGCTGTGCCCTGAGGCGTTCATGCCTGCCAGGGAGTTTCGCTGGGCAAGGAGCCAGAGGCACCTGCCTGGCCTGTGGTGGTCAGTGACCACGGGGTCGCATGTCGGGTACGAGTCCTGGCTTGAGCGCGACCACGTGATGCTGCTGGACTTCGACCCCAGGGTCACCGCGATCGCGGCGCAGCCGTTCTGGCTGCGCTGGCGCGATGACGCCGGCCGGCCCCGGCGTCACGCGCCTGACTTGTTCGCCCGGATGGCGGACGGTTCCGGCCTGGTCATCGACGTGCGTCCCGATGACCGGATCGAGGAGAGGGACGCAGAGGCGTTTGCCGCCGCGAAGGACGCGTGCGGCCTGGCCGGGTGGGGCTTCAGGCGGTCAGGGGTGCCGGATCCGGTGATGACGGCGAACGTCTCGTGGCTGGCACGGTACCGTCACCCGCGATGCGCGGGCCCGCCGGGCCTGGCGGGCCTCCTGCTGGAGGTCTTCGCCGGCCCGGTCCCGCTGATGGCGGGGGCTGCTGCCGCCGGCGACCCGATAGCGGTCCTTCCTGCCTTGTTCCACCTGATGTGGCGGCACGTGCTGGCCGCAGACCTGGCCGTCAGGCTGACGCCGGAGACTCCCGTCGTTGCCAGGGCGGCTCCGGGCGGCGGCCGGTGACCGGGCGGCCAGGCGGTGTCGGCATCGGGGACAGGGTCCGGTTCGGCGGCCGGGACCAGGTGGTGATCGGGGTGTCCGGGACAACGGTCCGGCTGGCCAGCACTGGCGGCGAGGTCGTGACCGTCACCGTGTCCGGGCTGCTGGCGGACCGGGACTTCGCGGTCATGGGTTCCCGGTCAGGGCCGGGGCTGCCGCAGGTCTCGGTGCTGGACGACCTGCCCGCGGAGGCGGTGGAAGAGGCACGGTGGTGGGAGCGGCACATCGTCGAGGTGCTGACCGGGATGCCGCCGGACGCTGCCGGCGGCACGGTCCCGCTGCCGGAGTACGACCCCGGGCTGGTCACGCTGACTCGCCGGGAGCAGGCTAAGGCAGCCGAGCTGACGGCCGCCGGGCACCCGGTCACGGCGAGCGCAGTCGCCAAGCGCCGCCGCCGCTACCAGGAGCAGGGCCTGGCCGGCATGGTCGACTACCGGTCCCGGCGGCGGATGCCGCCGCACGGCCGGGCCGACGAGGCCGTGGTCGCGGCCATGCGGAAGGCGATCGGCGAGGCGGCGGACGACTCGACGAGGACCGCGGCGTTCGTGTTCCGCCGGACCAGGGAGATCCTCGCCGGGGACGGCGGCGATGCGGGAAGGCTGCCGTCGGAGCGGACCCTTTACCGCCTGTTCGGGAGGCTGGAGGCTGGACGCCACACGACCGGGTCGGCGAGGACCCGGCGGTCGCTGGCCGCCCGTCCCGAGGGGCCGTTCGGCCGGGTGCCGGCAGCGGCGCCCGGCGACGTGATGCAGATCGACTCCACGCCGCTGGACGTCCTGGTCCGCCTGGACGACGGGGTGACCGGCCGGGTGGACCTGACAGGGATCATCGACGTCGCGACCAGGACGGTGACCGCAGCGGTGCTGAGGCCGACGACGAAGTCGGTGGACGCCAGCGTGCTGCTGGCCCGGACCGTGACCCCGGAGCCGATGCGGCCGGGCTGGCCGCAGGCCATGCGGATGTCGCAGTCGGCCCTGCCGTTCCGGCGGATGCTCAGCATCGACGAGCGGCTGGAGCACGCTGCGGCCCGCCCGGTGATCATCCCCCAGGTGATCACCGTCGATCACGGCAAGGTGTTCGTGTCGGAGTCGTTCAGGGCGTCCTGCGCGTTCCTGGGCATCAGCTTCCAGCCCGCCCGCAAGGCCACCGGGACCGACAAGCCGCATATCGAGAGGATGCTGGGGTCGGTCGCGACGATGTTCGCCCAGTACGTGTCCGGTTATACCGGGCGGAGCCCGGAATACCGCGGCCGCGGCACTGAGGAGAAGGCCGTGTGGTCGCTGCCGGAGCTGCAGGACCTGCTCGACCAGTGGCTGATCCTCTGGCAGGCCCGGCCGCATGACGGCCTCCGCGACCCGCTGCACCCGGGCCGGGCGTTCAGCCCGAACGAGAAGTACGCCGCCCTGACCGAGGCCGCCGGCTACGTGCCGCTGGCCCTGTCGCCTGAGGACTACATCGAGCTGCTTCCCGCCACCTGGCGTGCCGTGAACGCCTACGGCATCAAGATCAGCCGCCGGGTCTACGACGGGAAGGAGCTGAACCCGCTGCGGATGGAGCACTCCGGGGTCGCCGTCCGCAAGGGACTGTGGGAGGTCCACCGCGATCCCTACGACGTCTCGCGGGTCTGGGTCCGCGACCACTGGAACGGCGGCTGGATCACCGTGTTCTGGACCCAGCTGCAGCGGGTCGCGGCCCCGTTCGGGGAACTGGCCTGGGACCACGCCCGCAAGCTGATGCCCGCCGCCACCGAGGCCGAGCTCGCCGACGCGGTCGAGGACCTGCTTACCCGGGCCGGCCGGGGCCCCGGCGGCGCTTCCGCGGCAGCGCCCGCGAAACGAGAACGGCGGGTCGCTGCCCGCACCCGGGCCGCTGGCCCGTCCGTGCCAGCGGGCCCGCCGCCAGAGGACATTCCCGCGCCCGGGGAGCCCGGCGGCATCGAGGGCGACGGGGAAGCCATCGTCCCGATGCCGATCTTCGACCCGTTCCGCGAGGCGGAGAAGTGGCGGTGACCCCGCCCGCGCCGGGCAGCGCCGGCACTACGGCCCAGCTCACCACGCTGACCGGATGGCGGCAGTTCGTGGCCGCCATGCCGTCGGTCCCGGACCTGCTTCCCGAGCGGGACTGGATCCTGCTCGAGGACGGCAAGCGTGCCTCGCATGACGACGATCGGCTGGAGCACCACTCCCGGCTGGTCGTGGTCCAGACCCCGGTCATCGGGCGGATCATCACCCAGGGCGGGAACCTGATCCGGATGAACCGCCTCGCCCATTACGGCCGGTCGGGGCTCATGGTGTCCGGGCCGGCCCGGACCGGGAAGACCACCGCCGTCACCCAGCTCGGCAAGACCGTCGAGGCCATGCACCGGCACCGGAGCCCGGGCTCCCGCGACGACATCCCCGTCATCTACATCACCGTCCCGCCGGCCGCGACCGGCAAGATGATCGCGATGGAGATCGCCCGGTTCCTCGGCCTCCCGGTTCCCCGCCGGGCCAACATCACCGACGTGATCGAGTCGGTCTGCGGCATCTGCCTGGACACCCGCGTGAGCATGATCATCGTGGACGAGCTGCACAACCTGGACATGACCACCCGGGCCGGCGCCGAGGCCTCCGACACCCTGAAGTACTTCTCTGAAAGGCTGCCATCCACCTTCGTCTACTCCGGGATCGGGCTGGACCGAGGGGCGCTCCTGGCCGGGCCCCGCGGCGACCAGGTCGCCGGCCGGTTCACCCTCATCCCGACCGCCCCGTTCACCGTCGGCCGGGAATGGTCCTCCCTCGTCGCCGCAGTCGAGGGCTCCCTGAGGCTCTACCGCCACGAGGACGGCTCCCTCACCGCGCTCGCGGACTACCTGCACCGCCGCACGCGCGGCATGATCGGCAGCCTTCTCTGGCTCCTGCGCGACGCATCCTGCCAGGCCATCCTCGACGGAACCGAGAAACTCACCCGCAAGAACCTGGACCACGTCGCCGTCGACATGACCGCGCAGGCACCGCCGCCCCGGACGAGAACGCCGAAGCCATGACCAGCGCGCTGCCCCGGGACCGCGCCGAGCAGATCCTGGCCGACCATGCCGCCGGGAAGTCGGTCCGCCAGATCGCCGAGGCCTACGGCCACAGCGTCACCACGATCCGCACCTACGTGAAGGGGCTCCGCATGCCGGGCGAGCCGGCGGCCCGGGCCGACGACTTCGCCCCGTTCGTCGCCTACTGCCGGCGGCGGCTCGCAGACGACCCGCACCTGCGGACTCCCGCCCTGCTCGCTGAGCTCTCCCGCATTGGCCTCGGCAACTCCAGGGCAACGCTCTACCGCGCGATGGAGCGCCACGGAGTGCAGACCCACCCTTGTCCCGAATGCCACCCGGCGAGCATGAGCGGATACTCGCCGCTACCCGAAGCCCCGGCCCCTCTGCCGGCGCCCCTGCCAGTGCCGGCCGCCCCGCTGGCCGGAGAGACCCTCGCGTCGTTCCTCAGCCGCCTCGCCGCCGCAAACCGCACCAGCCGCGAGGCCCTGCTGGACATCCTCCCGCCCTGGTTCCGCGTCAAGACCCGCTGGCACGACGACCGCTGGCAGCCTCCCTCGCTCGTCTCCCGGGCAGACGATGCCGCCGCGAGGCTCGCCGTGATCAGCGGCTCAGCCGCAGCAGCCATCAAGAACGCTCTTCCCGCCTTCGGCGGGAAGAGCGGCCAGCCCGTCCGGGCCGTGACCGCATGCCGCCTCTGCGCTGCGGCCCGTCGCGCTAGCCAGCCAGTCCTCGTCCACCTCCCCGCCCACCTCCAGGTCTGCCTCACGCACGGCATCTGGCTATCCGGACCCGGAATCCCGCAAATCAGCGTCAGCGGCTGTCCCGACATCCTGTCCGCCGAGCGCCAGGCCCGCCGACTCGGCCACCGCTGCACCATTGAGCAGCTGATCTACGCAAGGCTTCACGAACCTGCCGCCCAGGACGACCGCAGGTGGAAGCGCCGGATGACCACCCTCATCGAGTCCAACCCCCGGCGGGCAACCGAATCGGGTACCCAGGCACTGCTCCAGGCCGCGGCCTACCCGGAAGCCATCGCCACAGCCTGCCGACTACAAAAGCCTCCCCAGAGCAATCTTCACTGACAACCCCGCCCCCCAGAGCCCGACCAAGCCAGGCAAAACAGACACCGCTCTCACCATGGATTGACAGTCAAGATTCCTCACCGCAGGTCAGCGGACTAGATCGAGCAATCTTCGCTGTCACGGGACACCCGGACTGCTGGCGGATGGCACGTAACCCGCCGCGGATGATCTAGCGGCTTACCAGGGCGCCGGACCCTCGTCGTCGGTGAAGGTTCCGGTGGGCCCGTCGGCGCCGATGGTGGCCATCCGGACGGCGGCCGCCGCGCCTTCGGCGGGGGTGCGGTAGCCGCGATGGCCGTTGAGGTCGGTGGCAACGTAGCCGGGGCAGACCGCGTTGACTTTGATGCCGTCGGGCAGCAGGTCCCGGGCGTACTGCAGGGTCAGGGCCGTCAGCGCGGTCTTCGACGTGACGTATCCGGCGGAGACCGGGATCGACGGGCCATCCGTGCGCTCCAGGTCCGCGTTGATGCTCAGCGAGCCCACCGAACTGGAAACGTTGACGATTCGCGGCGAGGCCGACCGGCGAAGCAGCGGCAGCATCGCGTTGGTGACGGCGATAACCCCGAAGTAGTTGGTCTCGAAGATGGCGCGCAGGACATCCAGGTCCGCCGTGCTCGGGCGCTGGTCGCCCAGGTCGCTGCCAGGAGGGCGGCTGATGCCGGCGTTGTTGACCAGCGCGTCGAGCCTGCCGTAGCGGGCCTCGATCACGGCGGCGGCTAGGGCGGCCGAGGCGGGGTCGGTCACGTCGAGCACGACCGATGTCGCCTCGATGCCGTTCCCGCGGAGTTCCGCGGCGGCCTTCTCGCCGAGCTCGGCATTTCGGGCGCCGGCAAAGACGATGTGGCCGAGGGCTCCGAGATGGGCGGCGATCTGGCGGCCGATGCCCTTGTTCGCACCGGTCACAAGGGTGATCATTGTTTTGTTCATGGCTCCAGCACAGCACCGCACCGAACGCGCTGGCCAACACCGATCGCGTCCCGAACGATACTGCAGGTATGGATGTGCCGGAGACGCGCGAACTCACCTACTTCATCGCCGTCGCGGAGGAACTGCACTTCGGCCGGGCCGCGCAACGCCTGGGCATGGCACAGCCTCCGCTATCGCGCGCCATCGCCCAGCTGGAACGACGCATGGGCGTGCAGCTACTGGAACGCAGCAGCCGAGCGGTGAACCTCACCGCCGCCGGCCAGGTTTTCCTGGCCGAAAGCCGAAAGGCACTGGACGCGGTCTCGGCATCGGTCCGGCGCGCGCAACGGGCGGGACGGGACGATCCAAAGCTCTCGCTGGCGATGAAGCCCAACGGGGACGCAGGACTGCTGGAGCCGATCCTGCAGTCCTACCGGCGCGATCCGGATGCCATCGAGATCGAGGTGATCGTCTGCGGCATCGGAGAGCAGGCTTCGATGCTGCGTGACGGGCGGGCGGACGTCGCGTTCCTTACCGCGCCCTACGACGACCTCGCGGGATTCGACACCGAGCCACTGCTGCTCCAGGACCAGGTGGCCATGCTTCCCCGGGCCCACCGGCTCGCGGGCCGCGCCACCCTGACGCTCGCCGACCTGGCCGGCGAGCAGGTACCCCGATGGCCCGGCGACAACCTGCAAGCAACCGACGCTCCCCTGCCCCAGGTGCGTGATACCTCGCAGCTGATGCAGCTGGTCGCCCTCGGCCAGCTGGTCGCGGTCCTGCCCGAGTCGGTGCGCCAGCGTGCCTGGCCCGACGTGGTGTGCGTGCCGCTGCTCGACGCGCCGCCCACCACGGTTGTCGTGGCCTGGCCGGAGCGGACCACATCACGGGCGGTGGCCGCCCTGATCCGCGCGAGCACGGAGGCGGCGGAGACCGCAGCGGCGGGCGCCTTGCAACAAGCCGAGCAAAGCCGCCAGGGCGCCCTGACGTAGCCAATTCGTAGCTTCCCTGCCCACGGCATACCTTGACTTGTCAGGCGGTGTGCCCATGGCCCCCGCCCCTGCCCCTCGTGCAGCCCAAGCGCTGCTGCCAGGTGCCATCCGCCTCACGAAGAGCATGCCTCGGTTACCGGTGCCGCGTCGGGTGACGGGATGGGCGTCGGCGGGACTGCGCAGGTGCCGGTTTCGGGGTCGCAGGCCGCGTCCGTGTCGGCGGCCAGGATGGTGAGCTTGGGCGGGTTCACTGGGGGTCCCCTGGGGTGAGGGCTTGGGTGATCGCGGCGGCGTAGGCGCTGGCTGTCGCGGCGCCCGGGATCGCCAGGCGGCCATCGAGGACGGTGAAGGGGACGGCGGTGATGCCCAGCTCGCGGGCGAGCTTCTCGTCCGCCTGGACCGCATCGGCGTACTCGTCCCCCGCCAGGAGGGCCTGTGCCCGCGCGGCCGGCACCCCCGCCCTGGTGGCCGTGTCCGCGAGGTAGTCGGCCAGGTAGGCGTTGATGCCCTCGCCGAGCAGGTCGCGCTGGACGGCATCCATGAACTTGCTGGCCGCGCCGTGCTCTTCGGCCAGGTGGAGCATCCGGTGGGTGTCGAAGGAGCTGGCGACCGGGTGGTGGATGGCGTAGGGCTGTCCCTGGGCGCGGGCGAGCGCGGCCATGTGCTCCTCGAGGCGGGCGGCCTGGGCTTGGTCGCCGCGGAACTTGTGCAGGACGTGCTCGAAGGAGTCGAACGGCTCGGGGCCGGCGTCGGGGAACAGCTCGAAGGAGCGGTAGGTGACGGTGATCGTGTCCGCGTGCCCGGAGCCGGCGATGGCCTGGTCGATGCGCGGCTTGGCCAGGTAGCAGGCGGGGCAGCCGAAGTCCGCCCAGATGTCGATGTGCAGCATCGCGGGATCGTCCTTACCCGGCCAGGGCGGCGGCGATCGCGTCCCCTACCGGGGTGGTTGGCCGGCCGGCCAGGCGGGACAGGTCGCCGGTGGCAACGGCGAGTTCCCCGGCGGCGATGGAGGCGTCGATGCCGGCCATCACGTGCGGGAGCGGGGCGGGCAGCCCGGCGGCGGACAGCATCGCCGCATACTCCTCGCCGGAGACGGCATGGTAGGGGACGTGCCGCCCGGCCTGCCTGCTGACCTCGGCGGCGAACTCGGCGAAGCTCCACGCGGTGTCGCCGGACAGCTCGTAGACGGTGTCCTCGTGGCCGTCACCGGACAAGACGGCGGCCGCGGCGGCGGCGTAGTCGGCGCGTGATGCCGAGGTGAGCCGGCCGTCGCCCGCGGCGCGGACCAGCGCGCCGTGCTCCAGCGCGGCCGGGATGTTCATCGTGATCATCTCGTGGTACAGGTTGTTGCGCAGCAGGCTGTACGGGACTCCGGAGGCGACAATGGCGTCCTCGGTGGCGCGGTGGTCGTCGGTGACCAGGCCGGTCTGGTTGCCGGGGGCGCTGGTGTAGGCCAACAGCGCGACGCCTGCCTTGGCGGCGGTGCCGACGACGACCTTGTGCTGGGCGACCCGGTCGCGGTGGAACTCGTTGCCCGAGATCAGCAGCACCCGGTCGCCGGCTCGCAGCAGCCCGTCGAACGACTCCGGGGAGTTGTAGTCCGCGACGGCGAGGGCGACTCCCCGGGCGGCCAGGTCGCGGGCCTTGCCGGGATCGCGGACCACCGCGGTGACCTCGGCGGCCGGGACCGTGGCCAGCAGTTGATCGATGACCAGGCGACCGAGCTGGCCGCTGGCGCCGGTGACGATGATGCTCATGATACGCGGACCCCTAAGTTGAGATACCATCAAGTTAGCTGGACGATGGTGAGCCTACCTTAAGTTGATGGCATGTCAAGATAATGGGGTTGCCTGCATGAGGAGCGGAGAGGGACTGGCGGGGGAACGGCCCTTGCGCGCGGACGCACGCCGCAACATAGAGAAAGTGATGGAAGCCGCAGCCGCGGCCTTCGCCGTCGGCGGGCTTGATGTTCCCCTGGAGGACATCGCCCGCAGCGCCGGCGTGCGCGCGGGCACCATCTACAACCGCTTCGGCAGCAGGGAGGGACTGCTCGACGCGGTCGTCGCGGACGTCGCAGCGGGGTGGCTGCGGGCGGTCATCGACCGCGCCATCAGGCAGGACACGGCCTGGGGCAAGTTCGCCGCCTTCGTCGAGGGGATGTGCGGGGAACAGGCCGCGGACCGCGTCTTCAACGACGTGTTCTCCCGCCGCTACCCCGATGCTCCGGGCCTGCAGGCGGTCTGCGGCCAGTCGCTGGCCTTCGGCGCCGAGCTCATCGCCGACGCCCAGGCCTGCGGCACGCTCCGGCCCAGCTTCACTGCCAGCGACCTCGCGCGCATCTTCTCGGTCAACGCCTACCTTGTACGCGACAGCCCGCCCGGAGACGACGGCTGGCGCCGGACCCTCCAGTTCACCCTCGACGGCCTGCGCGCCCAGCCCGACAGCACCTCAGAGTGACACGGGCCGCCCGCCGTAAGGATCCGTGGTTGAAGGTGGCCGTGCACCCGCCGTCGACGGTCACGATGGAACCGGTCATGAACGAGGCCTCATCGGACGCGAGGAACGTCGCGACGCGGGCCACTTCCTGTGCCTGCGCCTGACGGCCGATGGGCTGCAGGGCCGCGTTCGCCTCCCGCCGCGCCTCGGCCGCGGCACGCTCGGCCGGCGGAAGGGATGCGCGCCTTCCGCCCATATCTGTGTCGATGTAGCCAGGGCAGATGGCGTTGACCCGAAGACCGTCGTGACTGTAGTCGACAGCCAGCTGCCGGGTGAGGTTGACGATGCCGCCCTTGGAGGCACAGTACGACGGCGCCAGTGGCGCGCCGATGATGCCGTACGTGGAAGCGACGTTGATCATGGCGCTCTGCGGGCGCCGCAGGAGGTGCGGGATCGCCGCCCTGGCGGACAGGAAGGTCCCGCGCAGGTTGACGGCGATCGTCCGGTCCCAGGCGTCGATATCCAGCTCATGAAGGCGATGCGACCCGCCCGAGATGCCGGCGTCGTTGACCAGCACGTCGAGTTGCCCGAAGTCGGCCACGGCGCCGTCGACCAGGGCGGCGACCTGCTCGGCGTCGGCCACGTCGCATGACCTGAAGGACGCCTTGCCACCCGCGCTCCTGATCTCCTCGGCAGTTCGCTGCCCGCCACCGACGTTCATGTCACCGATGGCGACGGCCGCGCCGGCGGCTGCCATGTCGAGGGCGATGGCCCGGCCGATGCCCGTCGCCCCACCTGTCAGGAGAACTACCCGGTCGCTCAGAGAGGGCATCAGTCCTCGCCTCCTCATCCTCTTGGCGAGATCGCCTTGCTGCTTGGGCCAACCTCAAGACGTTGGCCCGGAAACCGTACAGGAATCCGGAATGGGCCTACAGGGCAGGGTTGCCCGATGCACAATATTTACCAATGAGGTCATAGCGCGAGTTTTCGGTAAACACTAAGCTCAGCCCGCCAACCTTCCAGTGACGAGGACGAGGAATCAGTGTGACCCCCCTTCCACATGACTCGCCGGTGAGTCTTCAACCGCCGAACCGAGACGCTCCGCTGCCGGTACTGCTCGTGGCGGCCGGGCCTGTCAAGCAACCACGCTGGACAGTACTCATCCGGTGGATCATGCTCATCCCGCACTTGTTCATGCTGTACTTCCTCAACATAGCCGCCGGGGTACTTGCGTTCATTGGCTGGTGGGGCGCGCTGTTCACCGGCCAGATGCCCGAGTTCGCGGTCAGCTTCATTTCCGGTTTCGCACGGTGGTCTACGCGCGTCCAGGCCTACGCGTTGCTGCTGACGGACCAATACCCGCCGTTCTCGCTGAATGACGAGCCTGCCTATCCGGTCCGGATCGCGATACCGTCGCGAGACAAGCTCAATCGCTTCGCGGTCCTTTTCCGTGTCATCCTGGCGATCCCGGCGGGCCTGCTGACTGGCATCGTCTTCTACGGCGGCGCGACGATCGTGGCGTTCATCGCCTGGCTGATCGCGCTCGTCGCCGGGAAGCTACCGAAGTCCCTGCACTTGGCCTACACCGCGATCCTCAGGTACTCGACTCGCTACTACTGCTATTACTACATGCTCAGCGCCGCCTACCCGCGCGGGCTGTTCGGCGACGGCCTCGCCTTGCTTGACGAGGCGGCCTTGCCGCCCGCTGGTGACCTCGGTCCCGCTGTCCCCGCGCCTTGGGACCCGGTTGATGCCGCCGCGCCTGGCTTCGAGATTCCGTTGGACGCCGCCGCGCCTGGCTACGGTGTCGTCGGCTACGGGGTGGTTCCTGTCGATCCCGAGCCCTTGCCGCCGGCCGACTGGCGGCTGCTTCTCACGCGGGGGGCCAGGCAGCTGATCGGCTGGTTCATCGGGATCGGCGTCGTGATCTTCGCGGCCGTGATCACCGTGGTCGCGATCAACAGCATCACGACGGGCAACGCGGCCACGGCCAGAATCGCCATCATCGCGGTGAACTCCGCGAACAGCACGCTGACGAGCGAACTGAGCAAGTATCAGAGCACGGTCCAGGCCTGCACAAACGCCACCTGCGTCGAGACGGCGGACGCACAGGCCGCCACCGCGTTCACCACCTTCGCCAGCAAGGTGCACGGCACGCCGATGCCCACGAGTGCTGTCGCCGACGCGAACAGCGTCTACGCGGATGCGACCAAGGTCGCGCAGGACCTGACTCGGCTCAGCCAGCTCGGCCCGTCGATAAGTTCCTCTCAATACCAGAGCACGGCTAACGGCATGAACATAACGCAGGCCACGACCCAGTTCCAGCAGGACTACAGCGCCCTGGGCGACGCGCTGAACAGCTCCGTTCACTAAGCCGGCCCTGGGGTGGCGGGAAGTAACCCGCCACCCCAGGCGAGGGCCGATTAGGCGGCGCGGCGGTGGACCAGTCCGATGGTCGCGGCGATGAGCAGGGCTGACAGCGCGAGCAGCCAGCCTCCTTCGATCCACTGGAAGGGCCAGAACCGGGTGGCCGGCTGGTAGCTGGTCCACTGCAGGTAACCGTGCGGGCCCAGGCACTGCGGCAACGTCGGGAACGATCCCGCGGCGGTTCCTCCCTTCTGGCCCGCTCCCGGCCCGCCCGCCCCCGGCGGGGGGAAGTTGCAGAACTGGGTGACGATGTTGCCCGGGGGATTGTCGGCGAAGGCGAACCTGCCGTCTTTGGTCCACCACTGGCCGATGATCCACGCGGTCCCTGGCACGTTCGGGTTGCTGGTGACCAGCGGCGCCAGGTAATGCTCGCGCAGGAACGCCGCGGCCGCGATCGCCAGGCCCGTGTAGACGGCGAGGGTGGCGGCGATCGCGGGGACGACCCGGCGTATCAGCATGCCGGCCAGGGCGCCGACCGCGAAGGCGGCCAGTGTCCAGGCGGGAAAGGTGACCTCGCGCAGGCTGAACAGGCCAACGAGCTGGGAGTTCCCGTAGAGCCCGAGGTTCTGGTTGCCAGCGGCGAAGTACGGCTGGAAGCACCAGGACACCAGGAGGCCGAAGGCGGCGCCGGCGGCCGCCAGCACGACCGCGAGTCCCACGAGCTTGGCCAGTGCCCAGCGGCACCGGCCGAAGCCCTGGGTCCAGGCGTACCTGAAGGTGCCGGTCTCGAGTTCACGGGCCAGCACCGGCGCCCCGACAAATGCCCCGATCAGGGCCGGCACCAGCTGCAGCAGGCTGCTCACAACGCTCATGAGGTTCCAGCTGCCGTTGAACGTGGCGGCCAGCTCCTGGCAGGCGGCCGAGCTTGCCGGGTGGCAGGCGACCGCGGCGGCCCAGTCGTGGTGCACTGGCGACCCAAGCACCCACAGGAGTACCGACAGTGCCCCCAGCAGGACGGCCACCGCGGCCAGCGCGATCCGGTGCTGGCGCCAGGCGACCCCGGCCATCCGCCGCCACGGCACCGGCCGGAGCCTGGCCTCTCCTTCTGAGTCGGGACGGGCCCGCGTGGCCGGGGCGGTCATCGTGGCACCTCCAGCGTGGTCTCGCGCAGGTAGGCCATGGCCAGCTCCTCCAGGCTAGCCTGCCCATGGGTGGCGAGCAGGTCATCGACGGCCCCGGCCAGCCGGACCTGGCCCCGGGACAGCAAGATGAGGTAGCTGGCCACCCGCTCAAGCTCGGTGAGCACGTGCGAGGACAACAGCACCGACACCCCGTCGGTGGCCGCGGCGGCAAGGACCGTGGCCATGAAGTCGTGCCGGGCGATCGGGTCGAGCATCGCCACCGGCTCGTCAAGCACAAGCAGCCGTGGTCGGCGGGCCAGCGCCAGGGTCAGCGCCAGCTGGGCCTGCTGGCCACCGGACAGCTTGCCCGCCCTCCGCTTCAGCGGAATGCCGAGCTCGTCCAGCCGTGCCTTCGCGTAGGGCCGGTCAAACCGCCGGTTCAGGCTGCGAGCCACGTACACCATGTCCGCGACCGACAGGCCCTTGTACACCGGGGTGTCCTGGGCCACGAACGCGATGCCGTCAAGGGCGGCAGGCGATCCGGCTCGGCGGCCGCCGAGCACGGTCACCTGGCCCGCTGAAGGGGCCGCAAGGCCCACCGCCAGGTTCAGGAGCGTGGACTTGCCGGCCCCGTTCGGCCCGACAAGCGCGGTCACCCGGCCGGCGGGTATCTCCAGCGTGCACTCGCGCAGCGCCCAGGTACGCCCGTAGCGCTTGCCCAGGCCGCTGGCCTCCACGACGTTCATCGGTCTCCTCCCAAGCAGGAATCGGGTGTATCCGCCGCCCACTGTCCCCGCATCCCGGCCCGGCTGTCAGCGCCCGCCCGGGCGAACCAGTTCATCCGCAGGGATGAATCCTCCTCGCCGCGCGGATGATGCACATGGCCTGGCCAGGGGATACCGTCGGTGGCATGCAGGCGGTCCGGCGGTTGGCGGGTGATCACCAGGAAGTCATCGTCGATGCCGGGATGGGGATCGCCGGGGCCGGGCTGATCGCCTTCGCCACGTGGGGTTCGCCCCGCCTGATCGGCAGCGAGGCGGTCGCCGGTCCTTCCTGGCTGCTGGCGGTGCTGCCCCTGCTGGTCGGGGGGTCGCTGCTGCTGCGCCGCCGCGCCCCGCTGCTGATGTGGCTGGCCACCTGGGCGGGCCTGGCGATGCTCTGCCTGCTCGCCGACAACCTGGTGCGGGGCCTGGCGTTCACGTTCGCGCTGTTCGCCGCCGCCTACGCGCTGGGCGCGCACGCCAGCTTTCGCCACGCGGCCGCCGGGATGCTGCTCACCGCCCCGGTCATGGTGGTCATCAGCGACCGAGGGGAGCTGGCGCTGACCTTCTCGGCCGGTGAGCAGGGCGGCCAGTCGAGCGTTCTATTGGCATTGATGCAGCTGCTGGCGTTCTGGCTGGTCGGCGTCTTCGTCCACGCCCGCAGGCAGTCCGCGTCGCTGGCCGCGCGGAGCGAGGCACTGCAGCGCCAGGCCGAGCAGGCCGCGGCGGCCGAGCGGGCCCGGATCGCACGGGAACTGCACGACATCGTCGCCCACCACCTCAGCGTGATCGTTCTGCAGGCAGCGGGCAGCAGGGCTTCGGGAAGGTCGGCCGGGGCGGCCCTTGAGAAAATCGAGAACAGCGCGCGGCAGGCACTGGCCGAGACCCGTCGCCTGCTCGACGTCCTGCGGGACCCAGACGAAGGGGCCGGGCTGGCACCGCAGCCGGGCATCTGGGAGCTTGACACGCTGGCGGCCAGCGTCCGGGCCGCTGGCCTGCCCGTGAACCTGGTCATCGACGGCGACCTCGCCGCGCTGCCCGCGGCCGTGGACGTCTCGGTATACCGGATCGTCCAGGAGGCGCTGACCAATGTGCTCAAGCACGCGGGGCCGGCACACGCCGACGTGACGATCGGGTACGCGGTAGACACCGTCACGATCGAGGTCACCGACAACGGGATCGGCGACCCCGCCCCGCTGACCCCGATGGGCGGGAACGGGCTGGCTGGCATGCGCGAGCGGGCCGCGGTATTCGGCGGTGAACTGTCCGCGGGGCCGCGGCCAGGCGGCGGGTTCGCGGTGCTTGCCCGGCTGCCGCTGGGCAAGGGCGTGATGTCGGGCGAGCGATCGTGATCAGCGTCCTGATCGTCGACGATCAGGACCTCGTCCGCGAGGGCCTGCGGATGCTCCTGGAAGCCGAGCCGGACCTGGTCGTCGCCGGGGAAGCCGCCGATGGCAGTCAGGCGCTGGCCCAGGCCCGGCTCCTGGACCCCGACGTGATCTTGATGGATGTCCGCATGCCCAGGATGAACGGCATCGAGGCGGCCACCCGGCTCGTCCAGGCCGGGTCGCGGGCGCGAATCCTCATGCTGACCACGTTCAACCTGGACGAGTACGTCTACCATGCGCTCCGGGCAGGCGCGAGCGGCTTCCTGCTCAAGGACGCCAGCCGTGAGCAGCTGGCCGGTGCCGTGCGCGCGGTGTCGGCGGGCGAGACCCTGCTCGCCCAGGCCATCACGCGGAGGCTGATCGAGGACTTCTGCCAGGGCCCGGCTCCTGGTGTCCCCGCCGCCGCGGCGGCCGGGGGCCTGAGCGAGCGTGAGCTCGGCGTGGTACGGCTCGTGGCCGAGGGCCTGTCGAACGCGGAGATCGCCGGCCGCCTCTACCTCAGCGAGGCGACCGTCAAGAGCCACATCGCCCGCATCCTGGCCAAGCTCGGCCTGCGCGACCGGGTGCAAGTTGCCGTCTACGCCTACGAGCATGGCATCGTCCGGCCGGGCCGCGGCACACCGCCACCGGGCCGGACGTCCTTAGGTGCCTGGCCGGAGCTGCGCGTTCTCGCGGTACTGCGGCCCGCGGGGCCCGTAGTCGAGCTCGGCTCCGTTGTTGCTGCTTTGGATGACGGGGGCGGGAGCGTCGTGGGGATCCATGATCGACTCGATGAGGATCAGGCGGTCGTTTGGCGCGCTGAGGGCCTTGTGCAGGTCGTCGACCGTCCTGACGACGAACGATCGGGCCGTGGTATCCGGACGGAACACCTTGGGCAGGTCGGCGTAGGCCCAGTTGGCGATGTCGTTGTAGGGCGCGCTCTTGCCGACGTAGCCGCGCTCGATGGTGTAGCCGCCGTTGTTGATCAGGAAGATCACTGGCTTGAGGTCGTGCCGCAGCATGGTCGACAGCTCCTGGGCGGTCAGCTGGAACGAGCCGTCGCCGACGAAGAGCAGGTGGCGGCGCTGTGGTGCTGCCGTCAGCGTGCCAAGCAGCGCCCCGACGCTGTATCCGATCGAGCCCCAGATGACCGAGGCTACGACGGAGCAGCCCGGTGGCAGGTGAAAGCCGAACATCGCGTAGGAGGTCCCGTTGTCGGTGAGCAGGACGTCCCCGGGCTTGAGGTAGCCCTGGAGCGCTTGCCAGTAGGCGGCCTGAGTCAGCTGCGCCGATCTGTCGGCGTAGCTGCCCGCTGTCGGTGCCGCCATCGGGTGAGCGAGCCGGTCCGTGACCTGCGGGCTGGCGTCGATCACGGCGCGCAGGATTTGCTTCAGCGTCACGGCCTGGTAGTTGTCCGGGCCGATATCGACTGAGTGCCCCCGGGCGCGGATCGTGTTGGCGGGCAGCGAGGCGGTGAAGTCGCCCGAGGTCCCGTCGATGGGCCGGTAGCCGATGGACAGCAGGCACTCGGCTCCCTCAATGGCCGCACGCGCTCGCGGCTCGCTGCCCTTGCCGTTGTAGATGCCGACGTAATACGGGAACGTCTCATCGATCACCGCCTTGGCCGGTGCCGTGACCGCCACCGGCAGCTGCATCTTCTCCGCCAGCGCCACGACCTCAGCCGCCGCACCGTAGCGGTCGACGTCCTGGTCGACCAGGATCGCCGCTGACCTGGCGTCCGACAGGTGACGGGAGATCGCCTGAGCGCATGACTCCAGCCGTTCGGGGTCGCTGGGCGGCTCTGCCCTCACCAGCGGGGCGTCAGGCACCTCGATGTCAAGGTAGGCGACGTCAGAAGGCAGCTCGATGTAGACGGGGAGCTTCTCCCGCCAAGCGGTCAGGATCAGCCGGTCGATCTCGGTGGCCGCGTTGTGCGGGGTCAGCCTGGCCTGGGCGACTGTCACCTGGGCGAAGGCCCCGAGGAAACGGTCCCAGGTCCCGTCGCCCATTGAATGGTGCATCCCCAGGCCGCGCTCGATGGACCGCAGCGGTATCGACCCGGCGATGCAGACCACGGGGACGTGCTCGGCATAGGAGCCCGCGATCCCGTTGATCGCGCCGAGGGCGCCCACCGCGTTCGTCACGGTGAGTGCACCCATGCCGTTCAGCCGTGCGTAGCCGTCGGCCGCGTAGGAGGCGTTCAGCTCGTTGCAAGCGCCGACCCATGTCAGTCGGCCAGCGTCGTAGAGCTGCTGCAACAGCTCAAGGTTGTAGTCGCCTGGGACACCGAAGAGGTGGCTGATGCCAGCCTCCTCCAGACGGCGGAGCAGGAAGTCGCCGATCGTCATCCACCGGCTCGTGCTAGCGGGCATCGCATCTTCTCTCGAATCTCGGGTGTGGTAACCCAACGTAGCGTAGCGATTACCAGCTATCTCTCGTCTCCCTCAGGGGTGCGCCGGCCTACTGGACGAGCGAAGATCCCTCTTCCGCGGCCCGCTTGGTGATGGCCTGCAGGGTGCGGATGGTGGTCTCGACGTCCTTGATGTCAAACTGACTGAGCAGCCTGACGGTCGGCGCGCTGACGTACTCGCGCAGGCTGGCGTGCAGGGCCTTGCCCTCCGCGGTGAGGTCGACGTGCGCGTCGCCGGTGATCAGGCCCTCGGCCTCAAGCCGGGCGAGGAGCGTGCGGGTGGAGTTGGCGTCCAGGCTGGGAGAGCCGGCGAGGTCTCGGGTCAGGTCCTGGCGGGAGAGCCCGGGACCAAAGGTCGCTACCAGATGAAGGGCATACCAGGTCTCCGGGGCGGTGTCGTGCTGGGCCAGGTGCTCGCGCAAGATGGCGTCCAGCGTCCGCTGGGCGAAGGCCAGGGTCCGGCCGAACTGGCCGTATATGGCGTGTGGTGCGGTCATGGCGGCTTCCGTTCCGCTAGGATGGACAGGTACCTGACCACTATACGAAATAGACAGGTGGCTGTCTATCTATGGACGCGGACTTTCCGGCCCAGCCTCTGATCGGGCTCTTGCTCCGGCTGGTCTACCAGCACTACGCCCGCGACATCGATGCCGCGCTTGACGAGGCGGGCTTTGGCGACATCCGCCCGTCGGCGGCGAACGTGTTCCCGTTCGTGCCGCCTGAGGGCATCGCGGTGTCCCGGCTAGCCGACCTGGCCCAGGTGCGCAAGCAGTCGATGGCTCAGGCGGTAGACCAGCTTGAGCGCACAGGCTATGTCGAGCGCCGCCAGGACCCGGACGACCACCGCTCCCGGCTGGTCTTCCTCACCGAGCGCGGCAGGTCAGTCCCCCCGGTGACCCATGCGGCCGCCGAGCGGGTCGAGCAGCGGTGGGCCGAGCTCGTGGGCCCGGCCGAGTTCGAGGCACTGCGGGGCGGGCTCGCGGGCTTGCTGTCCGACCTGAGGGACCAGAGCGAATGAGGATGCCACAACATACACGGGGTCAGCGGGGGTACCACGCGTAGCATCCGGCCGACGGCCAACGACGGGGAGGCACCGCATGACATACAGGGGGAAGCCCTACTACCCATGGTGGCTGGACGAACTGGCCGATGATGCCACGTTGGAGGGCGCTGCGATGCAGGGCACCGCGCAGGGCGCGGAGGCGGTCCGCACGATCGTCGTCGATGCCCGCGCGCTGTACGAAAACCAGGAGTTCAGCTTCGCAGGTGACTACGGCGAAAGCGGCTACCTCGAGGACTACAACTGCCAGATCCGGGGCGAGCCCACCCGCGTCGTCGTCGTGGTCGAGCGCAACGCCGCTGGGAAGGCACAGCACCTGGCGGTCCTCCACCGGCCGCGCAGCTCGGTGCTGCTGTTCTCCGGCCTGATGGGCGAGAAGTACGCGGGCACCCCGCTGGCCCAGTACTTCATCAACAGTGAGCAGCCCTGAATCAGCGCTTGCCGCGACAGCGGGCGGGCCGGGCCGGTCAGGAGACCCGCGTGCCCTGCCGGTACACGCCGCGGACGACGGGCACCCGTCGTCCGCGTGGATGGGACTCGGTGGCAGGCAGATCGTGTGCCCGGACCCGCACCAGGTCGGCGCGCCTGCCCACCGCGATCTGGCCGCGGTCGTCCAGGCCGACGGCGGCGGCGGGGTTCTCACTGATCAGCCTGACCCCGTCGGCAAGCCCGATGACCCCGTCGGCGGCGAGCTGGAACGTGGCCTGCAGCGGGCTCGACGGCACGTAGTCGGATGACAGGATGTGCAGCAGGCCGAGCGCGAGCAGGTCGGCGGCGGCGACATTGCCTGACTGACTGCCGCCGCGAACGATATTCGGCGCGCCCATGACGATGTGCTGGCCCTGCTTGTCGGCCGCGGTGGCGGCAAGCACGGTGGTCGGGAACTCGGAGATGCGCACGCCGAAGGCGACTGACTCGGCGACGTGGTCTTCTGTCGCGTCGTCGTGAGTGGCCAGGGTGATGCCGCGCTCTGCGGCGAGCCCGGCGATCGCCCGCCGGTGGACGTCAGAGTAACGGGCGGAGCGCTCGATCAGCGGGGCGACAAAGGCGTCGAAGCCGGACTCCGTGACATGGCCCTTGCCGATGTGGTAGCGCTTGAAGATCTCGATGTCGGCGTACTGGCGCTGGCCGGGAGTGTGGTCCATCAGCGAGACCAGCCGCACGTGCGGGTCGTCGGTGAACCCGCCGAACGCGTCGAGGCAGTCCTCCGCGGACACCTCGCAGCGCACGTGGATCCCGTGATCGGCCCGCAGCAGGCCAGCGTCGGCGGCCAGCTCGATCGAGTCGGCCAGGAGCCGCGCGGCCCCGCTAGTCGTATCACGCCTGCCGGTGGCGGTGCCGATGCGAACCGCGTCGAGCACGGTGGTCGCGCCGGCCGCGGCGAGTTGGGCGTCGCTGGCGAGCACCGCGGGCAGTGGCTCCCACTGCACGCCCGGACGCGGGTTGAAGTGGTACTCCAGGTGGTCAGTGTGCAGTTCGACGACCCCAGGCAGCAGGTAGTCGCCGTCGAGGTCTTCGCCGGCCGCGCTGGCACCGGAGCTGATGTCGGCGATCAGCCCGTCGCGGATCAGGACCGAGCCGTCGCTGACTCCCTCCGGGCCCACAATGCTTGTGTTGCTGAAGACAGTTTCGCGGCTCATGGTGCTCCTTGGCTGCCTGTCGGCTCGGTGGCTTGCTTGGGTGAGGGGGTCGGCTGAAGGGCGTGCACCGTGCGCAGCGTGAAGGGGGCACCCGGCTCAGCCTCGGTGAACACGGCAAGCGCGCTGACGCACAGGCTGGCCCCGAGCAGGGGGGCGAACCATTCGGTCAGGACGCGCCGGACGCCAGGATGCTGCTCCTGCGGAACACGGTCGGTCAGGGTCAGGTGAAAACGGAACTCATCGAGTACATACGGATAGCCCCACTGGCCGAGCAGTTCGCGCTGGCGTGGCGTGAGCGAGGCCGGATTGCGGCGGGCGAGCTCAGCGTCAGTCACCGGGGCGCGGAAGTCGTCAAAGCGCCTGACCACGTCGTCGGCGAGCGCCTGCAACCCCGGCGCCTCGGTGCCCGGCACGAGGGCGAAGAAGCCGCCGAGGCGCGCCAGCGACAACTGGGGGACCACCGCGCCGGCGCTTGCGGCCGCGAAGTCGGCCACGGCGGCATCGAGCTCTTCCGGCGTCCGGCCCTCGGCCAGGCGGAACGGCGGCTTAAGCGTGCCGTGGAAGCCATAGCGGCGAGCGCTCAGGGTCATCGCGTCGATGGCCGCGCGGGTCCAGCCGGCCGGAATCGCTGGCGTCACGGAATCTCCGGTGACGCTGCGGCCTAGCCATTGCTCCGCCCGCTCCCGCAGCGACACGCCAACAGTGTCACCTGGGCCGGTGCCTGGGGCCGCGTAGATCGCGAACCGCGGGGCCTTGGCTGCCGGAGCCTGTGACACCACCATGTCCTCCATGACTTGTCCAATAATATAGACAACTTGACGCTACCTTAAGGGCCGCGACGGCGGAAGCGCGAGCGGTAGCGATCAGCGCAGCATGAGGTGAATACTCGGGGAACGAGGATCGGGCAATTCGGTGGGGGGCCGACGGCATGACGATGCAGGGCAGGTCCCGCAGCGGGTATTCCGCCTGGCGGCTCATCGCCGAGGAACTGCGCCGTGAGATCGTGAGCGGCAGCAGGGCGCCCGGGTCGAAGCTGCCCTCCGAGGGCGAGCTGGCCGAGCGCTTTGGCGTACACCGCAACACCGTCCGCCAGGCCGTCGCGACGCTGGCCGCCGAGCACCTCGTCGTCACCCGCCGTGGCAGCGGGAGCTTTGTCGCCGAGCACACGGTGCTTGTGCACCGCATCGGTGCGCGTACCCGCCTCAGCGACAGCCTGGGCCGTCGCGCCCGCGCGTCGGGCCACCTGCTTGAGTCGGCGGTCGAGCCAGTGCCGCCCGCCGAGATCATCGAGAGGCTGGTCCTCGGCGCGGGCGCGGGCCTGCGACTGGAGACGGTGCTGGCCGTGGACGGACGCCCGCTCTCACGGGCCACGCACTGGTTCGCCGCCGACCAGGTGCCCGGGCTGGCGGAGCGCTTCCGTGCCAGTGGGTCGATAACCGCGGCCCTGCGCTCGGTGGGAATTAACGACTACATGCGCGCGGCGACGACGGTCGGCGCGCGGCACGCCACGGCGGCCGAGGCGGCCGACCTCGGGCTGCCCGCCGGGTCGGTGGTGCTCGTCACGCGTTCCCTCGACACCCTGCCCGACGGCACGCCGCTGCAAGTCGGCCTCACCCGCTTCGTGGCTGACCGCGTCGAGCTGGACATCGGGCACGCGGATCTCGGACTGGACGGGCAGGCGTAGCAGGGGGCTGAGTCGGCGGTCTCCGCCGCGCATCGTGCGCCCGGCATTCAGCCGTTTGTCCAGCTAGTATCGATATAAGTATATATTTCAGGTCTGAATTAAAAGCGGGACGCGTGTGGCTCCCGTGGAGGGGGTACACAATGACAGCGGCTGACACGGACGGCCCGACGACCGCGCCCGCGGCACGCGGGGGCGAGGGTCCCGGGCTGGCCAAGCGCGCAGTGGGCTTGCCTGGCGTGGTGTTCCAGTCCGTCACGTTCATGGCACCCGGTGCCGCGGTCGCCACGTCGCTTGCCGTCGGTGCCGTCTACGCGGGCGGGGCGCTGCCGCTGTCGGTCCTGCTGACGCTGGTCGCGGCCCTGGTCATAGCGACCTCGATCGGCCAGCTTGCGCGGCATCTGCCATCGGCGGGAAGCATCTACACCTACCCGGCCCGCGGCCTGCACCCGATCGTCGGCTTCCTGGTGGGCTGGGGGTATGCCCTGATCACCGGGCTGGTGGGGCCAATCGTGAACCTGCTGATTGGCTACTTCGTCGGCACGATGCTCAACCAGGAGTTCGGCTGGAACTTCAAGGCGATGTGGCTGGTGTTCATGCTGCTGCCGGCGGTGCTGACCGCCCTCATGGGCATCCGTGGCGTCAAGCTGGGCGCACGAGTCGGCATCGTCCTTGGCGCCTTCGAGATCGCCGTGTTCGTTGCCCTGTCGATCTGGATGTTCGCGCACGCCGCGGCGGGCGGCCTCACGCTGTCGGTGTTCTCGCTCAAGTACGCCACCGTCAAGGGATTCACCGGCTCGTCCGGCCTGATCGGCGGATCGGTCTACGTGCTGCTCGCGTTCGTTGGCTTCGAGGCCGCCGCCCCGCTGGCCGAGGAAGCGCGCGAGCCGCGCCGGACGGTGCCGCGGGCGGTCCTGCTCTCCTGCCTGATCATCGGGATCTTCTACCTCTTCACCACCATCGCCGCGGCGGCCTACGTCGGGCCGGCGCACCTGGCCGGCCTCGGCGGCCTGGGCGGCGGCAGCCCCTGGATCCTGTTCGCCCGGCAGATGTGGGGCCTTGGCTGGGTCATCGTCTTCCTGGCCGTGGTCAACTCGTTCTTCGCCAACGGCAACTCCGCGCTGATCGCCGCCACCCGGACCTGGTACGCCATGGGCCGGATCCGGCTGCTGCCCGGCGCTTTCGAACGGACTCACCCCAAGTACGCCTCGCCGGTGGTCGGCATCGTCACGCAGACGCTGCTGACCGTCGTGATCGCGCTGCCGCTTGCGCTCGGGTACGGGCCCGCGACCGCGTTCCAACTGCTGGCCACGATCTTGTCCGCGGTGATGATCGGGATCTACATCGTGATCAACATCTCAAGCATCGGCTATTACCTGCGGTTCCGGCGCGACGAGTTCAACTGGCTGCTGCACCTGGTGCTGCCGGTCGTCGGCGCGCTGATCCTCATCCCCGTGCTGGCCGCCGCGGTGGGCGTGGGTTCGTCGGTGCTGAAGTTCGTCTCCCCGCTGCCCAGCCCGATCAGCTATGCGGGCCTGGCGGTCGGCATCTGGTACGTCCTGGGACTGGCGTACCTGGTCTTCCTGCTGCGCCGTCATCCGGAGCGGATCCGCGACATGGGCCAGGTCTTCGACTAAGCGGCCTCCGCCCGCCACGGCTCGGGCTGATCAGTCGGCTTGCAATAAGCCGATAATTCATTGGAATCAATCTACAGATGCCCGTAAGATCCCCGAGGGAGGCTCGGCAGGAAACGATGTCGCGAGCGGCTCACGGCGAAGGCGAGGCAATGACAGGTCCTGGGAAGGGTCGGGAATCCCTGATCGAGGCGCAGGACCTGCGCAAGGTGTACGGCCGGCCGGGTGAGGCAGGCGGCGTCACCGCCGTGGACGGGATTAACCTCGACGTGTCCCGGGGCGAGGCATTCGGGGTGCTCGGGGCGAACGGGGCCGGGAAGTCATCGACGATGCGGATGATCGGATGCGTCTCCTCGGCCTCCAGCGGAACCCTGCGGATCTTCGGCCTGGACGCCGCCCGGCAGGGCGCGCGGATCCGCGCCCGGCTTGGGGTGGTGCCCCAGGATGACACGCTCGACACCGAGCTCACCGTGCGAGAGAACCTGCTCATCTACGGACGGTATTTCGGCCTGTCCTGGAGGCTGCTCCGGGAGCGCAGCACACGGCTGCTCGAGTTCGCGCAGCTGACGGAGAAGGCCGGCGAGCAGGTGAGCAAGCTCTCTGGCGGCATGCGCAGGCGGCTGACGATTGCCCGCGCGCTCATCAACGACCCTGAGATCGTGTTGCTGGACGAGCCGACCACTGGGCTGGACCCGCAGGCCAAGCACTTGCTGTGGGGTCGGCTTTTCGAGCTCAAGCAGTCCGGGGTGACGCTCGTCATCACCACCCACTACATGGATGAAGCTGAGCAACTGTGCGACCGGCTGGTCGTGATGGAAGCTGGCCGGATCATCGCCGAGGGCGCCCCGGCTGACCTCATCCGCCGCTACGTCACCCGTGAGGTGCTGGAGCTTCGGTTCGCGCCCGAGCTGCGGCGGGTCATGACCGACAAGGCACGGAGTCTCGCCGGGCGGATCGAGGAGCTGCCAGACCGGATACTGCTGTACACCGAGGAGGGCGAGGAAATGCTGGCGGCCACCCACGCCGCGGGCATTCAGCCACTCACCGCCCTCGTGCGCCGGTGCAGCCTCGAGGACGTCTTCCTCACGCTCACGGGAAGATCCCTCGTTGAGTAGGCCCCCCGCCTTCCGTGAGCTTGAGTACTGGTGGTTCCGCTACCGCCGTACCTGGCGCGGCACCCTGGTCATCAGCTTCGCCAACCCCCTGCTCTTCCTGACCGCGACCGGCATCGGCATGGGCCGGCTGGTAGACCAGCACAACGACGGGTCCCTCCAGGGCCATTCCTACCTCGCCTTCGTGGTGCCCGGACTGCTGGCGGCAGCGGTCATGCAGACGACATACATCGAAGCGGCAGGGCCGGTTTACACTTCGGTGCGCACAACCGGCAACTACCGCGCGGCGGCGGCCACACCACTGAGCCCGGCCGACATCTTCACCGGGCACCTGATATTCATGGCACTGCGCGTCCTCGTGACAGCCACGGCGTTTACCGCCGTGGGCACGGCGTTCGGCGTCGTCAGCCCGGCCCGGGCCCCGCTGCTCGTGCCCGCCGCATTCCTCTGCGGGATGGCGTTCGCCACGCCAGTCGCCGCATGGGCCGTCACGACCCGCATGACGGCCGGCCTGACCGCGGTATTCCGCTTCGTCCTCATGCCCATGTACATGTTCTCAGGGACGTTCTTCGCGGTCGGCCAGCTCCCACTGCCCCTGCGGCTGATCATCGAGGTCACTCCCTTGTGGCACGGCGTGGACTTGTGCCGGACGCTGGCCTTCGGCGACGCGACGCTGGCGGGGACGCTGGTCCACGTGTCTTATCTCGCCGCGCTCGCGGTGGCCGGGCTCATCCTGGCCCGCCGCAACTACACGCGCAGCCTGCATACCTGACCAGTCAGGAGACCACCGATGACGATAGTCGAAGGCCTGCGCGCCCCACTGTCCGCTCGGCGTCAGCCGGGCCGCGGCCGGGCTGCGGCCATGGTCGAGCGGAACCTGATGATCTACCGGCATACGTGGGCCGTGCTCCTGGCCGAGGTTGTCGAGCCACTGCTGTACCTCGCGAGCTTCGGCCTCGGTGTCGGCGCGCTCATCGGCCACATATTGGTGGCAAAGGGCGTGTCCGTCACCTACCCCGAGTTCGTGGCGCCGGCCTTGCTGGCCACGGCGGCCATGAATGGCGCCATGAACGAGACGACGTTCAACATGTTCAGCAAGCTCAAGACCGACCGCACCTATGAGTCGATCCTGACGACGGCGATGACCGTGCGTTCGGTGGCCCTGGGCGAGGTGAGCTGGGCGCTCCTTCGCGGGACCCTGGTCAGCACCGTGTACCTGGCCGTCGTGACTGCCCTCGGGCTCGTGCCGAGCCCGTGGGCGCTAGTTGTCATCCCCGGTGCCCTCGCGATCGGGTTCGCCTTCGCCTCCGTCGGCCTGCTCGTCGTCACGTGGCTGCGGACGTGGCAGGATTTCCAGCTCATCCAGCTGGCCATGCTCCCGATGTTCCTGTTTGCCACGACCTTCTATCCGCTGGACGTCTACCCGCGCCCGATCCAGCTGGCGGTCGAGTGCCTGCCGCTTTACCAGAGCATCCAGTTGGTCCGCGGGCCCTTCCTCGGCTCGGTCACCGTCGGCCTGGTCGGAAACGCGGCTTACCTGATTGTCCTCGGGGCCGGCGCGCTCGCGCTTGCCGTCAGGCGCCTCAACACGACGCTGCGGCCCTGATAGCCGGACAGGTAGGGAATCTCCTACCCTTGACAGGTAGGAGATTCCCTACCTATTATCGGGTCCGTGACCGCTTCCGACGACGTCTTCGCCGCGCTGGCCAGCCCGCCGCGGCGGGAGGTGCTGCGCCTGCTGCTCGATGGTCCGCGCACGGTGAGCGACCTCGCCTCGCACTTCGACATGCGCAGGCCCAGCCTCTCCGAGCACCTCCGGGTGCTGCGCGAGGCTGGCCTTGTCAGCGAGCTCAAGGCCGGGAGGGAACGGCACTACCAGCTGGAACCGCAGCCGTTCGCGGAACTCGACGAGTGGCTGCACCCGTACGAGAAGTTCTGGCGCGAGCGGCTTAGGTCCCTGCGTGACGTCTTGGAGGAGATGTGACCGACGACCCGCGGGTCATCCGAGTAGAGCAGTTCCTGCCCCACCCGCCGGAGAAGGTGTGGCGGGCGATCACCGAGCCTGAGCTGATCGCCCGCTGGCTGATGCCGAACGACTTCCGCCTCGAGATAGGGCACGAGTTCACCTTCCAGGGCTTCCCGATCCCGGCGGCCGGCTTTGGTGGCACGGGCCACTCGGAAGTCCTCGACTTCGAGCCGGAGAAGATGCTGCGCATCGCCTGGCGGGCGGCGCCCGAGGACCTGAGCTCGCTCGACTCCACGGTGACCTTCACGCTGGAAGCCGAGGGGACCGGCACCCGGCTGTTCCTCGTGCATGAGGGCTTCAGCCCCGACGATCCCTACCAGTCGGCAGCCCGCCGCATCATGAGCGGCGGCTGGGCCGGTGCCGTCGCCAAGATCGCCGAGGTGATCGGGAATCCGGGCCCGACCGCGACGAGCGTCAGCTAGCCCGCTGGGCTGGGCACTGAGGTCGGAGCGCCCGTTGATCCCGTGGGACTCGTTGGCACCACGGTCGGCGGTGTGGTCGACGGGGCCGAGCTGGGCGTCGGCTTCGGAGCCGGGGGTGGCGTAGCTGCCTTCCAGGGAGTGACGCTGGCCGAGAACCACAGGGTGTGGATGCCGTAGCCGCCTCGGCAGATCTCGTATCCAGTCTCGATCGAGGTGAGGTACCACCGGGAGCTCAGCAGGTGGCTCTCCTCCGTGTACGAGATGAAGTTCTTGAGGTCAAGGTTCACCTTGAGCGACGGCTCCTGCCGCCAGAACCGGACGTAGTTCCAGGTCCGGCCGCCGTGCATGGCAATCCAGTGGGTGAAGTCCCACCACGTGCCGTCGATGTAGACCGGAGTGCCGTTAGGCCGGCCGACGCCACGCGAGCTGAGCCAGATCATGATCTCGGCACCGTGGTCCACCTGGCCGCTGGTGATCGGCTTGGGGTCGAACCAGACGTCGTAGGCGGCGTTACCCACGAACCTGCCGCTGCCTGGGTGGTAGTGCCACGTTGAGGTGGCCGTCTTGAGGTTGCTCACCTGCATGGGCAGGTGGCTGTGCGGGCTGCAGACGCTGACCTCACACCCGATGAAGGCGTTCGGGAACGCTCCCCAGTCCGAGTCCACCCCGGTGGTCGTGATCTGGAAGTTTGGCTTGTGGTACCAGACCGTCAGGCAGAGCGGGGAATTGCTGTCGTCGTTATTCCTGATGTCGACGCGCTCCACCGTGTCGATGTGCGCGTCGTTGCCGCAGATCTTGCTGGTCCCGTGGATGCTGACCGCCGGGCTGACCGTCCCGCCGGCGGTCCTCGCGCCGATCGATCCTCCGAGTGTCACGACCGCCGACGCCGATACGGCGAGCAGCCGCCTGGTCGGGGAAAGGCGTCCCAGCCGCGTTCGTACGTGACGACCTGACCGGTAGATCCCCACCCGTGTATACCTCCGCGAGTTGGCCCCGACCGACCTGATTGATTAGGACGTGAACGATCCGGGGCCTTCCCGGTGGCGTTGGGGGCGCCGGCCGGGCCAACTTCCCAGGTCAGTGGTCCCCTCGCAGGACCCGCCCGACACCACGCCGTGGAAGCGGAGAGGTATGCGGGATCTGGGGGGATAGTCCGTTATGAACGATGTTGACCTTAAGGCGGCAGGGACACTGGGGAAGAACGACCACCACTTCAATGTTGAACTAAACGTTCAGTTTCGAAAATCGTGGAGGAGTCGACATGACTACCCTGGCTCAGCCCGCCAAGGCATCGGGCGAGTTCCTGATCGGCGGCAAGCTCCCGGTGACCCGCCTCGGCTACGGCGCCATGCAGATCACGGGCCCTGGAGTCTGGGGCGACCCGAAGGACCCCGAGGAGGCCGTGCGCGTCCTGCGCCGCGCGGTCGAGCTTGGCATCAACTTCATCGACACCGCGGACTCATACGGCCCCGACGTCTCGGAGCAGCTGATCAAGAAGGCGCTGCACCCGTACCCGGCCGACCTGGTGATCGCGACCAAGTTCGGGCAGGTCCGGCCCGGCCCGGGCCAGTGGGTTCCGCTCGGCCGGCCTGAGTACCTGCGCCAGCAGGCCGAGATAAGCCTGCGCTACCTCGGCCTCGAGCAGATCCCGCTGCTCCAGTTGCACCGCATCGACCCCACGGTGCCGCTCGCCGACCAGATCGGCGTGCTCAAGGAGCTACAGGACGAGGGCAAGGTCGCCCACATCGGGCTATCGGAGATCACGGTTGACGACCTGAAGGCCGCACTGGAAATCGCTCCGATCGCCACCGTCCAGAACCTGTACAACCTGGCCAACCGCAGCGCCGAGGAGCTGCTCGACTTCTGTGCGGGCCACGACATCGGCTTCATCCCGTGGTTCCCGCTGGCCACGGGAGAGCTGGCGAAGCCGGGCAGTCCGCTGGACAAGCTGGCCACCGCTCATGGTGTGACGGCATCCCAGCTCGCCCTGGCCTGGCTGCTGCACCGCGCTCCGGTCATGCTGCCGATCCCTGGCACCTCCCGGGTTGCCCACCTCGAGGACAACATCGCCGCCGCGCGGATCAGCCTGTCTGACGACGAGTACGCCGCTCTCGAGGCCGCCGTCAGGTAAACGGCAGGCAAGTGTCGGTCGGACTGCGCTCCCGGGCGCCGGCCGGACCGAAAGCCAGGGCCGGGTACCCGACCGCTTGGTCGGGTACCCGGCCGGCTTGCCTGCTTATGCCTGCCATCCAAGGACCGCGTGGACACCGCCGGTAAACCGCCTCCACTCCGTCCGCTCGGCGGCCAGGGCTGTCTCGCCCTTGCCGGTAAGCGCGTAGATGCGGCGCTTGCGCCCCTCGCCTTCCGACCACGCGCTGGATAGCAGCCCCGCCGCCTCCAGGCGGTGTAGCGCCGGGTAGACCGTGCCCTCGGGCAGGTCGAACGTGCCCTCACTGCGCGCACGCAGCACCGTGATGATCGCGTACCCGTGTGCGGGCCCAGCCGAGAGCACCGAGAGCAACAGCAGGTCGAGATTCCCCTTGAGTCGCTCCTTGTTCATGCCTAGCAATCCTAGGCAGCACTCATTTCGGATCCGGACTGGACTCGCCGTACGCACTGAGGGAAGAGGCCGCTGCCCTCGTACCTTGCCGCTCAGCCGCCTACGTAATCGGCTGAGTCACGTCAGCTCCTCCGCGGGGACCGGGAGGGTCGCCGTCATGGTCGGGAGGGCCGTTGCGGCAGAAACGGGACGAGTGCGCATGGCCACGACGATCATGATCGCGATGCCGATGCAGATGAGCACGTCGCCAAGGCTGAAGACGGCGTGCAGGAACGGGACGGGAATCACGTCACCGATAGGGAGCAGGCGGGTGGCGTGCGATGCCACGACGTTCCTCGCGGTCTGGTGACCGACGCCGAGCCCGGCTTTCTCCGCGGCCCAGGCCGAGTAGGGCATGCGTCCGTTCGCCGTAATCGCCACCCCGTTAAGCAGGCCGCCCGCCGCGACGGTCAGCGTGCCGTACCGCAAGGCAAGCGGCCATTTCAGCGCGTCAACCACCAGCCAGCTCACTCCCACGGCGAACGTGGCCACGAACACCGAGGTGCGAGCGGAGGGGATCACGTCGGCGAACTGTGCGACAACAACTACCCATATCAGCCACAATGCCCGAAATCGTGTCGCGACCAGATTCTTCAGATTGCCGCCAGTCGCGTAACCGACGACAAGCCCGGCAACCACTGGTATCGCAAACAGCAGGATGCCCACGCGTTCTCCTCGCGCTCCGTGGCGATGACAAAGTCCAACACGACATGGTTGCCCTGATAGGTGCTTGACGTCAAGTGTCACGGTTTGTTTTGATATGACCCATGACACGCGCACTCACCTTCCGGCAGGCGGCCATCGCCGTGCTTGTGCTGGCTAGTCTCGTCCTGGTATTCCATGCCCTTGGCGCCCCGGAGTGGTTCGGCGGCTGACAACCAAGCTGGGACGGGCAGTTGACGTCGAGTGTGATGGTTTGTTTTGATATGACCCATGACACGCGCACTCACCTTCCGGCAGGCGATCACCGCCGTGCTTGTGCTGGCTAGTCTCGTCCTGGTATTCCATGCCCTTGGCGCCCCGAACTGGTTCGGGGGCTGACAACGTAGCTCGCTCTGGGCGCATTGCTAAGGCGGTGCTTATGCGTGACATATGGCATTTGCTGCCGCCTTAGCATGCCCACTTTTAGCCGTGATCGTAGCGGTCGGCTGAATTTCTTATTCCGCTTATCTGAAAGCTCCGGCCTCGGACGTCCGCGGCGCGAAGTCGCGCCTGCGCGGGCACTGGCTCGGAGACCTCGGCCCGGCCCGCGGGAAGCGCCTCGCGTCGGCTGCGGATCCTCGGCGTAGGATGCTGCCTGTCCGACCGGCACAGGCCTGCTGGTCCGTCAAGCGCTTAGTTACGTGGCCCCAGATGGCGTGAACGCCGCCCGAAGTGTCGTACACTAGCTGAGCAACCTGCACTCGTAGCTCAACGGATAGAGCATCTGACTACGGATAGGTTTTCGATTCGCGGTGTGCTGACCTGCGAAAATCCAAGTCACAAAGTTACGGTGTGCGCCGAATCAGAAGCTTAAAAATTCTGGCGATTCGGGTGCCTGTCTAGGTTGTCCTCCGGCCATCTGGCAAGGAGTCGACGATCAGTGAACCCCTCACACAAGCGCGTCGCTGAGGAAGCCTCGCGCCCCATCACGTTCCGCGCGGCCGAAGAGCTCGGCGCCCTGGAGCTCGCCAAGCTGTGGGCCGACGGTACGGCCTGGCCCCTCGTTGACCGAACCCAGTACGACGAACTGTCAGAGCTCGCGGTCATGTCGGCACTCGGCAAGTGGCTTCGCCGCTGGCAACCGATCGCCATCCATGGGGCCATGCTCGCGGGCGCCCGCCCGGAGGCGGTAGCGGCTGCACTCGGCAACGACCTTCGAGTCGCCTTCGATCGCTGGCACGAGTGGGCCGTGATCCAGCGAGACACGATCGTCGGCGACAAGCCCGGCATCACGGCAGAGGAGTACGACGCGGTAGCCCGCCGCTTCGCTACGGTAGGCATCAGGCCCGACAAGTCGACCCCATAGCACTACACGTTTTTTAGCCGTTGGAATCGAGAAGAGAGCTGATCATATTTTTGCAGCGATGAGTAGATGGCAGCCACTTCCATCAGTGGCCTGCATGCTTACTAATCTGCCAAAGAAAATATAGGTCGGACATTTTGGCAGATCGGGTGTCTTCAATGTACGCATGGATTGCCGGGGCCAGGGGCACACTGCTCCCCAATGCGGCCACTCCTCCTGTGATCATCAGGGGTACTGAAGCTATGGCTGCGACACCGGCCGCTGCAGCGCCAATAGATAGGTCAACTGCGGTTTTCTTCAGGACTGCCTGTCTGCTTGTACGCAGCCTTCTCTCGATGTCCGCTAGGCCTGGCCGGAGATATTCCTCATCTATGGTCCTCGCGATAGTGGCCGGTGAAACGTCGGCATCTGACGAGGACAGCTTGTCTCTTATAGCCAGCCTCAATGCGCTTCTGAAAGATTCAAAACCTGGTCGTTCATCTTCCCGTATTTTTAGGAAATCCTTTGTGGTCAGACGGTCAAACACGGGAAGGTGAAGATTGAGGGCAACATCTGATATTCTATGGCTTTCCCTGTCGTGATCCTCCATGGCTTTTCTGGACTTCCGTGATCGCTTAGAAGTTGATCCAGGGAGCTTAAGGGTGGTCGGCTCAAGCAGAGGAAGGGCCAACCGTCTGGCCAGTTCAACGTCTGAGATGGTGGCCGTTGCGAAGCCGCTCAGAACCGACGCAACCACTTCCCCTTCGGATGGGCGTTTATTCCCGTGAATAAGGAGGTGGTTTCGGCCGCTAAGATAGCCACCATAGATCTGGGCAGCCCATCCTCCGCCATTCATTGGCTCAATGGTGACCTCCGATGATTCGGTCATCGCTCGAACAGTCGATTGCAAGATCTTGTCATCCAAGGCGGCGCTGATCCCTAGTTCCTTAGCGTGCTGCAGCCAATGCTCCTGGCAGAAGCTAAAGGTCTTATGGGCGTGAATAGTAAACTTATCCGCGCCGATGGCTCGGAGATACAGCAGAAGCCTGGCTTGCTCTTCTGCGGCGTGTAGAAGAAAATTCCTGTGATCATCGGGACCTGCTTGAAACTCGTTGAACCAGGATAGCGGTGAGAGACCCTCTACGATTATATTATCGAAGTAGTGCCAGACGCGCTTGAAACTTTCGTCGATATCTTGGCGCATACACTCGTACGCAAAACAGGACATTCTTCCGGAAAGATCCAGCTTCCGCCCTGCCACAATGGCATCGGCTAGGACACTCTCGTCAGGGCGGACAGCTCGGCCTTGACGGATGTCCGTATACGC
>Ga0335072_10001582_pt1 | contig 36748 bp, 25 predicted proteins | sample Lox_Sample_21_FD_206725 | JGI IMG/M metagenome (GOLD analysis project Ga0335072, IMG submission 206725) | Soil microbial communities from Loxahatchee National Wildlife Refuge, Florida, United States - Lox_Sample_2.1 | ecosystem: Environmental > Terrestrial > Soil > Wetlands | place: USA... | reverse complement strand
CTTTCCGGGCATCGCTGCCTCCTCTCGGAGGTCACGCTACCCCTGGTTTTGGTGTCCAGCGCCGCCAGGCCCCTTGCCACACTTGATTCCTGCCCATCCCGATCACCATTCCTGTACGCCCCGATCACTGATCGGCTTCCGACAGGAATGGTGATCGCTTTCGCCAGGAACACTGATCGGAATCCGCAGGAATCCTGATCGCCTTCACTCAGGAATGCTGATCGGCTTCAGCAGGAATCCGCAGCGGATTGAGTGCCAGCCGCCATGTACACTGCGCGAGCCTCTTTTGCCCAAACAGGGTGTCTGGTCTGTCTGAGCGTTTGTGAATCGTTATGCGCGACTTGTGACGTGAGACCAGATCGGCCGCCGACCTTAGGTCAACCTAAAGGGATACGATTGACCGCCTTTGAGTTATTGCGGTTTCGAGCGTCCGCGCGGTCACATGGAAGGCGCCCAGGCTCGGAGCGGCAAGGCGGGTAAAAGTGTTTGAGGATAGAGTAGTGTCCCGGCGCACATATCTCGCTCCGCTTTCTTGAGGCAGACGACTGCTGACAAGCCTGCCTGAAGAAACCGACCTTTCAAGATGCGTCTCGAAAGTGGCGACAGCACTGGCGCAAGACAGGCGGTTCCTACATGATTACAGAGAATTGCTACCTTTTCCTCTTTTTGTGACCGCAGCCGCAAGACTCTCTCAAGATAAGTTCCGTCTGAAGCACGATCTGTGAAACCTTTGAAGGTCCGGCATCATTCAGGCGACCGAGCAAGACAGAGGCTGCCCTTTTTCCAAGTTCTACAACTGGCTGTCTTACAACAGTGATTGTCGGAATCACCAACGTTGCGGCATCAAAATCATCGAAAGAGACTAGTGCTATTTGGTCGGGAACTTTGATCGACCGCTTTTTGAACTCGCGTAGAGCTTCGACCGCAAGCACATCATCCGTTACGAAAATCGCCGTGGGGGCAGGGTTTGAATTCAGTGCGAAGCCCAGATTGTCGGATAAAGTTCCGCTCATCGGCCCTACCAGAGAAACGCGAACCGGGAGATTAGCCCTGCGCATTGCTTGAGAATAACCCTTGACTCGCTCCGACTTTGTGAAGATCTTTTCGTCGTTCGCGAGGCACAGAATATGACGATGCCCATGGCCGATAAGGTGTTCTGTGGCCCGAGAGGATGCAGCGCAGTTGTCTACGACAATAGCATCGGCCTCAAGATTTTCCAGCGGCCGGTCCATGGAGACAACGGCGATACCGCTTCTTTGTGCTTCGAGGAGATGATCGTTCTGGGATCCGGCTGGTATAACCAGCATGCCAGCCACTTGCTTATGGACCATGATCTCGGTTTCGCGGCGTTCGACATCCTCGCGATGGAATGATGCCGCCATCAACGTCAAGTAACCCGCATTCCATGCAGTTTCATGTATAGCATTTGCGCAGGTAGCAAAAAAGGGGTCCGCCAAATCAGGAACAATCAGGCCAAGAATGTGCGCGCGCTGCCCTTTGAGGATGCGTGCGGCTTCGTTTGGCTCGTATCCGATCCGTTCGATCGCGGCCCGGACTTTACGTTCGGTTTCGGCCGAGACTTTCCGAGTTCCGTTCACGACGCGCGACACGGACATCACTCCAACGCCTGCTACTTTTGCTACATCTGAAAGAGTCGGCATCTTCCTCACTCATCTGGGTTTACAACTTAAACGCCAATCCGGCGGATATCGATAACTATAAACGATTCCTTCTGTAGATTGTAGACGAGCACTGGCATATAAGACTCAAAGAAATTTTTCCGTCCGCCGCGCCGAACATTGCCCTTCTATTGCGTTCTGCCAATTCAGAGGCTACGTCCCTAGCAGCGGTGAAGGGTACTGGCAAGGCCTCGCGTTGCCGGAGATTGTAGTTGGTTCATGATTGGCACGCACTCTCACTATTGCCGCTGGATTCAATGAACCGCGGATATGCCGTTTGGCGGACTGCGGGACCGCTAATCACCAAGTCGAGTCAAGAATTTCTTGCTCCCGACCGAGCTGACATGGCGGGCCCGGGTCTCCATGCCGCCAGCCCGCTCTTTGCGCAGGATTTTGGGCCTTCCATCCAGCAGCCGCATGAGGCCCGCATCGATTCTTGAAGCCAGGGACTTGGTACGTCGTTGATGCAAGCGATAAACTCACGCCACCGCTGCCTTAATACAGACAGAGGCAGCGGCGCGATGTCCAAATTCGAATCTAGCCTTACTGAAACGATCGACATTTATCTATGAGACTTAGTAATGCTCACTTCCTTGATGAGAAACTGATCGCCAGTGCCTGTCGAGACCAGGCCGAGATGCCAGCCCCACTTATCGGCAAAGGAAGCGTCATTTACGTGCCAGGTATGCTCCTGCCAGGCATCGCCGGCGGGTATGGTCCATGGTTCAAAGCCTTTCTGGAAATCCTTATAACCTTCCAGCGTTTCGTAGGTAATGGCAATGCCGGCTGCTTGGTCTTGAGTCAGCCGCCGAACCTTTACGGTAATATCGAGCGCCGTGCGGCCGAAGGGGATATAACTCGGGTCAGCGCGGAAGTAGGCAAAGTTATTATCGTGATCCTTTGATACGACCCGCAGGCATGACTCGCCATTCACTGTGGCGGGTTCGGTAAGGCCCTCCTGTTCCTTACCAAGGAATATCCGGCGCAAACCATGCTCGTCATTGGTCTCGCCCGGTCGGATGGAAAGCGTCGCGTTCCGGGCATGAGCGTAGTTTCTGTCCCAGGGAAACGGCTTGTTACGATTGCTGTTCCCCTGCTCGACCAGGGATGCCGGCAGGCCGCGGAGGAATACCGGCGTTCCAGTCAATGCGAGGCCCATACCCGCAGTCAGATTCGATTCCTTGCCCGTGAGGTCGGTAACCCGCACGTCGGTCTTGAAGGCCGTGCTTTCTTCCTTGCCCGGCAATGCCCAGGCCGCGAGCACATCTTCACTCTGGCCGCGAAACAGAAAACCGTGGCCATCCTTGCCCAGATTTACCCAACCCTCGTATTTTGGCTCCATGCCCAAGAGCGAGATCATCGTTTTGTAAGCGATGTACGATGGCCGCGTCGACTTATCGGGACGGACGAGACCATAATCGCCAGTGTCATCGCCCCAACTGGGAAAACAGAACCAAAAGATGCGTTGGAATCCCTGAGCCAGGGGCAGAATGTAAGACTTGACGATTATTGAAGCCTGCAATGCGTCAGCCTGCGGATCGGGCTTGACGGGTGCTGGATGTCCCACTTCGGTAATCCATAGGGGCGTGCTAATGGGTTGCTTGTTCTGGGCCAGCATCAGGCGGAGGGTATTGCCCAGCGTCAGGAAGCCGGCCTCGTCACCGCTATAGGTCATCGCGTCCAGGTTTTCGTAGGGGTGGATGCAGATAAAGTCGAAGTGATTAGCAGCGCCAGCTTTGATCGCAAGGTCGAGAAAGCCAATGTCGCTGCTGGCAACACTCATCCCGACCTTCACAGTGGGATCGACCTGTTTGGCCGCGTCGTATGCCGCCACCACCAGGTCGGCGTAGTCTCTGGCGCGGTTCCCGCTCCCGCCTTCGTAGAAGCTGCCGTTGAACTCGTTCCAGACTTCCCAGTACTTGACATTGCCGTGGTATCGGCTGACGGTACCGGTGACGTAGTCCTTAAAGAACTGCATATCCTTGATCGGGCCGCGGCGTGTGCCTCCATCGGCCGAAGCCCAGGGGGCAAAGTACCACCAATAGCCCAGGACATTGATGTGGTTGGCGCGTGCGTCAGCCACCACTTTGTCGGTTTCAGCCCAATTCCATTGACCTTGCGTTGGTTGGACTCTTTCCCAATCCCCAAATGCCCGAACCCACCTGTTACCCGTCTCAGGTAGCAACGGAACTCCGGGGCTGCCAACCATGCCCCACGGGCTGAGGTCGTCGTGGAAGTCGCCGGTAGCTGGAGCCGCTGAGTGCGACGAGGACGCTGTTGTGCACAGTGCCAGGACCACGGCTAGCCACACCAATCCGCATATTCGCTTCATTTGTATGCGCATGGAATACCTCGATAAGAATCTGGATAATGATATCCTATTTGACGTTGGTACGCTCGGATGTTGTTGTGCTCGGCTCGAGGAGGAGAACTTCGCTAATACGAAGTGGAAGTTCCTCGGCTCTGCCGGGAGAGACTTACCGCCGATAATGCTTTATTTCGATATATGTTTGACGATGTCGCCTTAGAGATACTATGCCTTTGTTAAAGAAGTCGTCTCGAAGAGAATTCCTGGTCGCGGGATCCACCGCGGCGTTGGCTGCAGTCACGCCAGCAGTGAGCGCAGAGACCGGCGCACCTGAAACTGAAGCATCAGCAATTCCGGCGCCTGAATCGACTCCTTACGCTTCAGAAGTCTTGTTGGAAAATGGTCCGCAACGGACTTTCAGCGGTGACAAGGCCACTCAGGTGGCGATGCCACTGGGGGGATTGGAGCCGGCTCAATCTGTCTGAATGGCTATGGCGGGTTGCAGGATTTTTCCATTCGAACCCGTCCCGAAACAACCGCCCTGCCTGCGGGATTCACTTGCAACTCTCCTGAAGCGGCCTTCGCCGTCCTACACATCAAGGGAAATCCTGGTGCAACCAGACTGGTCGAGGGGCCGTTTCCGGTCTTCAAGATCTTTGACCAGGGCCTCCAGGGGCAAGGGTCGCGCCGCGGAGGATACGAAGGGTTTCCGCGATTTGGAAAGTGCTCCTTCAAAGGGGAGTACCCATTCGGTGAGGTCCGGCTAAGTGACACGTCCGTTCCTCTCGAGGTTGAACTGACCGGTTGGAATCCCTTCATCCCATTGGACGATAAGAACTCGGGGATACCCTGCGCCATTCTGGAATACACCTTGCGCAATACCTCCCGCCAGCCGGTGGAATATGAGTTTTCGTACCATCTCTCGCATTTGGCTCTGGGATGCAAGCAGGACCAATCGGGATCCGCCAATACCGTGATCCCTGGCAAGGGTGTGTTCTTGCACAATGACGAAGACCAGAACGCAGAAGCATATGGCAGCGCCAGTCTCACAGTGATCGGCTTTAAGCCGCGCATCAAGGGCATGTGGCTACGCAGTCCGGAGTGGACTTTTGGCTCTCTGACGGCGCTGTGGCGTGAGGTTTCCACCGGGACTTTTACTGCCAACGAGGGCTCGAACGGTATCGACAAGATCGGGCGGAATGGAGCGTCCGTTCTGCTCGATGGAAGGTTAGCTCCAGGTGAGTATCGAACGTATCCCATTCTCATCGCGTGGCACTTTCCCAACTGTTTCGTTCAGGCCGGCGGTAAGCCGTCGACTGCCGATGTGCGCGGCGAGGTTGGGTGCCGCTACGTAGCCGGAGGGCTGCCGCCGCTGTGGCGCCCCTACTATGCGTCCCTCTGGAGTGACGCGCGCGAAGTCGCACTCTATGTGGAGAAAGAGTATTCCTCGTTACGCTCGCGCACGGTCAAGTTCAACGAAGCGCTCTTTTCATCGACCTTGCCGCCGTATGTGCTTGACGCCGTCTCGGCAAACTTGGCCATCCTCAAATCTCCCACTGTGTTGCGCGAGGAGAATGGCAATTTGTGGGGATGGGAAGGATGTTTCCCTGATGATGGCTGCTGCGACGGCTCCTGTACACACGTCTGGAACTACGCCCAGGCCTTTCCGCATCTTTACCCGCAACTTGAGCGCACGCTCCTGGACCTGGAACTCGTCCGCTCCATGGATGACCGCGGTCACATAAACTTTCGCGGAGCGATACCCGACGGTCCGGTCGATCATAGAGAGTACGCCGCTGCCGACGGGCAGTTGGGCGGGGTCATGAAGCTATATCGCGACTGGCATATCTGCGGAGATACCGGCTGGCTCAGAAAAATGTATCCGCTGGCGAAGCGCAGTCTGGATTACTGCGTCGGTGCTTGGGATCCGGATCATCGTGGCGGCCTGTTCGAGCTTCATCACAATACTTACGATATTGAGTTCTGGGGCCCGGACAGCATGTGCACCAGCATCTACCTTGGCGCGCTTTCGGCCATGGCCCGGATGGCGCAGGAGGTAGGTCAATCATCCGATGCGATTTTCTATGCGGACCTGGCCAAGCGGTGTTCGCAATTCATGGATGAACAGCTTTTCAACGGCGAGTACTTCCAGCAGAAGGTTGAATTCAAGGGGTTGCGAGACACATCGTTCGCCGAATCCGTGGCCCACGTCGACGAGAAGAGCAGCGAGCTGCAGCAACTCATGAAACGGGAAGGGCCAAAATACCAGTATGGCGGCGGATGTCTATCCGACGGCGTCATTGGAGCCTGGATGGCCCGGACCTACGGCATCGAGACGCCGCTCGCTCGCGAGAATGTGCGCACGGCTCTACAGGCTATATTCAAGAACAACTTTAAGACCGATCTCAGCCTACATGCCAATGCGCAGCGGCCGGGGTATGCCATGGGTCGAGAGCCGGGATTGCTCTTGTGCACTTGGCCTCGCGGCGACAAACCTACCTTGCCCTTTATCTATTCCGACGAGGTCTGGACAGGTATCGAATACCAGGTAGCCTCGCACCTCATCCAGGAGGGCCTTGTTGAAGAGGGCCTCACCATCGTCAAAGCACTGCGCAGCCGCTACGATGGCCGCTCGCGCAACCCTTGGGATGAATATGAATGCGGCAATTGGTACGCTCGCGCCATGGCAAGTTATTCATTGCTGGGTGCCCTTTCCGGTTTCCGCTATTCCGCCGTTGAACGCACGCTCTGGTTTGGTCCTCAATTAAACGTCCGGCCGTTCAAGAGTTTTTTCTCGACGGCCTCTGGGTTTGGGACAATTACGCTCGACAGCCGGTCGGTGAACATTCAAATGATTGAGGGATCAATGCCGATTGAGAAACTGACGCTCTCCTTTGAGGGAGAAACGAGAGTCCTCGAATGGAAGATAACGGCGCGGCCTGACGTTCCCGCAATCAAGTCGATATGACGTATCGGGCAATACGGCCAGCATCAACGGCATCGATTTGATTTGGTGCAAGATACCCGAAGACGGGAAGGAGTTCAATCCACGGGAAATTTCTCCCCGCAAGAAACACTCCCAGTGAATTGTCGAAACGAATACGCTCCGGGTGGATCACCCATACTGTGTCGTATTTCTTTTACCGCTCACTGTCGAAGTTGGATCGCATGGGTTACCAGCGTCAGTTGTTTTAGATTCCTCCACGGGGAATCGGTAAACCCCTGCCTTCAGGCGACGTATGGGGCTAGGCTTGATGGGAAGGAAGACTACAATCGTGGCAGCCTTACGATGTGGGACTGCAAGGATCATCTGGTGTGGACGACGAAATAACGGTATCAGGTAATTGGGGGTGGTGTGGGTCAGCGATGCCGTGAGTTGCTTCGAAAAATCTCCCGTAGCCAGGAGATGATGCTCTAAGCTGGATCGGTGAATCGCGAACATGTTTATCTGCTGATCGGCATCCCGCCGCATATAGGTCCCGCGTGCGGTGCGGTACCTGAAAGGGAAGAGTTCGCACAAGCTGTTGAGCTAATATGCAGGATTGCAGAAGCAATATTGGGGCAGTCCTGTGGGTGCGGGAATATTGGTTGGCAATAAGCGGTAACGTGGCCGATGAGACGTGGAAGCGGTATATCGAAGAACAAAAGCCTCTGGAGCTGGACAATGACTTCAACGTGGTGTAATTGGCCGCATGGCCGATCGATCCGGATTCCAGCCGTAACCAGAAGCCACCGCCTGTTAGGCGGTGGAGAATTCACTCCGCGCCATGCTATGCAATGCAGGTTGGGCGCATCGCTGCGAGCCACAGCTCTGGCCCTAACAGTGATCCTCATGCCCATGAGACAGGCGATGTGCTCGCAGTCGCCACCTGCAGGCGGGTCAGTCGCCAACGGAACCTATGCCGGAAGTCCCATTGCGCAGAGTGATAAAGCCTCCAGGGCCGATAGCTCGGATAGGTGGTTGAGAGAGGCGCAGGAATTGGTTCGACAAAATAAATTGGATGAAGCCGAAGCGGCGATCGGGCGGTATTTGTCAGAGGTTCCGGGCTCGATGGAGGGTCATGTACTTCTCGGCTTTATCCTTTTTCAAGAAGACAAACCGAATGACTCTTTGTTGGCACTGGCTGCAGCCAAGAAGTCTCATACGCCAAATGGATTTGCCATCAAAATTATCGGACTAGATTATGCGATGCTGAAGCAATACTCGCTGGCTGATCAGTGGCTGACTAGGGCCCTAAGTCTACAGCCGAATGATGCGGCTGGGTGGCAGTGGCTCGGAGACGTAAAAATTCGGGAGACGTTCCTCGACAGTGCGCTTACATGTTATCAAAAATCGATAGAGATCGACCCTGGTAATGCTGACTCGCAAAACGCCGTTGGCGCTTTGTACGAGTCAATGGGGCGAACCGCAGAGGCGACGGATGCCTTTAGAAAGGCCGTCTCCTTGCAGCCAAGTACCGGTCCGATCGATCCCGTGCCGTACTACAATCTCGGACGTATCCTCGTGGATCAGCACCACGCGCAAGAGGCATTGCCCTATCTTCTCCAAGCCGTAGAGATCGACCCCGAAAGTTCTGAAGCCCATGAGCAATTGGCAAAGGCATACTCTGCTCTCAACCGCTTGACCGAGTCAGAGCAAGAATTCGATGCAGCGATTGCCCGCGCTCCCAACAAAGCGGCGCTCCATTTTCAGCTGGGACAGTTGTATAAGAAACAGGGTGAAATGGAAAAAGCACAGGTGGAATTCGATCGATTCAGACAGTTATCGAATCCGGGCGAACTGATGACGAAGTAGCATGATGTGGAATATGGCCCGGGATGCCGATGTTCCGGTCGGCAATCCTTCTGGCCGGTGCCTGCGTGCTTTGTCCAAAGGTTTGTGCCGGCTGACCTATTCCCCTAGCGATGCAGGGAGAATGTCAATGTTTAGGGAGAGGAACGATCCGCGATCGATCGACGACCCCGCTGCCCTCAAGAACGGAGTAGAACCTGTCCACGGCCAGGTCCTTGATTGTTTCGACCTTCCCGGATGGCCAGCGAATCTCGAGGAGATCAATCCTGTCAGCTTGTCCCAAGCCGAAATGAACGCGAAGGTCGTTTTGCGAAAGATAACTGCCTCCACTACGAATCTCGTCTGTCTGAGTCATCCCCCCTGCGACCAGCTTGAGTTTTGCCCCAATGGCGAGCCGGTTGCTTTTCACGCCCACGAGTTCGAAGCTTACCCAGTGCCGGCCCGGAATGCCAAGATTGCGGAGAACAACTGGCGCGCCATCAAGATCGCTGTAAATGACGTCCATCTGCCCATCATTGAATAAATCTCCCACGACGAGTCCGCGTGACACATGAGGCACGGCAAGAGCGCTGCCAACTTCGCCGCTTGCATCGCAGAAAGTCCCATTCCGTTCGTTCAAAAATACATAGCCAGGTTGCTTATAATTCTCGCCTACATTGAATGATTCGGCCTGGGGATACACGTGGCCATTCACGGCGATAAGGTCGAGCCAACCGTCGTTATCGAGATCGACAAATGAAGTGCCCCACCCCACGTAAGGAAATGATGGACCAGCGATTCCGGCTTGATAGCTCACATCCGTGAAGTCCCAGTTGCCGTCGTTACGAAAGAGGACCTTGTACTCGCTGGAAAAGGCAGTTGTGTAGATGGAGGGCAGACCGGTATGCAAATAATCGCCTATGGCCACCCCCATATTGGCCAGCAACTTTCCATCGACATTCACGGCGACCCCGGATTCCGCTCCGATTTCGGTGAATTTTCCATTTCCATCATTGCGGTAAAGGTAATTTGGAGTCTTGTCATTAGCAATAAAAATGCTCGGCCGCCCCGTGTTGTTGAAATCCGACCAGACCGTTGTCAAACCGTAGTAGCCCCTTGCATCGTCTACGCCAGCGGCGATAGAAACGTCGGTGAAGGTTCCATCGCCGTTATTGTGAAAGAGAGAGTCGCCAGCGCCCTTCATTCCTTTCGGCAATAAGCACGCGACGTTGATCCCCCTATAGGTGCAAACACCATTATCCGGCGGATGATTCAAGTGAAAGTCGACATAGTTCGCGACCATCAGATCAAGGAATCCATCGCCATCATAATCTCCAAAGGATGAGCCCGTAGACCAACGCCCATCCGCAACGCCGGCTTGCTTGGTCACGTCGGTGAAGGTTCCATCGCCGTTGTTTCTGTAAAGAACATTTCCGCCGAGGCAAGTGATATAAATGTCAGGCCAGCCGTCATTGTTGTAATCGCCGACAGACCCGCCCATGGCGATACAGGGCGTCGCGACCCCAGCCTTGTCGGTCACATCAGTAAACGTACCGTCGTGATTATTGTGGTAAAGCGCACCGCGCGCCTTCGTCCCCGCGACAGCCATTCTCACGGATGGAGCGTTGGTGAAGTATATGTCCGGCCAACCATCCCGGTCATAGTCGATCAGCAGGACTCCGCCGCTCATCACATCGGCAATGTACGTCTTGTCGGGGCTCGATGCGTGCTTGAAGTGAATACCCGTATTTGCAGTAATGTCGACTAGTTGCGGAATGGGCCTGCCTGCGCATGTGTGACTCTGAGCATTCAGTGTGATGGGACAAATATCGAGAGATTGTGCCACGATTGGGAAAATTGTCATCGCAGCTACGAGTTTGCAAATCCTCGAGAACATTCTGTTTCCCCACGGTCCAGACACTTCTGGGTTCGTAAACTCCTTACGTCAATCGCAAACCGGCATTTTCTCGATTCGGTCCTCTTGTGACGTGACAGCGATAACGTTACTCCATAAAATCAGCATCAACCCATCGCCTCAGACCGCTTCAAGAGAACCGGAATGAAGCGGCGCCTAGCTAGCAAGCGTTACAGCACGAAGCAACTCCAACTGCGCGAGGCGCTTCAGCAAGCAATTCGGCAAAACAAAAAGCGAGAGTGGGAGCCATACTTCTGGAATTCCTAGAATTTGGCTGCCTTTCCCGCGGAGCCAGAGAACCTCCTGCTTCGGCTAGGGCTTCCGCTTTCGGTTACCGTAAGGACCTGGTCCGCTTTGACATGAGTCAACACCTGCTTGACGCCGGTGGGCCAGGCGAGTTCAATTCGATCAACGATCGCCGCGGTTCCAAGGCCGAAATGCACCCTCTTGTCGCTTGACGAATTGTAGCCAACTGCAGTCGTCGATTCATTGTACTGACTGCCAAGCGCCGTGGTGATTTTGATTTTCGTCCCTATGCCGTCGCGATTGTCGGCCACTCCGACAAGTTTGAGAATAATCCAATGATTGTGATTGGGAGACCGATTCAAGAGAAGCTCAGGTTTCCCATTCAAGACCGTCACTGCAATGTCGATCTTTCCATCGTTATTGAAATCGCCGAAGGCTGCGCCACGATGCGCAGCCGGGGTCGAGATGCCCGCTCCAGCCGCAGTGCTCAGGTCTTCAAATGTAAAGTTGCCATTGTTGCGAAAGAGCCCATTCGGCTGCGGGAAAGGCTTGTGGTTCACCTCCATGGAGTTATCGAGGATTTCAGAATCAGCGGTGAAGAGGTCTTTGTTTCCATCGTTATCAAAATCGAATATACCGGTTCCCCATGCAGTGGAGCGATTGGTAAGCTCTGCCAGCCCGCTCATGCTGGTGACATCTTCAAACTGCCCGTCACCGAGGTTTTCGTAGAGCGGAAAGCTGTCCCCATACATCGCAGTATGAAAAATGTCAGGCTTGCCATCGTTGTTGACGTCGCGGAAATCCGCCCCCATGCCAGCAACTGTGTTTCCGTTTTCAGTGAAGGCAACTCCGGCCGTCAACGCGACATCGGTAAACGTGCCATCTCCGTTGTTGTGAAACAGAAAATTCGGGAAGGTGTCGTTGGACACAAAGATATCTGTGAAGCCGTCGTCGTCGAAATCGGCGAATGCCACGCCCATGCCCTTGCCTACATACTGAGCGATGTGCGATTGCACGGAGACGTCTGTAAACGTGCCGTCGCCATTGTTGCGGTAGAGAATATTGGGTGTCCCACCATATTCGTTGGGCGAGCAGTAGGTAGTCACGTCTCCGCTGTGGCAGCTATGCGCAGTGGCGATAGAGTAGTCCAGATAATTGACAACCAACAAGTCGAGTAAACCGTCATTGTTATAGTCGAACCATCCTGCTGTAATGGCCCACGGTTTGCCGCGGCCAGGGATTCGTCCACTGACGCCAGCCTTTTCCGTCACGTCGGTGAACGTTCCGTCTCCATTATTATGGAAAAGCTGATTTCGATTCACCCCAGCAACATACAAATCTACAAATCCGTCGTTGTCATAGTCTCCGGCCGCTACGCCCATTGAGTAGCCGATCCCTTCAAGACCGGCCTCCCTTGTGACATCGGTGAAGGTTCCATCTCCGTTGTTGCGGAATAGGCGGTTGTAATAGCTCGGGTCGGTCTTTTCAAGGCTAGGAATCTCCGCGCCGTTCGTGAAGAAGATGTCCTGCCAGCCGTCATTGTTGTAATCGAAAACTGCAACCCCGCCGGCCATCGTCTCAAAGGAATAGCGCTGAGAACTGAGGCTGTTCTTCAGCTCAAAATTAATCTTTGAAGATTCGATGATGTTTTCAAATTCAATCGCAGCCGGACCGGATACGATTCTGGACCTAGGTTTCTTACTTGCGCTAGCGGTTGCGTGTTGCGACGAATCACCTTTAGGTTCCTGAGTCCCCGCGCAGAGAATAAGTACAAGAATCAATGCGAATGCCAACCAGAATGGAGACTCCAGTTTTTGCAAAATCGATGACAAAACGCGCTCGCTGCAGCTACCTTTCATGATCTGAACCCCAAAGCGGTAAATCAATTAGTTCCGCGGCGAGAAGGCCGAAACAATTCTCCAGTGCTGCAAACCAACAAGCAGCTTCGAAGAATCGGATACATAACGTGAGACTGGTTCTAGTGGAGGATCACGGTCATTTGATTTGCGTGCCAGGTGGTAGTAGGAAGGGCGACAAAGGTGTCCTCGCGAACAATTCTCATTTTGAAGTCTACATCGTTTCCATTCAGCGGAAGGAATCAGCCTCATGAAGTGCCCTATATGTCTTTGAACCGCTCTCTTCGCCGAGTTGTATGCCGGGACTCAAGAGCTTGCCCATTGGGCGGCAATAGCTCAGATAAGGCTCAAGGGTGTCCCGGATGTGCGCCAGGAACGCGAATCGGAGGATCGCGAAGCAGTCGAGTGGGGTCGCGTCAGCTGTTCCGGGGAACCACTACGCTAACCGCGCCACATTTAGGGTACACACGAATGAGGTTCATTCTGGATAGGAGAGGTTAGGGGTGGAGCCTCTGGATCGAGGCTTCGAGCTAATTTCAATCTCGCAGAACGGAAAACGGAATTCAAGCCGCTTTAAGCGCCGGAGGCAGATTGTTGTGGTAGCCTTCTCCCAAAACACTTGGACAATCTTGACTTTCGTCAAATCTCGCAGCCGCTCCCAAGGTACCTGGATGTTCACCAGAAAGCGAAAGCAGTCAAGATCGCCTCATTGAAGTGGAGCCCCCCGCCGTCTGTTATTTGGGCGGTTTCGCGAAGGCGTGGATTGTGTAGACAGATACCCGATGTGTTCTCTGACCATCAGACACAGCCGACAAAACGCCCGAAATCAGCTGCACACTGCGGATAAGTGCATTGGAGTCAATAAGACGGAACGTGCTGATTGGGTTTCTCTCATAGGAAGGCCTGTCCACTGTCAATCAAGCTCGGATGGCTTACGGAATGGCGCGATGCCAAAAATTGTTACGCCAACCCCACTGAACTCATTTCCGGGAAAATACAGTTGACAGAAGCAGTTTGGTTGTGTTTCAATTCGTTCGTTCATTGGGAGAAGGTTATCCAAACGCGGAAAATCCGAGCCGCGAACGGGCAACTGAAAGGAACGCGGCTCAGATTGCACTGGGGTAGGTGTGAAACGGAGTCGCCTACCTGCGCCTGACGTAGGGATTGCTGCCAAAGGATGGCCTCGGGGTTCGGATTGGATCGAAGGACTGGAAAGCGCGGTTGCACCATGGATGGCATCGGTTTTGAAAGTGCTGATGTGAAATGAAAGACCTTGAGACGACAAAAGGCAGGTTTCAGGGATTCAAAAGAGATAGTTCTGGGCGGATGACTAATCAGCGGTCACCGATCCGAACTAATACGTCGCTTCAACTCGAGCAAGGCTTTCAAGGAGGGCCGGAATGAAGATAGGCAGATTCAGGTTGGTAAGTCAGTGTCTTATCCCTATAGCGCTTTGCTGTGCGAGCGTGTGCTTTGCGCAAACCGATCACGGCAATATAACCGGCACAGTGATGGACCCGAAGGGACTTGTGGTGCCAGGAGCTTCGGTGACAGCCACCAACCTCGCCATGGGCACGCAATATCCAACAGTGTCCACCTCCGCGGGGCTATATGCTTTTCCGGAATTGCCAGCCGGGGTATATTCGGTAACTGTAGTCGCGCCCGGCTTTTCGACGCTGGTGCGCTCTGGGATCACGGTTTCGGTCAGTCAGACTTCTCAGGTCGACCTGACTCTCAAAGTAGGCGCGACCTCTGCAACGGTGACGGTGACGACAGACGCTCCCTTGCTCGAGACCGACAATCCTCAGAACGACGTCATTGTCACTTCGCAAGACATGAACGAGCTTCCGATTAACATCGGCAGCGTGGGAGCGATTCGCGACCCGTTGATGTTTGCAGCGTTGGCCGCGGGCACAGAAGTGAACGTCAACGGGAACTCCTGGAACGACATTCACATCAACGGCGCGCCTGGATGGACCTTCCAGATCTTGATGGATGGAATGTCAAGCACTAGTCCGGTCTCCACCCGCGTTTCCGATGAAGCGCAGACATCGGTCGAAGCGATTGGCGAATTCTCACTTCAACAGAACAGCTATTCCGCGGAATTTGGCGGATCCCTAGGCGGGGTTTACAACATGACCGCCAAGTCGGGATCGAACAAATTCCACGGGTCGCTTTTTAATTATCTTCAGAACGATTCTTTTCTGAATGCCGGCCAGCCCTTCAATTACGACGCCAACAACCACAATTACGTGCCATTTGATAAGCAGGAGGATTTTGGCGGTTCCTTTGGCGGCCCGGTCGTTATTCCTCATTTCTTCAACGGGCACAATCGTACCTTCTTCTTCTTCGCCTATGAGCAATACCATGATGCCGAGTCCTACAACTATGGAACAATGACTGTTCCGACGACCGCTTACCGGAACGGCGACCTGAGCTTTCGTTACACGGAACAAGGCGCGCCCATCCAGGTTCATCGCGTCAACCCTGACGGGTCGGAAGGCCCTCTGGCTATCGACTGCCTGGGGAGACCCGTTTATGAATACGCGGTGTACGATCCATCTACAACCAGGCTTGCGACCTGCGTAAGCACAAGCAACGGCAATGCCCCTGGATCCGTAGTTGATGTGCGCGACCCATTCCCGAACAACTTTATCGGCTCCCCAGGTACATGGGATCCCGTTGCGCAGAAGGTACTTTCGTTAACCCCGACGCCGTCTGGAGCGACTGCCTCTGCGCCCTATAATAACTATCCGTATATTGTCCCGGGCAACAAGTTTCAGTATCTGCCCAGCATCAGGGGCGACCAGAAGATATCGGATAAGTTCCATATCTACGGATTTTTCTCCAACGAAAAGACGAATAAGGACAACTGGGGCAGCGGCTTTCCCGGAGCCATCGATACCCTCCGGTGGATGACGATCCACGGTTTGCTGGCTTACGCCGGTGGAGATTACGCGATCTCGCCGCACCTCGAAGTTCACGGCGGGCTTGGCTATCACCGTCATGACAGCCCGCAGAGCGCCGCCGACCTGAACGTCGATCAGGCAACTCTTTTAGGTCTGCCCAGCCAGACCAATCTGCCTGGATACCATGCACCCACATTTCCGTATATTGCCGGCTTAAGCGTCAATGGCGCGGGAGTGAATGAAATGGGCAGCGATACAAATAACCTAGTCGACAATAATTACCAGGCCGTTGGTTCTGTCACCTGGATACACGGGGCGCACGACTTCAAGTTTGGAGGTGATATACGGTTGGAGGCATTTGCCAACAATGCGTACGGCTCCAGCGGATCATATAATTTCAGCACGGATCAGACCGGCCTCCCTTCGGAAGACAGCCAGACCACTTATGAGGGCGCCAACCTGGGAGACGGCTTCGCGAGCTTTGCACTCGGTCAATTGCAATCGGCCCAAATTGCCGCCGCGCCTTTCCCGTGGTGGGTTCGTCGTAGTGGTTCAATCTTCGGGCAGGATACATGGAAGCTCACCAGAAACTTAACCGTAAGCTACGGATTGCGCTGGGACTTCTTAACCCAGGATCACGAAGAGAGACAAAGAGAGATCGCCTTTAGTCCGACCGTAGCCAATGAGAACGCCGGAGGGCTGCCGGGTGGCACGATTTATGAAGGGAGTGGAACAGGCCGCTGTAACTGCTCGTTCGAGGCATTTTATCCGTGGATGATCCAGCCTCGACTTGGTTTCTTGTATCAGCCAGATTCCAAAACAGTGGTCCATGTATCGTCCGGCATTTATTCGGGCCAGCTATCCTGGGCTGGAATGAACACACCTCCCTTCCAGGGATTTGGCTGGAACACAGCGTATCTCAATCAACCGGGACCTGGTCTTCCTGCGGGACAATTTTCGACCGGCTTTACAGCCCCGGAGCTTGCGAATATCGACGCCACCGATTTCGATCCAGGCGCCTTTACTTCAGCCGGATCCATCCAGTCGCCGGGTGGTTCCATGGTGTATCCGGGGAACAAGGGTCGCCCGCCCCAGATGGTCCAGACCGATGTTGGCGTAGAACGTGAACTGATGAAAGATCTTACTGTTGATCTTTCGTGGGTCGATATCCGTGGAACCAGGTTGGAGGCGGATAATCTGGTCAATGGCGCTCTCAATGGACTCAGTCCAGCCAAGATTTCCAGTGTCGGACTAGATCCCACCAACGTGAATGACATCAACTTCCTGAACGAGCCGATATCTTCTCCCGACGTGCAGGCCAAAGGCTTTACTGCACCGTACGCAGGTTTCCCATCCCAGGCGTCCTTGGCCCAGGCTCTGAGACCATTTCCGCAGTTCGGCGGGCTTGGATACGTGTACGCTAACGTCGGCAACTGGTGGTATGACTCCGCTCAATTCAAAGTAACGAAGCGCATGAGTCACGGACTTACGGTCATGGCCAACTATACCTGGTCGAAGGACCTGGGAACGGCGGACAACAGTAGTGAGGTGAACAATTCAGGGGCTGTTCCGATCCAAAATGCCTTTCTCCCACCTAAAAGCCAAAAGACTTACATGAGCATCGATTTGCCGCAGATGTTGAAGTTTGAATTCCGCGAGGAGATACCGACATTCGGTTTCGCGTCCAGTGGTTGGAAGCGCGCCGTTTTCAAGGGTTGGACAACGGACGGAATCTTCAGTTATCAGAGCGGCTTCGTTATGCCGGTGCCTGGGGCGTCGAGCCTTCAGCCGCCCACTTTCCAGGCCGAGGCTGGCATTTTTATGAACCGCGTTCCTGGACAGTCGCTCTTCCTGCACAGCCTGAACGACCACAATGTAAACCCGTGGGACACGTTCTACCTCAACCCGAACGCCTGGGTCAACCCCTGCGACGGATGTTATGGTTCGGGCAAGCCATTCTACAATGACTTCCGCGGCCCAAGGTATCCCAACGAACAGGCAGGTGTCGGCAAGGTGATCGACATTGGTGAGGGCGTGAAGTTCTCTTTCCGGGCGGACTTCTTCAACCTCTTCAACCGCTGGGCATTGCCCGGTCTCAATATCGGCTCACCGAACGCGACTCCTCAAGTCGTCGATGGAGTCATACAGAGCGGCTTCGGCTACATCGGTGCCAGTCTCCCAGGAGAGGGTTCAAACTATCCTCCCAGAAACGGAGAAATCGTAGCCCGGATTGAATTCTAGTCGAACCAGTTGGAGCGGCGCGCCAGGTTTTGGGGCTTGGCGCGCTTTCCTTGCTGGTCGTGGCATATTACCTGTTTGTTCTGGCATACCGACTGCAGTTGCAAGGCTTGCAGCGAGGACACGCAGGTGTGGAATGTTCCTCATCGTGAAAAGTTCTTCGCCGGGCCGGGCGTATGGCTAACTTTGATGGAAAAACGGCACGGGGTATTTCGCGGCGTGAATTCATCGCAGGCCTGACAACTTTCAGCACAGGTTTAATGAATCCCCGTGCTCTTCGGGGCGAATCCGGCCCGCCCGCAACTTCTAGAGTCGAGTCGCGTCCGCCATCAGATCAGTGTTTTGAAATGTGGCTCCCGGAAAAGACCGGGATCACCTGGAAACACGATAACGCGCTATCGACGCTGCGATACCTTCCCGAATCAATGGGTCCCGGGATTGCCATATTTGACTATGACAATGACGGCTGGATGGATCTGTATTTCGTAAACAGTGGCCCAGCTGATTTCTTTCAACCGGAGAAGCCGTTGCATAACGCCCTATACCGCAACAACCGCGACGGAACCTTTACAGACGTTACGGCAAAGGCAGGAGTCGGAGGAAGAGATTTCGGCATCGGAGTCGCAGCCGCCGATTATGACGGCGACGGGTGGACGGACCTGCTGGTCACTACCTATGGTCGACTGATCCTCTATCGTAACAACCACGATGGTACTTTCACAGACGTAACGAAGGCAGCGGGGCTTGACGAGCCAGGGCTATTTACCAGTGCTGCTTGGTTTGATTACGACAATAACGGGATCATCGATCTGTATGTTTGTCACTCGGCACGGTACAGCAAGTTGCTGGAACACGACTGCAGCACGAACGGAATTCGCCATTATTGCTATCCGGTAACCTATGAACCCTGGCCCAGCCGAATGTATCGAAATAATGGAAACGGAACCTTTACCGACGTGAGCTTGCAGTCGGGCATAGGGCAATATTCTGGAAGGGCCTTTGGCGTTGTTGCAACCGACATTAACAACGACGGCCTGCTGGACTTGTTTGTGGCAAATGACGCCATTCCCAATTTCTTGTTTCTCAACAAGGGAGGGGGCAAATTCGAAGAGATAGGGGTGCAGGCGGGAGTTGCCTATAGTGTCGATGGGGCGGCGAGATCCGGTATGGGCGTTGATGCGATTGACTACGATGGAGACGGTCTGCAGGATCTCTTTGTCGCGAATATCAGCCGAGAGAGGTACTCACTATACCGGAACATCGGAGACAATTCGTTCCAGGACGTGGCCGGATCCACAGGAATCGCGACTGCGACCATGATGGACACCGGCTGGGGTGTTCGCCTGTTTGATTTCGATCTGGATGGAAGGCCGGACATCATCATGGCCAACGGGCATCCCGATGACCTGATCGAGACTATCTCGAACGGCATTCAATATAAGGAACCGCTCCTGCTTTTTCATAACAATGGAGTTGGCTTTGACAATATAAGCGATTGCGGCGGTCCCGCCTTCGCGAATCGATATCCAGCGCGCGGACTTGCAGTCGGTGACCTCGATAACGATGGCCGCCCCGACGTCGTCATTGGAAACAATGGTGAGGCCCCGCTGATTCTACATAACGTGACCCGCAATTCCAATCACTGGATCGGCCTAAATCTAGTAGGGCTCTCGGTTGGCGCAAACATCACTTGGTCGGCCAACGGCGTTCAGCACGATCTTTTTAAACGGGCAGGAGGTAGTTATCTATCCTCTTGCGATCCGCGCGATTTGCTTGGCCTCGGACCCGCGAAATACGCTGATTGGATTCAGGTGCAATGGCCCGCGGCAGTCGGACGCAACGACCGATTTAAACATGTAGAAGCGGGAAGATACTATACGCTGAAACCGGGCGGTAATCTCTCATGATCTGGCTACTTGCTCTTCAACTCGCAACGGGTCCGAATCAAGATTACAAGAACGCCCAGCATGACCTTGCGGAAAACAGGCTATCAGAGGCTGATCGGGAAGTCGATGCCGCCTTGAACTCTGATCCGTACTTTGCTCCGGCACTGGTTCTGAAGGCCCGTCTGGCCATAATCGCAAAGCGGCCGGATATTGCGAAAAAGTGCCTCATCACTGCGGTGACGGTCGATCCATCGTCTGCAGATGCGCAATTTTATCTCGGGGTCTTCCACTACGTTCAGAATGATTTCAAGATAGCGATCTCACCACTGCAAGCTGCCCGATCTCTGTCGCCTAAAGATCCGATGCCGCCCTTTTACCTGGCGCTGACCGAGGAGGCCCTGGGCAATACACCCGATGCCATGACCTACTATCAGCTGGCGGAGGATTTATCGCCGGAGAAGACGCCGCAGGCCTCGGCAATTCTCGTGGCGTATGGCAGGTTTCTGTATTCGTCGGGAAAATACAAGGAGAGCATTGATCGAGAGCAGCGGGCGGTATTAGCAAACGACGACTCTCGCGACGCCCATTATGAGTTGGCAAAGGGATTAAGTCATCAAGGAGATTACACGCAATCCGCACGGGAAGGAGAGCGGGCACTCGCCTTACCGGCCTCAGGCACCGGCACGAGCGATGCAGAAATCCACTTTCTCCTGAGTAGTATTTATCGGAAACTGAAGCAAGACGATTTGGCTAAGGAACACTTTGCCAGATTTCAAGAGGAAACGAAGGCCACAACCAAATGACATATCTTTTTACGAAATCTCGCACACTGTGCACCGGACCGCGGCCAGACCAGCTACGAAATTGAGCGTGGCGATCGGATTGATCTGATATTCTCGGGACGGCTTGGCCTGCCATACTGCGGAGATGAGTGCCGGCGCCAACAAGGCCGGTTAGAATCCGATTTATCCTCCGAACGTTGGTTCGTTTAGGTTCCAAACGCGCCACGAGAGCACAAAGGCCTGTTCCGCAAAGCTCCGAAGTCCTGCTCTTCCCCATGCCCGAAAACTATGCTGCTGACTACTGACTTGCGCTTACTCCGTTCTTTACGTTCAATGTTGTTGTGCACTCTTCGGAATCAGCCGAACTAAGACCACTCCATGAGACGGAACCTGGGAAGAAAAAACAGAGGCAAATGAACCAATGTTGCGTTGACGCCAAACATCGCGGACCTTCTGCTGCCCTCGCACACCAAGTTCCTTCCAGCCCACCGATACAACGCGGGGCGCAGCGGTCAGGTTGAACAGCCCCACCGCAAGAGAGCCATCGTCGAGGGGCTTGGCCAAGATGAATTCTTGATCTGCCTTACGTATGACTATTCCTTGCATCCCCAGCGAGTCCCAATCGATGTCGATCACTTCGGAGTTGCACAACACGTTGCGGGTAAATTCATCGAGCGCAGTCATGTCGCCGGAAAACATAAGCGGAGATGCCATCAAAGACCACATCGACATGCAGCTGTATTGTTCCTCTGCTGTTAATTGGGTCTGGCGGGCCGGCAAGGCGATGTTGTTCGCGTCGCCTACCGTTCCAATCAAAATGTAATCCGAGTCGTTCCAGCCTCCGGGGCGGGCATATTCGTTAAGCACCGAATTCGCCAATCCGATGGAGTAGAAGCCCGGCAGCGAACTATCCGGTGTTGTGCCGAGATCGCCTGTTGTCCGCCATGAATTCCCTCCCACTTGCCGTCCCCACTTCCACACCTCTCCCATACCGTATTGGCACATGTTGAAAACGACGTCGCGATCCAAGCCCTCTACTAACCCGCCCATCTTCTTGTATGGCTCTTGCAAGACCAGCAAAGAATCGTCTCTGGCGACGCTGCCATAGGAGCACCAATCGTACTTGAGCAGGTCGAAGCCCCATTGTGCGAACCGGAGCGCATCGGCTTCCTCGTGCTGGTAAGATCCCTCGAAACCTGCGCATGTCCGTGGCCCGGGTGAAGTGTAAATGCCGGTTTTAAGCCCCAGTTCGTGAATGTAGCCCGTTAGGGCCGGCATGTCAGGAAATCGCGCGTTCGAAAGAATATTACCCGGCGAGTCGCGTGCTGGTCCTTTCAATTCCGGCTCATTCGATTCAGGTTTCCTGGACCAGCCATCGTCGATATCGACGTACGCATAGCCAAAGTCGGCCATTCCAGATGAGATCATTGCGGCGGCGGCTCTGCGAATATCGCCGTCAGTAATGCGATCGTAAAAGGTATACCAATCGTTCCAGCCCATCTGTGGGGTCAGGCCGATTGTATCTCTGACCACAATCTTGAATTGGCGCTTGATCCTGCCTCGCGCATTCACGGCCTGCAAATCCACAAGGTATTCACCACGTTTTTTCGGTGCCTCACCAGGGATAATCCCCGACTTGCTGTCCAACCTCAGCGAAGCCGGGAGATTCTTGGCGGAAAACAAAATGGGACGAATGCCAGTGCACGGAATGCGATAAAGGAAAGGGTGTCCTGGTCGGGCGGCATAAATTTTGGGACCGTGGATTTGCGGAGTATCAGGCTTTTTGGGAGTCCGCAACTCTGCTATCGGCTCCTCGAATGTGGCGGCGTATCCCACTCCCAACGGAATGAGAATAACTGCCAAAAGAAAGCCAAGTTGATTCCGAAAATGGGACAACGAACAATCTCCATTTTGAACCATGGCACTTCCAGCGAGAACGTGCCAATCACTTCAATTCATACCATATCGAAGAGAGCGCGTGTAGTGGAACACGGCGGGATCGCGCGTTTCAGATCAGGACCTCGATAGGGATTGAAGCTCCACATTTACGGACCAGAGAAAAGGCTTTCCGGCTCCGAGCACGCGGGACCGAAATTCGATTCGCGCAATGGAATCCACGGGCGCCGTGGCCGGTTCCGACAAATAGGACATAGTCGATGCGGACGCCAGCGCAGAAGCCGTTCCCAGGCCCACGATATGCTTCGTTCAAATTCGACATCAGGAACAGTGCGCACGCCAGGCACAACATCGAGTTCGTGAACGCTACATGGGCCAGCGTAGGGGATTGATCAACGAGACCGGCGGTATCCTGCTGGAATTCGGCATTTCCATTTGACAAAAAGGCCGGCATGTTTTGGATCGACACGTCCCGCGTACCTGGCGGCGACGATATTGCTTCCCTCCACGCGTCGGCTACTCGCCGACTCCTGGAACGACTTCAAGGAGCTGGAGAATAGGATCGAGGAAATCACTCGACAGATCCAGCCAAGCGTGCAGTGCGGCGATACAGCACGGCGTCTGATGACGATCCCCGGCATCGGACCACTGGCTGCCAGCGCTCTGGGGGCCACTTCTGGAAACGGCCGCCAGTTTGTCAACGGAAGATTCTTTGTCACACGGCTCGGTCGGGTGCCGCAACAGCCCCAGATACGAGACCACCATCCTCTGGATCGGAAAACGGCGCAGCGGTTTCTTGAGGAGGCTCCTGATCCACAGCGCGCCTTCCTGTGTACAGATCTGCGAGAGACGACGACATCCATTGGGAGGCTCGATTTCAAGAATTCGAACCGCGCTTGTGTTGGAACAAGGTCATCGTTGCCATGGCCGACAAGATCGCGCGAATCGCCCGGAAGACCATGACCCAGCCAACGGAGATTTGTCGATGGACGGAAGCTTGATTGTGCGGAGGGCTTCGTGACTATGCAATGGAGAGAAAAGATTGCAAAGCGGTCGCTCGGTATGCAGTGAACTCCACGCTGGTCACTGGTCTTCTTATCGAAACCGCAGATGGTATCTGAGAACAGGATGCGGGCATCTCAACATGGGATGACCGCCAAGAGCGACCGATTCGCGAGATACCGGATCCTTTTACGCAGTCTTCTCTGTGTCATTAAGCACCTGCTAGGCTTGCAAAAACGGCGCGGACCATACCTCATCCCCGGACAATGTCCTGAAGATTTTGCTTGTCCAGTCTCCGCTTGACCACCGGACGCTTCGGTTGCGCTTTTCGATTGCCCCAGATATTTCTGGCCGCTCCGTCTGATTGTTTTCATCCCGATGATATTCCTTGGGCCAGTGGCAATATTTCTTGACATAGACGGGGAATTATGGTCCACTTGCAATATACTGGAGAAGGTTATCCGTTCTCGTAACCCAGCTGGTTACAGCGGAGAGGTTTGATCTCGACCGGGTGTAAGGCATTTCAGATCCCGCGCGCGAAGCAGCAGATATGGACGCCACGGTGGCATATTTCGACGATCAACCGCCGGCCTCCAACGAGATCAAGACTCTCGCTGGCCAAACAGGCGTTGCTCGGCCCCCTGAAAGTCCCTGATCCTCTGGGAGGGGGCGAGATGCATAACCGGATAAACGGCGCGGCTCCGTTGAAGGAGCGAAGCGCGCGAGAGAGAATCGTCGAGGGACGGATTGAAGGTTCGTGCGGCCAGGCTGCCCATCTTCGAGACATCAACACGCAGATGCGCGATTTCACCGAAGCTCCTGCATTCGTTTATTACCCCTTGCAATTTATCGTTGAGATGGAGTTGCGGTTTGCCAAGACGCAAATGGCATCCAGGGTAAAGTTAATGGTCGGCAATCCGGCGACGTCTCTGGTGGGTCGCGTAATCCTCTCTGAATTCAATTCTCCTGTACAAAAGAAGCTTGTAGATGGCCTGAAAGTCGTGGGCCTTCGCACGCGGTCGCAGGTGTGCGGAAAGACGAAGCGAATCCTGAAAACCCGACGCGAATTGCCTTACGACATGACCGATGCGGGTGCGATGGTTCCGCGAGCAGAGGTCGGGGCGAAAATGCCGGACGAGGTCATCCAGGGAAGTTTGGCTACGGTCGAAGCGATGCGAAACGGAACCGTAGAAGAGGTAATCGCGACTGTGACAAGAGGCCGGGGAAGCGCGGGAGAAAAGTGCGTCGTCAGAGTCGGCTGTGAAGGGCCGTGAGATGCCCCGGTCGCCAACCTGTTCGCGCTGCGGGAATTTGCGCATTCGCACGCGCCGGCCTTCGCAGCCGCGCGTGCGTAGCTTAGAGAATTCGTTTTCCAGGGAGACCGGTGAGGAGGAAAGTCGATGAAACAACAGGCAAAAGAAAACTGGATCCTATTACCCTATCTTCTTATTGTGGGAGTGGGCATTGCACGCCTCTCAATGAGCCTTCCTTATAACCTTGTGCCCATCTTCTCGTGCCTGTTGTTCTTCGCCGCTACGCGACCGAGGCGGGAGTATGCCATACCACTCGTTGCTCTGATGGGCGTAGATGTTTTTCTGACCGTCAACCGGTATGGCTATCCGCTCACGGGCGATTTTGCGGTAACGTGGCTCTGGTATGTGGCTGCAATGATGCTCGGCGCCGGGATGCTGCAAAGTTCCGTTTCGGTCCCAAGAGCGCTGATTGCCTCTGTACTAACCACTGTGTCATTTTTCGTGGTTAGTAACTTTGCTGTGTGGGCGACGTGGGGAATGTATCCGAAAACCTGGAGCGGCCTCGCGAACTGCTATATCGCTGCTGCGCCTTTCTTCCGCAACAGTGTAGTTGCAGAGACGGTATCGAGCGTGGCGATCTTCGGTCTGGCGCAATATGGCCAGACATGGACAACAATAAGGCGAATGCAGCGCTTGCTACTGAATTCATGCAATCCGAGGTGAATCAAGATGACGCAATCGAAGGAACTCTACGATGCCATTCTCAATGGCGATGCAAAGAAGGCTTATGCTGTCACACAGGCCGCAATCGACAGGGGCCTGGCACCGATGACCTTAATCTCCGAGTCCATGGTGCCGGCAATGGATGAAGTTGGCCGGCTGTTTGAGGCCGAGGAGTACTTCGTTCCTGAGCTGCTACTGGCGGGCCGCGCGATGAAAAGCTCAATGGAACTATTACGCCCGCTTATGATCTCTTCTGGCCAGAAGTTTTCTACGAGAGTCGTGATCGGCACGGTAAAGGGCGACCTGCACGACATTGGCAAAAACATTGTTGCCTCTATGCTGGAGGGCGGCGGATTCGAGGTAATCGATCTTGGCGCAGACGTTGCGCCGGAGAAGTTTGTGGCTGCGGTGGAAGAGCGGAAGCCTCAGATTGTCTGCATGTCGGCGCTGCTCACTGTGACCATGCCCGCGATGAAAACAACCATCGATGCGCTCGCATCCGCGGGGCTGCGAACCAAAGTGAAAGTGCTGATCGGTGGTGCGCCAGTGACTAGCCAGTATGCCAAGGAGATTGGCGCCGACGGCTACAGCGAAAACGCCAGCGGCGCCGTCAGCCTTGTGAAGAACCTCCTCGCGGTAGCGTAGCCGGATGCATGAATTCGATGTTCCGGTTTTTCGGCTGGCGAATCGGTCGTTGCGCCGGCTCATTTTGCGGAAGGAGCACCCGATGAATCGGCAGTTTTATCTCGACCTCGCCGCAGCAGGCTTGCGGATGCCTATAGGTACGGATCTGATCTTGCATGCGGAGTCCAAGCCGGAGGAGGTCCGCAACGACGGCGCGGCGCTTGGCCGTGTCGTCGAGCGCGCGGCACGGCGGTGGCATACTCCGCTCGCCGTTCCTCTGATGGATTTGCGCCTTGAGAAGATCGATCTTCTCGCGTTGACCGGCATTTCCGCTCAAGAGGCCGAAGGTTATCATTTTACGGCTCCGATGGACGAAGACACGTTGACGAAATTGTGCGGCGCGCAAACCGTGGGGGGGTGTCCGGGAAGCTGCGCGCGCGACGAGGCGCTTCGATACGTTGCCACGAAAGAAGACTTGGTTCCAGTCGGCATGACGATTGGGCCGTTTTCACTCACAACGCGGCTCCTGGCAGATCCGATTACCGTGACCGCGCTCGCCGGCATGGGGATTTCCTGGGAAGATTCGGAGGATGTGCAGCTGCTATGGCAGTGTGTTCGAATTTCGGAGGCTGCGGTTCTGCGATCCATACGTAGTCAGATCGCGCACGGCGCAAGAGCCATGATGATCTGCGAGCCGACGGCGTGCACGGCGTTCATCTCGCCTCGCCAGTTAAAAGCCGGTTCCGATCTGTTTGAGCGTCTTGTGATGGGGCCAAACCTTCGCTTGAAAGCCATGCTCGAGGAAGCCGGGTGCGACCTGATCTTCCATGACTGCGGGGAGTTGATCGATCCGATGGTGAAAGCCTTCGCGCATCGCCTTCATCCTGTGATCCTCAGTCTGGGCAATTCGCGCAAGCTCTGGGAAGATGCCCGCCTTGTGCCGAAAGATGTGGTTCTTTACGGTAATCTTCCCTCGAAGTCGTTTTACTCCGATGGCGCCATGCCAGTAGAAGAGGTGATCGGCCGGACCGGCGAGCTGATTACGAGGATGGAGGAGTGTGGCCATCCCCTTATCGTGGGTTCGGAGTGCGATGTGCTGTTTGTGCCCGAAGCAAGCGACAGGATTTGGAAAAAGGTGGACGCGATGATATCGGTAAAGCTATGCAGCGATCGCAACGGAGGTACCGGTTGCCAAGCCGCTGCCGAAACGGCAACGGAATTCGCCGCAGGGTAAGATGCAGACGATCGACAAGCTAACCATGGCGCCAAAAGCGACAGTACGAAGATACTCGAAACTGGCGATTGCGAGCTCCGATGAACTCCTCTATGGTGCGAGCCCGTTTCCTGTCGAGTGCGGGCTAGGCTTGACGATTGGCGGGGGCACGGTCTTCCCCGAAGTCAACTTCACTCTTCCGCCTATCACGATCGACGACGCCAACTGGGACCAGGTGAAGGCACACTATGAGGAGATGGCTGCGCAGATTCTGCGTCGCGCCGTCGCTCTCGGCGTGCCTGGAATCGTCCTCGACTTCGAACTCCTTCCGGCCATGACCGAGCGGCCGGAGTGGGGCGCCGAAATTGCGGCAATCCTCAAGCGCCATCTGCTCGCCTGCCACGAGAAACGCCAACTGCTTTGCGCGCTTCGCGTCACACCTACGGACATTCGAGATCAACTCAAGCCTCCCCTCATGCGCTCAGGCGAACCCTGGCGGAAACTTCGCCGCTCGCTGGAACTTTGCGCCGAGGCTGGCGCCGACATCCTGTCCATCGAATCAGTGGGCGGCAAGGAAGTCCACGACCAGGCGCTGATGTACGGCGATTTTCCCGGCTTAGTTCTCGCGCTGGGAGTACTTGCGCCACGTGATATGTCCTGGCTGTGGGCAGAGATTGGCGATATCTGTTCGAAACATCCGGGAGTGATTCCCGGCGGCGATTCCGCCTGCGGATTCGCCAACACGGCCATGCAGCTCGCCCACCAGAAGATGTTGCCAGAAGTCCTCGCCGCCGTGGTTCGTGCCATGAGTGCCGTGCGCAGCCTGGCGGCGTTCGAACAAGGTGCGCAAGGTCCCTCCAAGGATTGCGCATACGAAGGGCCTGTTATCAAGGCCATCACTGGCTGCCCAATCTCCATGGAAGGCAAGTCTGCGAGCTGCGCTCACTTTAGCCCAGTCGGCAACATTGCTGCCGCCATGTGCGATCTGTGGAGCAACGAATCGGTGCAGAATATTCGGCTGCTATCCGGGAATGCTCCGGAGGCATTTACTGAGTTGCTGGCCTACGACTGCCGTCTGATGAATACGGCAGCCGCAAACGAAGGCGGCGCCTTGCAGTTGCGCAATTGGATGACCGCATCCGACGAGTGGCTGAGCCCGCAGGCGGCAGTGCTGTCGCCGGCAGCCACTATCGAGATCGCGTCGGCAATCGTCGCTGCGGATACGCCTTATCAGCGGGCCGTCGCTGCGGGACAGGCCGCCGTGACTATTCTGAAAGACGGTATCGCAGACGGGAAGCTCCATTTGTCGCGCAAAGAAGACCAGTGGCTGGCACGCATCGATGAAACATTGGATGCGCTTCCAACAGATGAAGCGGCGCTGGTACGCGATCTGGAGGCGCAGTATGGCAATCTTTACAATAAGGCCAGTTACGGCCTCTAGCCGAGTCCGGCTGCGGATGTCCTCAAATTGGCGCCAGCGGCTGGGACCTGCCTTGCGGAGATCGCGGTGACTATGAAGTTCTTTATCGAGTGACGCCATGCACTTCAAACTTATCTCCTGCCAGGTATTCACTCGAGAGATTGACCAGGTACTCCCCTTATCACCTCATTCGATCGATATAGAGACATTAACGATGGGCCTGCATGACTTGGGAGCGTCCATGCGCCCTCGGTTGCAGGAGAGAATAGATGCGGCCGACGCGGGCGGCTACGACGCCATCCTTCTGGGATACGCATTGTGCGGACGAGGAACGGAAGGATTGCGCGCGGCAAGGATACCGCTCATTCTTCCCCGTGGCCACGACTGTGTCGGATTACTTATGGGAAGCCGGAAGCGTTACGAGGAGTACTTCGAAAACCATTCCGGCGTTTACTATCGGTCGCCGGGGTGGATCGAATTTCAAGCGCCAGGCCAAAATCTGCAGCCGGCGTTCGCCACTTCAAAAAACGTTCTCGGAGAGCGGCGCTCCCTCGATGAACTCGTTGGCCAATACGGCGAGGAGAATGGGAGGTATCTCTTCGAGCAATTTAACGCCTACCGGCGCCACTATTCAGGCCTGACCTATATCTCAACTGGCGTTGCCTGCGACGATCTCTGCAGGAGTCAGGCGCGCGCCGAGGCAGAAAGGGAAGGGTGGGTCTTCGAAGAGATTCGAGGATCCCTCACCTTGCTTGAACACCTGGTCAAAGGCGAGTGGGATGGGACGGATTTCTTGGTTGTGCCGCCTGGAACGGCTGTCCGCGCCACACTGAGCGATGACATTGTGGACGCTGTATGAGCGTCGACCTAGTGCAAATCCGGCTGGAACCGCTGTCGGTCGTCTGCACGGCGGCGCGTGGCGCTCCTCTGCTATCTGCTCTCGCTACGCATGGGATTGAGTTCCCCTGCGGGGGGACGGGCGTCTGTGGCGGCTGCGGGGTCAGAGTGCTTGAGGGCCTGCTTCCTGTCACCGCCGCGGACCAGGCGCACTTCTCCGCCGAGGAACTCGCCGGTGGCTGGCGTCTTGCCTGCCAGGCGCGCGCGGAGGAGCCGCTCGTCCTCGAATGCCGGCAATGGAGGATGGATGTACTTACTGACAACTCCAGCCTCAGCAGCACGGGAAAATCCGGCCTGGGTATCGCGATCGATCTGGGTACCACCACGATTGTTGCGCAGATGATCGATCTGAGTTCGGGCCGCGTTCTCTCCGTCGAGACGGGCCTCAATCCCCAAACTCAGTTCGGATCGGACGTCATGAGCAGAATCCAGGCGGCGCTATCCGGCGCCGATCTGACCGCCACTATACGAGCCGCGTTGCGGCAGATGATCGAGAAAGTCGCATCTGGTCGGGAACAGGAGATTGCCGAGGTTATCCTCGTCGGCAACACGGTAATGCATCATCTGTTTTCCGGCCTGAATGTCGAGCCGCTTTCGCACACACCTTTCGTATCGTTTGCTCTGGAAGAGCAGCACTTCCGGCCGCAGGACCTGAGGTGGCCGCTGCCTCCGACCTGCAGCATTCGTTTTGCTCGTTGCCTCGGCGGTTTTGTAGGATCGGACATTCTGGCCGGCATCGTGGCTACGGGCATGACTCGCAGCAACAATCTCGTCGCATTAGTCGATCTGGGAACGAATGGTGAAATTGCGATAGGTAACCGTGATGGTGTGGTTTGCGCTTCGACGGCCGCGGGGCCAGCCTTTGAAGCCGGCTCGATTCGCATGGGAATGCGTGCAGTAACGGGTGCTATTGCGCACCTATCGCTCGCTCGCGGCGTATTGCGGACCGCCGTGATCGGAGACGTGGAACCGCGAGGAATCTGCGGCAGCGGCCTCGTGGATGTGGCCGCGGTTGGACTCGAAAGTCGTGCGATTCTGGCTTCGGGGCGTTTTGCTAATGGCGCCAGATGGTATCCCGTCTCTTCAAAGGTGGTTCTCTGGCAGTCCGACATTCGGGAACTGCAGTTGGCTAAGGCCGCCATCGCCTCCGGATTCAGGCTCCTGCTTAAGCGAATTGGCGCAGGCATTGGCGATCTCGAGCGCATTCATCTTGCCGGCGCATTCGGCAACTATGTTCGAATCGAAAGCGCCATTCGAATTGGCTTAATCGAATCGGCCAAGGAAGTGGTTCATGCCGCAGGCAATACGGCGTTGCGTGGCGCCAAAATGCTTCTGACAACGGGAGAGCCTCAGCTGGCCCCAATCGAGCATGTAAGCCTCGCCACCGTTCCAGGATTTGAAGATGAGTTCGTCAACTGCATGGCTTTTCCTGAAACGGGAACAGAGAACTGCATACTACCGATTGGATATCAATAAGACAATTCTCGGCGCACGAAACCCAACGAGGCCTTTTGGCTGGAATGGGTAGAGCGTGTTTCATAAACATTTCCGCAGCGTGATCCAGAGGCAGGCAAGATAGAAGAAAGCCCGATAGGTGGAGAGCAGATGTTCGTGACGGACGAGCAATCGACGGAACTGTCCCAGCCAGGCATTGGTGCGTTCGATAATCCAGCGCCGTTTGTAGCGTCGCAGTTTCCGGCCATCTTCGTATCTCCTCTCCTTGTTGTTCTTCCGGTAAGGCGCGATCAGCTCAATGCCGCGCCGTTTCCATCTTTCCCGCAGTGGATCGGAGTCGTAACCCCGGTCCGCGATCACTCGTTTTGGCTTCTGCCGCGGCCGGCCTTTCGGCCTGGGGACGCGGACCTCTTGGAGCGTGGCGTCCGCAAGCGTAACTTCTGCCGGAGAGGCACTTTCCAGCCGAACTCCCAGCGGAACACCTTCACCGTCTCCCAGTACCATCCACTTTGTGCCTTTACCACGCTTGGTTTTGCCGACCGCATCGCCCCCTTTTTGGCCGGAGCGAAGCTGCCGTCCAAGAAGGCTTCGTCCCATTTCAACAGGCCTTCAGCGTCCAGGGCGCCCAGCAAAGTTCGCCAGGCGTTGAGCCAAATACCCTCCTCTTCCCATTGCTTCAGCCGCCGCCAGCAGGTCGACGGCGAGGGATACTCATCGGGCAGAAAGCGCCACGCCGCTCCAGTCTGCAACACCCACAGGATGCCTTCCAAACACGCCCGGTTCTCAGCCCACGGACGGCCCCGGTTGTCCTTCCTGCGCCGTGGCTCCGGAAACAACGGCTCGATCAACTCCCACTGCTCGTCGCTCAACAGCTTCTGCCGCTTCTTCATGACAGAAGCTCAACAGTCCGCCTGCCTCAAACGTAAGTCACTGATTTGAGGCCGAACCAATTTATGAAACACGCTCTAGGCAAATGGCGAGTGTAGAAACGAGAACAGCGAGCAGAGTGAGGCTCGTCGTAACACTGAGCCACAAGGAACCGAGCACGCTGACTTTAAGCAAGTTACCATTGAGTTAAGGACACATCATCACAATGCAGCGAGAAGTAAGAGTATCGTTCACGCAACTTCTGTGCAATGTCTCGCCACGCTACGCCATCAATACCAAAGCCGTGGCAGGTCAAAACTTGGAAGGATATCTTGACAGGACGCAAGTTCGAATCCAAGGACGATCTACTCCAGATAGATATTCGTCAAGATGCATCTGTTCTGTTGGAACCCTCAAAAGATAGTGGAAGGCCTTTAACGACAGGAAGCCCTATTGAATAACCCGACCGAAGGGATTGTCGTGACTTGCTCCCCTAGATCCGCGCAGAACCGAGTATGATTTCTGGATCTGATGCATGTGCCAGAAAGTTCGCGGCCCACACGTTGCACGGATTAAGTTGGATCGCCTGGCGGAACCTCTCCCTTGCTTCGTTCACGTTCCCCAATCCTAGCCGGCCCAGTCCAATTTCGAACTGAGCCATAGATTGTTGCGATTCGACAGATTCCTCTTCCTGGTAGCCGGCGAAGAAGTTGTACCACCGACCGTCAGTAAAACGCGCGATGTTGGTGGAAATCAACCCCTCGAACTGCGCTACCGCGTCTTTTTCGCGGCCAAGACGGCGCAAAGCCATTCCCTGATAATAGTTGTGATCTGACCAGGGCAACGGATTCTTGCAAACTGCTGAACGCTCGAACCAGGAGAACGCGGCAGCAGTTTCACCCTCGGCCTTGGAGACAAGACCGAGTTTATAGTAGATGAGGGCACCGAAGTCGTCGTGGAAGGGTTTGCCCGATTCCAGATTAGGCGGATAAGTCAATGCCGCCTCATAATCCTGCCTAGCCGCGTCGAACCGGCCCTCGCGCAGCAGCCGGTCACCGCGCAGCAGGTGAGCTGTGGCAAACGCTTCGTACTTGTCGCGCCGGGCTTCATAGTTGAAAAAGCGCGTTGATTCCAGGATGTTGATCGCTGTATCTGGATCGCCGTCCATAAGGCTGGCCAGAACGAGACGGAAGCGGACGTTGGGATTGTTCTCGGCTACAGAGCCGAAACTCCGCAGGATTTCTATGCGGCGGCCGGGATCCTCCCCAGCCTGCGCGAGCAATGTATCGAACTCCTCAATCCAGCGCGGATTATCATGCTCTACCTCGAGCGCCTGACCAAGCAGTTCGATGGCGGGCTTTGGCTGCTTTGCTCGGCGATAGCCAAATGCCAGGTTCCGCTTGGCCAAGGCCAGCCCCGGTTCAACCGCCGCCGCTCTGGTCCATGCCGCCATGGCCTGTTCGGGCTGGTAGTTGTAGAGTAGGTTGCCAAGATAAAGCCAAGCTCGAGCGTCGTCTGGATCATCAGCGACGGCATCGCGGAGAACCTGCCACGATTCCTGGCCGTACGGGAAGCAGCCGCCGACTGGAAAAGAAGCCGCACGTTGGCGGGACTTTCGCGCGGCTGCCGCATCGTTTTTCCGCGCATGGCAGTGCCCAATGTAATAGTGAATCATCGGGTGCTTGGCGCATTCCGGATCGCTGACCGCAATATCTAGCAGGCAGAGTGCGTCATCCCAACGCCTGATAGACAAGTAGACACTCGTTAGCTCAAGCCAGTTCGCCGGTTCGCTGCGCAGAAGATTGATAAGAGCGGAGTCTGCTGCCGGGTCCGCAAAGAATTGCTCGGCGGCCGCGACTGCATTGAGCGGATCTAGCGCCCGCAACCGAGTGATCTCTTCATTACGCTCCTCGCTGCGGCCCAGGATGCGCAACAGGATGGCGCGCAGCTCGCGTGTTACGCAACCGCGTCCGCCCTCCACGAGCGCCTCGCCAACAAAGCGCAGAGCCTGTGCGAAGTCACAGCGGCGAGCTGCCAATTGCGCCAATTGAAGATTAGCTGCCGAGTGCCACTCCGCGTACCAGGCGGCACGGTGAAAGCGTTCGGCTGCCTCACTTTCGCGCCCCTGACCTGCCAGAGCCAAACCGATATAATAGTAAGCTTCACCCTTTCGTGGCTGGGTATACCGTTGCTCCAAGCGTGCCAGCGCCAAGCTTAGCGATGCCTCCGCCTCGACAAACAGTAGACGCTTACACTGCAGGATACCCAGGAAGCTGTTGGCTGGCGCGTACTCCGGATCCCTGCGCAGAGCTTCTTGAAGGTAAGGATAAGGTGACAGAACCGGGTTATGAAACTGATCAAGCCGAACGGCAATCTGAACCAGTTCCTCGATTGTACCCACATGTTCGGGCTTGCAGGGCGGCGCTACAGGCGCGGGCAGTTTTGGCAGATGCTCCACAGGCTCGGGAGTGTAAGCGATAAGCTCGCGGCCATCCGCGCAGATCACGTGAACCGAATACTCTGTAAGCTCGCAACCGTCTGGCAAAGCAAACTCCAGGGAGAAGGGAAGATCTGGCGCGACGTCGATTTGCCGCTCGACGATCGTGGCTTTGTCATCGACGCGGCGTACAACGAGTTTGGCTGCCCGATGCGGCCGGGTGGTGTTGAGAATAACTCGAGCCCGGCCGTCGCCGGCGGTCTCAAGGTTGATTGCAGCTTCCGCGTTGGCGTTCTTGGCTGCTCCGATTTCGCGCAACGGGTACCAGCAATGGGTAAACTCACGATATTGATTCGGTTCCATCCAGGAATAATCAGGCTGATTATCCGAGAACGCACCAACCATTAGTTCAGCGTAGTGACCATCCGTGTCAGTGAGCTTGGAGTTTTCAACCTCCGCCTCGGGGCAATTTCCCCACTCAAATAGCTTGGCGCAGTTGACCGTACGGTGGTCCGCAACATGCATTGTCCCCGCGTGTCTGCCGTGATCGTAGCCGCCGTGAAAGTCCTCCTGCAGATTGTGAATGAAGTATGAGCCCGGCGCTGGGTGGTTCTTCCACCAGCTTAAGTCGATGCCGCGCAGATCGACTCCGGTGAAATCGGCCTCGTGCGATACCGGCCAGTGTGAAAAGGCATTCTTACAATGCCATGTCACCACCTTGGCGCTGGGGGGAAAGATGTACTGGTAGTTCTCATTGGTGTGCACCGCGGCACATGCCCAGTAGAGCGCGGACTGCACAACGGGCGCCCGGTTGATAAGACGTACCATAACTTCCACCGCGCTCGATCCTGGCCGAAGGGTGATGCCGGCGAGCCATTTCATGCGGTGACGCCGCTCGATCTCGCCCACCCAAATTGTGGCGCTGCCGTCCGCGTTCTCAAGCAGGCAGTGATCTACGGTCATGAAATTCGAGGCGCGGTGATGGTGGGGAAAATTCCATTCAATGCCTCCCGAGATCCAGGCACCAGTCATGGCGATGTTCGACGGTTTGATCACCGATTGACGGTAAATGAATTCATAACCATTGGTTTTGTCCGTGGCAGAGAAGAGGCGTCCACCAATCTCCGGCAGCACGACTACCTTGATGTACTCATTTTCGAGGCACAGTGCGTCGTACGACACCACCTTTCTTACTCCCGTAAGCTTGTCTATAGCTGGGTAGGGATAATAATGTGCCTGAGCATGTTGAGTCTGGCGGCCATCGTAGAACAGAGGTGTGGTTTCTGGCGGGTCGACCACATATGTAGGCAGTACGATCTTTTCAGCCCAGCCACGTACTCGGCCCGAACGCTCGATTGTCGGCTCGGCCGACTTCTCAATATCTGACTTTGGCGTTTCAACGGTTACTATTGTAGATTCCTTGATCATGCTTATTACACCTCATGTTGTTCCAAGCCGCGTGGCTTGCGAATGGGCCAGCTTATCAGCGGGGCAGGTCTCTGGATTAGCAAGTAAAATAGCTGTCGTTTTTGCCCCGAAGAGATCTGATCATGGCAGTAGGTTATGTGGCGGGCGGGGAATGAGCCAACGTCTATGGCTGCTCAAATGATTACTTAAACAACAAGCCTGCATTTCCACATTTAATCAGAGGAGCGCCGTTTCAAGGGACAAGAGGGTGAATAGGGCAAACGTGCAGGTGCTGGCAGCTGCGGAGCGCGCCTGGCTGCGCTGTGAGCGGCGCAATTCTGCAATAGAAAGAGATTTTGCACATGGCTCTGATGGTAAGCGTCCCGAGTTCCCCTCTGGCATGACGGGGGGGTGAGGACGACGATGTCGTCATGGTTGATGGGTTGGAAGCGGAGCCTGGTCGCCGTCCTCGCAGGTTCCGAACGGTGTCGGAGAAGCGGCGGATTGCGGAACTGACATTCGAGCCGGGTGCAAGTGTTGCGCTGGTGGCACGCGCTCACGGTGTGAACGCGAACCAGGTATTCAAGTGGCGTCGCGCTCTGAAGCGGGGCGAACTGAACGAGTGCGCGGCGGCATCGACGTCGCTTCTTCCAGTCATGCTGTCCGCACCCAGCGTTGCGGCGGATGCTCAGGATCAGGTTGATGCGAAGGAACCGCCGTCGCCGGCAGGCTCGATTCACATAGAGCTTCCTTGCCTGGCCATGATCAGTGTGGAGCGCGGAGCTGATCCCATTCTGCTGCGTTCGATCCTTGAGAGTTTGCGCAAGTGATCGAACTCCGCACTGGAACGAAGATATGGCTGGCCGCCGGTGTGACCGACATGCGCCGTGGCTTCGACGGTCTGAGTGCGAAGGTGCAGACTGTGCTTGAACAGCAACCGTTCTCCGGACACGTCTTTGTTTTC
>Ga0335072_10001580_pt1 | contig 36788 bp, 23 predicted proteins | sample Lox_Sample_21_FD_206725 | JGI IMG/M metagenome (GOLD analysis project Ga0335072, IMG submission 206725) | Soil microbial communities from Loxahatchee National Wildlife Refuge, Florida, United States - Lox_Sample_2.1 | ecosystem: Environmental > Terrestrial > Soil > Wetlands | place: USA... | reverse complement strand
CTGCTGTCCTGCGGCTTCGACTATACGAGCAACTTCGGCTCGGCCCTGATCCGGGGCTCGGAGCTCGATTCCGCCGCGCGGGTGACCGACTGGCTCACGGCCGGCTTCTCCGGCGGCTACGTGCGCGCGCGCCTGGAGCAGAACACCGCGCCCAATCAATGTCTGATCACCGGCAGTTGCGCCATGGCAGGCGATCAGATCCTGGGCGTGCCGAACTGGCAGTACTCGCTCTATGCCGACAGCACGGTTGCGCTCGCGGCCGGTTACCAGGGATTCGCCCATCTGGACTATTCGTATACCGGGCATTCCTTCAACGAGTTCGAGCGGGAGATCTCCAGCGATGGCACGCCGGAAGGGCCGATCAATCCGCTGTACGAGGACCAGCCGCTGCGCCTGCTGAATCTGCGCATGGGAGTGCGGCACGAGGCGTACACGGTCTCCTTCCAGGTGGCGAACCTCCTCAACAACGTCGCGCACCTGTCCACGGATCCCTTCTCCAACATCACGTTCGCGATCCCGGGGCGGCCGCGCTTCGCGGTCAACCGCCCGCGAACGTTCATGTTGAATGCAGTGTATGCATTTTGATGCAGACAGAGAGCAATCCGTTACGACGCGGGTTCCTGCAGCCGCCGGCTGAGTCGCAGCCGGGGGTCTGGTGGTTCTGGCTGGGCGGCGCGGTCAGCAAGGAAGGGATCACCGCGGATCTCGAGGCCATGAAGCGCCAGGGGATCTCCTACGCGACGGTGTATTCCGCCGGCCAGGGAGGACCGGCCGCGCCTAAAGGCACGCCTTTCATGAGCGAGGTGTGGCGCACGCACTTTCGCTTCGCGGTCCGCGAGGCCGCCCGCCTCGGGATCCGCCTGGGCGTGAACATCTGTGAGGGTTGGAACTGCGGCGGCCCCTGGGTCGGGACGGAAGATGCGGTCAAGGACCTGGTGTGGAATGAGACCAGGATCGACGGACCGGCGCAGATCGATCTGGATCTCGGCGTGCCGTGGAAGGTGCTGCCGCTGCCGGGGACGATTCCTCAGGAGCGGCAGGAGGTCATCCACTGGTATCGGGATGTCGCGGTGCTGGCGTGCCGCGAAGACCCGCGCGGTGTGTGGCGGTTGAGTGATATCGAGGATCTCACCGATCTCACACGGGAAGGACGTCTGCGCTGGCAGGCACCCGAGGGACGTTGGACGGTGCTGCGCTTCGGATGCGCGGTGCGCGAAGAGGCCAGCATGGATCCGGAGGTCGGCTACCATCTGGTCAAGAATACGATCTCGGCCGCGACCGGCTGGGAGATCGATCCCCTGAGCGCCGGTGCGATGGACCGGCATTTTGCGCAGACGGGCGCCAGGCTCATGGAGGATGCGGGCGAGCTCGCGGGCGGGACGCTGAGCTTCCTGCAGATCGACAGCTGGGAGGTCGGGATCCCGACATGGACGCAGGAGTTTGCCGAGGAATTCCGTGCCCGCCGCGGCTACGATCCCGTCCCCTACCTGCCGGCATTGGTGGGTAAGACGCTCGATAGCGCGGATGTGAGCGCACGCTTCGCGTGGGACTTTCGCCGCACCGTCGCAGACCTGATCGCGCAGAACTACTACGGCCGCCTCTCGCAGCTGTGCCACGCGCACGGACTCGGCACCCATTGCGAGGCCGGGGGCCCGTTCTACACGCACTTCATCGATGCCATGGAGTGTCAGGGAGCCCAGGACGTGCCGATGGCGGAATTCTGGAGCTCGCGCACATCCATACAACTGTGGGGGGACAGCTTCGAGGTTCTGCAGGGTGTCCCGGCTCCCTTCTTCCGTACCGCTGAAGAGGACTATCCCGCGACCTGTTTCGGCACCATCAAGCTGCTCGCGAATGCCGCTCACGTCTACGGCAAGAGAGTATGCCAGGCGGAGTCCTATACCAGCACCAATGAGGATTGGTCGGAGGATCCGTACTTTCTCAAGGCGCTGGGCGACCGCGCGTTCTGTCTGGGACTCAACCGGCAGATCCTTTCCTTCTCCGTGCATCAGTCGACGCTCACCGACAAGCCGGGCTACGAGTGGGAGCACGTCGGCACGCATTTCGATCGCAACGTCACCTGGTTCCCGCTGAGACACGGGTGGCTCACCTATCTCGCCCGCTGCCAGCACCTCCTGCAACAGGGGGTGTTCGCGGCCGATATCGTGTATTTCGCCGGACAGGCGGTGCCGAGCTTCGTGCTGCTGGATCGCAAGCCCATACCCGGGTATGACTTCGACGTCATCAACGCGCAGGCGCTGCTGGCTCGCGCCAGCGCACAGGATGGAAGGCTGACATTGCCTGACGGGGCGGCCTATCGGTACCTCGTGTTGCCGGAAGGCGCCGCGGAGAGCGTCACACCGCAGGTGCTGCGGAAGATGCGTGAGCTCGTGGAGGGCGGGGTGACGCTGGTGGGCTCGCGTCCCCGGCATTCGCTCGGGCTGACGGACTATCCGAGCTCCGAGCAGCAGGTGAAACAGCTCGCGGATGCGTTGTGGGGGACGGAGCCGAAGGACCGCGGCGCGCTTCCGGTTGGCGCCGGGCGGGTGATCTGGGGACGAGCGCTCGAAGAGGTGATCCGGGCAGACCAGCTCGAGCCCGACGTGGAGTTCCGCGGCGTGCCGGCGGACGCCGAGCTCGATTGGCTGCACCGGCACGAGGCGCAGCACGACATTTATTTTATCGCGAACTCGAGCGAGCAGGCGCTATCGGTCGAGGCGGTGTTCCGCATCCACGGGCGGGTGCCGGAGTTGTGGGACCCCGTGACCGGCGAGATCGTGGATCTCCTGGAATTCACGCAGGACGGTCGTCGCACGGTGATCCCGCTGCAGTTCGCGCCGAAGCAGAGCTTCTTTCTGGTATTTGCCCGGCTGAGCTGGGAGCCTCGCGTCCCGGGAGCCCGGAATTTCCCGCCGCTCCGGGAGATCGCCACGCTGGCCGGTCCCTGGGACATCCGCTTCGATGCCGCCTGGGGAGGGCCGGAGAGAGTGACCTTCGGGAAGCTCGAGGACTGGTCGCAACGCCCGGAAGACGGCATCCGGTATTACAGCGGCAAGGCGACCTATCGCAAGACGTTCGACCTGCCTTCGAGCGGCCATCGGCGGGTGTTCCTGGACCTGGGAGAAGTGAAGAACGTTGCGCAAGTGCGGTTGAACGGCAAAGATCTGGGAGTGGTATGGACGGCGCCGTGGCGCGTGGACGTCACCGCCGTCGCCACTCTGGAGAGCAACGAGCTGGAGATCGACGTCGTGAACCTCTGGCCCAACCGTCTCATCGGCGACGGGCTGTTGCCCAGGGACCGCCGGTTCACCAGGACCAACGTCCGCACCTACGACACGCCGCATCCGGTCTTCAGGTATTCCGACACGGAAGTCACGCGCGGGGAGGCGGAGCTTTCGGACGTCACACCGGACCTGTTGCGCTCAGGCTTGCTGGGACCGGTCACACTGCTGGTAGAGGCACACTCATGAAACTTCCACTGATCAAACAGGTCCGCGCCTTCGTCGCCCGGGGCGGCGGCGCGGACTATCACGATCGGCAGGGCAGCCACTGGATCGACGACCATATCGCGTCCCCGATGAGCCGCTATCCGGAGTACCGGCAGAGCCGCCGCGCCTTCGGTACGAACGTGCTCGGAACACTGGTGGTGGAGATCGAGGCGGCCGACGGCACGATCGGCTTCGCCGTCACCACCGGCGGCGAGCCCGCGGCTTTCATCGTGGAGCGGCACCTCGCCCGCTTCCTCGAGGGCCGCGACCCGACGAGCGTCGAGAAGATCTGGGACCAGATGTACTTCGCCACCCAGTTCTACGGGCGCAAGGGGCTCGTGGTCAACGCCATCTCCGGAGTGGATCTCGCGCTCTGGGATCTGTTGGGAAAACTGCGCCAGGAGCCCGTCTATCAGCTTCTGGGCGGCGCGGTGCGCGATGAGCTCGTCTTCTACGCGACCGGCTCCCGTCCGGACCTCGCGCAGAAGCTCGGCTTCATCGGCGGCAAGCTCCCGCTGCACCATGGGCCGGCGGAGGGCGAGGAGGGGCTGAAGCGCAATCTCGAGCAGCTCGGCGAGATGCGCAACCGCGTCGGCAGGGATTTCTGGCTGATGCTGGATTGCTGGATGAGCCTGGATCTGCCCTATTCGATCCGGCTGGCGCATGGGGCCCACTCCGCGGGCCTCAAGTGGATCGAGGAGGCGCTGTCACCCGATGACTACTGGGGCTATGCGGAATTGAAGCGCAATGTGCCCGCGGGTGTGTTGGTGACCACCGGCGAGCACGAGGCCACCCGCTGGGGCTTTCGCATGCTGCTCGAGATGGACTGCTGCGACATCATCCAGCCCGATGTCGGCTGGTGCGGCGGCATCACGGAGCTGCAGAAGATCGCGGCGCTGGCCGAGAGCCGCGGCGTGCTCGTCATTCCTCACGGCTCGAGCGTTTACAGCTACCACTTCGTGGTGACGCGTCACAACAGTCCGTTTGCCGAGTTCCTGATGATGGCGCCCGAGGCCGACAAGGTCGTGCCCATGTTCCACCCGCAGCTCATCGGCGAGCCCGTACCCGTCAATGGACGCCTGAAGTTGCCCGACACGCCGGGATTCGGCGTCGAGCTGAACCGGGACCTGCCGATGCATCGTCCCTACACGCATTGACACCGAGGCGGCCCGATGACCGAGAACGTCATTGCATGCTGGAGTGCTGCATTAGCGGCGGTGCTCATCATCTTCGCGCCAGCCGCCGAAGCTGCGACACCCCAATCGGCTGCCCTCTATGGCGACCAAAGCAGCGGCCGCGACTGGCCGGGCTACGGCCGGACTTTCGGGCATCAGCACTACAGCCCGCTGCGCCAGATCGACGCACGGAACATCGGGCGGCTGCATCTGGCCTGGTCGCGCAACCTCGAGCCACTGCACAACACGGCGACGGAGCCGATCGAGGTCGATGGAGTTCTGTATTTTGCGACCGGCTTGAGCATCGTTCACGCCGTCGATGCGGTCAGCGGCAGGCTCCTCTGGAGTTATGATCCGCAGGCGGCGGCAAAGGCCGGAATCAATCTGCGCAACGGCTGGGGCGTGCGCGGTATCGCCTGGTGGGATGGCAAGGTCTATACCGGCACTGTCGACGGCAGGCTGATCGCCATCGACGCCAACACCGGCCGCCCGGTCTGGAGCGTGCAGACATTCGAGCCTGGACGGTCCTACACCGTCTCCGGCGCACCGCTGGCGTGCCACGGCGAAATCGTCATTGGCTTCGGCGGCACGGTCGGCTACAGCCGCGGATATGTCACGGCCTATGACGCCGAATCCGGCAAGCGGCTGTGGCGCTTCTATACGGTACCCGGCGATCCCGCCAGGGGCTTCGAGAGCCCCGCGCTGGCGACGGCGGCGAAAAGCTGGGCAGGGAAGTGGTGGCAGCGGGGCGGCGGCGGCGGCGATGTGTGGAACTCGATGGCCTACGATCCGGAGACCGACACCGTATTCATAGGCACCGGGAACGGCTATGCCGCGAATCGCCAGGTCCGCAGCGACAATCGGGGCGATAACCTCTTCGTCTCCTCGATCGTCGCGCTGGATCGCAGGACCGGTGGGCTCAAGTGGTACTACCAGACCACTCCGGGCGACACCTGGGACTTCGATGCCATCGAGGACATCGAATTCACCGATCTCACCATCGGAGGCGAGAGCCGAAAAGTCCTGATGCAGGCGCCGAAGAATGGATTCTTCTATGTCATCGACCGCACGACGGGCAAGCTGATCTCCGCGCGGCCTTATGCAAAGGTCACCTGGGCGAGCGGCGTCGATCTGAAGACGGGACGGCCGATCTTCAATTCCACCGATCGGTTCCTCAACCGGACCGTGGCCGACGTCTGGCCGACCGGATACGGCGCGCACAACTGGATGCCGATGGCGTACAGCCCGCAGACCGGGTTGGCGTATATCCCCAAGATCGAGAATGGAGTGACCTACACCGACAGAGGGATCGACCTGAAGAGCTGGCGTCCGCCCACGAACGACACATCCGATTTCGCCATCAACTTCGGTCTGATCCCCGGCGTCGTGCCGCGCGGTGCGCTCGTGGCCTGGAACCCCGCGACGCAGCGGGCGGCATGGTCGATCCCGTATCCCACCTACGCAAATGGCGGAGTCCTGGCAACCGCCGGCAATCTGGTGTTCGAGGGGACCGTCGACGGGAAGCTCAATGCCTACGACGCCAGGACCGGAAAAGTGCTCTGGTCGTTCGACGCGCAGGCGCCCATCCTCGGGACACCGATCTCCTACACCGTCAACGGGACGCAATATGTGACCGTGTTGACGGGACTCGGCATGGGTCTCGCCGGCGAAATCGGCGCCTACCCGTATGCATGGTCCGGAAAATACAGGCTCGATCCCCGCAGCCAGGCCCACCGGGTGCTGACATTCGCCCTGAACGGCGCGGCCCGGTTGCCCGTCACGCCCTATGAGCCGCAGCCTGCCGTTCACGACCCTGACTTCCATCAGGATCAGGCCGCGTCACTGGCGGGAGAGAACGTGTACGACCGGAACTGTGCCCAGTGTCACGGAGCCGATGCCATCGCCGACGTACAGGCTCCCGATCTGCGCCGCTCGGGCGTCATCCTGTCGGCCGCGGCGTTTCGGTTCGTCGTCCATGACGGCGCGAGGAAGCCGAAGGGGATGCCGGTATTCCCGGAGCTCACCGATCAGCAGCTTGCCGACGTGCGCCAGTTCCTGCGCACCCAGGCCGCAAGGCTGCGGCGCACGGAAGTCAGGAAGCGCGGCGATCGCTCTTATTATCCGAATTAGACGCGATCGCGCCCAGTGTCGGGAGCAGCTCGTGTATGAGATTGTCGAGATAGGCGCGCGCATCCGGCGACAATTCGATCGTCACCGGGCGCACTGCGCCCGACTGCAGGATCGTGCGCGCGCAGAGCAGCAGCTTCTCGGCGTGATGGAACTGCTCGAAGGTCTGCAGGCTGAACTGCAGATACGGCGCGATCCGTGCGAACAGCGAATAGGCCGCCGACCACTGACTGTCGGAGCCCAACCGCCAGATCCGGACCAGCACGTCGGCCAGGGCGAGCCCCGGCATGACGCCGCAGGCGCCCGCGGGCTGAAGCTCCGGCACGTGCATGCCTCCCCATCCCAGGAAGACACCCACTTCGCCTCCGAGCTCGAGCTGGATGGCGCGGATGAGGGGACCGATTCCGGGCTCCTCCCGCTTCAGATAGCGGAAGTTCGCGCAATGTCGGCGCAGCTCCACCGCGAAAGCAAGCCCGACGGGCTCCCCGCCGGGATACCAGTCCTGCACGACGACCGGCACGCTGACCGAGTCGCACACGGTGCGTGCGTAGTTGAGGATCTGTGCGGACGAAGCGGGAAACTGCCGCGGCAGCGCTACGTTGACCGCTGCCGCGCCCATCTCCTGCGCCTGCCGCGCGACGCGGGCCGCATGCCGCGGCGAGTGGTGGTTGCACTGCGCCACCACCGGGATGCGCCCGTTTGCGCGGGTCATGACCGACTCCAGCACGCGCAGCCGCTCCGAGTCCGTCAGTTTGTAGAATTCGCTGCCGAAGGCCGGCGTGCCGACCGCGGACGCACCCGCCGTGATGGCGAACTCCACCAGCCCTGCGAGAGCGTCGAGGTCCACCTCGTCGTCCGCGCGAAAGGGAGTGGGAAGTATCGGGACGACACCCCGGATCGGCAGCGGGCTCATGGTCACGCGACGATCCCGCCCGGGTAACGCTCGTGGATCTTCGGCTCGTAGAGGGGAATGAAGTGGCGGGCGCGCGCGCGGATGTCGCGGTATACACCGTGAGCCTCGATGATGCTCTCGGCGATTCCGAGCGGGCGCAGCTCCTCGACGTTGGCGAAGTGGAACGCGCAGTCGGAGAGTATGGCGAGGCCGCGGGCGGTCTGCACCTCGACCAGCATGGAGGAGCGATGATGCACGCCGGCCCAGCGGCATACGAGGCCCGGCAGCACTTCCTGGACGTCCTCCAGCAGTTGGAAGTTCGCCTGGTTGTCGCCGATGAGCCAGTGGAGATCCGCATCCGACAGGCAGCCTGCCCGGGGTACGTGGTGCGGATAGGTGGGCGCGATGATGTCCTCGATCCAGCCGCGGCGCGAAACACAGATCCTGGCCTTGGGAAAGAGGCGCAGGTTGCCCGTCGCGTAGAGCTGCAGAGGCGTGAGCAGCACGAAGTCGACGGACGCTGGATCGATACCGGCCGATCGGAGGGCGGCTGCGGTTTTCCACTCATCCGGGCGGCGCAGCACCGCACGCTCGCCGAGGTAGTCCCGCCACGCCTGGGCAATGCCGGAGATGTCCTCGGGGAAGCCCGTATTCACCACCACCGTCTTGCCCCCTCCCTGGATCACCGCCATCTGGAACTCGAGCGCGGTCCAGTCCTGGAAGCGCTCCATCCAGTAGACCTCGGGGTAGGGGACCTCGACCGTTCCCGTGCGCAACATTCTCAGTGTGTAGTCCACGGCGGCACACTAGCAAGGCGGAAGACCATTGCGTTAGGCTATTCCCAGCTCACGCCTAGCACGAGATGAACATATGCAATCGGCGGCATCGTACTACTGGGGGAATCACTATCCGGCTTCGGATGTCGTTCACGTCGACCTGGTGGTCCGGAACGGCAAGCGGGTCCTGCACGCGCACGACTATGCCGAGATCGCTCTCACGGTGCAAGGCGAGGGAGAATTCCGCTCGACGCACTTCAGCCGGATCATCTCCAAGGGGGCGCTGATCGTCGTTCCGCCGGGTGTGGCGCATACCTACACGAACTGCCGGGACGCCCATATCCTCTTCTGCTCCATCCGGCCCGAGATCATCGAGAGTGTCAGCCTGTCGCTCAACATGAAGCCGAGCGTGTGGGCGGATGTCGGGCTGGGGCGATCGGAGGCGGAGCCGCGCGTGTTCGCCTGGCAGATCGAGCGCAATCTCGTTCCGCTCTACGCCCAAACGCTGGCGGAGATGCTCGACACCCATCGCCAGCGGGGGATCCGGGCGCAGTTTGCGCGGGTAGGGGGACTCTTCTCCTTCCTCGGGATGGTCGTCGCGCAGCATCGGCCGCGCGCCGGCGTGGAAGAGCAGGCAGGTGTCCATCTGCAGGCGCTCACCGTGCGGGCGCTGTCCTTCCTGCGCAGCGATCTCACCCGGCAGTGGACCATGGGGGACCTCTGCAACTGCCTCAACGGGGTCCATCCGGTGCACCTGTGCCGGGTGTTCAAGCACGACATGAACATGACGCCGATGTCATATCTTCGCTACCTGCGCTGCCAGCATGCGGCGCACTTGCTTGCCACCTCGGACGCTCCGGTGGGGTCGGTCGGCTCCGCCGTTGGGTGGGACGACGCGAACCTGTTCTCCAGGCGCTTCCGCTCGATATGCGGTGTGACGCCCAGCGCCTATCGGCTCATGCACGGACATCAATAAAGCTCACTGATGAAACTGACCCGTCGATCATGGCTCGTCGGAAGCGCGGCGGCCGGCGTCGTGCTGGCCCTCGATCCGCTCGCCAAGGCGGAACCGCGGATGACCGTAGGCGCCGCCAGCGCAAACGCTTTGCGCCGCGCTTTCCTGACTCCGCCGCACAGTGCGAAGGCGTGGTGTTACTGGTGGTGGCTCGACGGCGCTGCCAGCCGGCCCGGCATCACTGCCGATCTGACGGCCATGAAGGAGCAGGGCCTCAGCGGCGCCCTGTTGTTCAATTGCGGTTCCGGCAGCGCGACCACGCCGAAGGGTCCTCCCTTCATGAGCCCGCAGTGGCGTGAGAACTTCCGCTTCGCGGTGCAGGAGGCCGGCCGCCTCGGCATCGAGGTGATGGTCAATCTATGCGACGGCTGGAATTGCGGGGGCCCGTGGGTGACGGAAGACGATGCCATCAAGGATCTGGTCTGGCAGGAGACGATCATCGAGGGGCCGGGACCCATCGACCGCGTTCTGGCCCGTCCATCCGGACACGTGCCGGGGGTGGCCCCGACGGAAAAGCGCATCGACTGGTATCGCGACATCGCGGTGCTCGCCTGTCGCGAAGGCAGCGATGGCACCTGGCGCATGGATGACATCCACGATCTCACCGGCATGACCCGCGGGGGACGATTGCAGTGGGAAGCGCCGAGCGGCCGTTGGACGGTGCTGCGGCTGGGCTACGTCGTGCGTGAGCAGGTGAACCCGGGCCATGTCCGGGGGGTGTACGTCGGATCCCAGCGGGTGAAGTACTCCGCCTCCTCGACGCCGATGTCGATCCCATGAATGCGGGCGCCATGGACCGGCACTTCGCCGAGACGGGCGCGAAGCTGATCGAGGACGCCGGCAGCCTCGCGGGCAAGACCCTGACGTATCTGCACATCGACAGCTGGGAGTTGGGCGTGCTCACGTGGACCGCGCAATTCCCGCAGGAGTTCCGCGCCCGCCGCGGCTACGACCTCGTTCGATATCTGCCGGCGCTGGCGGGCAAGACACTCGACACCGCCGATCTGACGGCCCGATTCAACTGGGACTATCGCCGCACGGTCGCGGACCTGATCGCCCGGAACTACTACGGGCGGCTCGCAGAGCTCTGCCACGAGCACGGGCTCCTCTTCGAGTCGGAAGCCGGCGGCCCGTTCTTCTCGCAGTACATCGATGCGCTCGAGTGCCAGGGCATCAATGACGTTCCCATGGCGGAGTTCTGGTCCAACCGTTTTCCGCTGGCCTATGTCCCCGGCAAACCCGTGCCGACCGAGGAGGGCGTATCCAGCCCTTTCTTTCGCAGCGCGGAGAGCGCCTATCCGGAGCTTTGTTACGGCTCGGTCCGTCAGGAAGTCAGTGCGGCGCACGTCTATGGCAAGCCCATCAGCCAGGCGGAGGCCTATACCAATTTCAACCCGGATTGGACGGAGGATCCCTACTTCCTCAAGGAGTTGGGCGATCGTGCGTTCTGCCTGGGCCTCACCCGGCAGGTACTGTGCTTCTACGTGCATCAGTCGACCGACGACAAGCCCGGATACCAATGGGAGCACGTGGGCACCCATTTCGACCGCAACGTCACCTGGTTTCCGCTGAGCCACGCGTGGCTCGCGTATCTAGCGCGCTGCCAGCACCTGCTGCGGCAAGGGGCGTTCTGCGCCGATATCCTCTACTTCGACGGCCAGGCAGTTCCCAACTTCGCGCTGATGGACAAAAAGCCGCTGGCGGGTTTCGACTTCGACGTCATCAATGCGCAGGCGCTGGTCACGCGGGCTTCGGTCGCGGATGGCAACGTGGTGTTGCCGGGCGGCTTGAGCTACCGCTATCTCGTCCTCCCGGCGGGCGCGGCGGAGGAGATCACTCCCGCCGTACTCGGCAAGATGCGGCAGCTGGTCGAGGCTGGAGCGACGCTGGTCGGGATGCGTCCGCGGCGCTCTCTGGGCCTGGTTGGATTCCCGCGCTCGCAGGAGGAGGTTCAGGCGCATGCGGATGCGCTGTGGGGATCGCAAAGCGGCAACTCCGGGGAGCGCAGCGTCCGCAAGGGCCGCGTGATCTGGGGCCGGAAGCTCGAGGAGGTCATACGCGCGGACGGCGTGCGGCCGGACGTGGAGCTACGAGGCGCTCCGGCCACGGTAGAGCTGGACTGGAGTCATCGCCGCGATGCGGAGCGTGACATTTACTTTCTCGCCAATCTGAGCGGGCGGAGCTCGCAGATCGATGCGGTGTTCCGCGTCTCGGGAGCCGTACCGGAGCTCTGGGATCCGGTGACCGGACAGGTGCGGGATCTGCCGGAGTTTCACGCCGAATCAGATCGGACGGTCATACCGCTCTCATTTGCGCCCAAGCAAAGCTGGTTCATCGTGTTTCGCGCGCCCTCCCGGCGCATCGGCACCGGAACCGGCACCAGCAGCGCCGGCAGGCGCAATTTCCCGCAGGCCGTGGAGCTGACGACCCTTTCGGGGGCATGGGAAGTTGCTTTCGATGTGCACTGGGGCGGACCCGCGGGAGTGACCTTCGAGCAACTGGAGGACTGGTCCACCCGGCCCGAGGAGGGCATTCGCCACTACAGCGGCATGGCGACCTACCGGAAGACATTCGAGGCTCCGCATGGAGATCATCGCGAGGTCTATCTCGATCTGGGAGAAGTGAAGAACGTGGCCCGGGTCCGCCTCAACGCCCGGGATCTCGGCGTGATCTGGACCGCCCCATGGCGCGTGGCTCTGGGAGATGCGATCAGGCCGGGAGAGAACCGGCTGGAAATCGATGTGGTGAACCTCTGGCCCAACCGCCTGATCGGCGACGGCCTCCTGCCCAGGAATCAGCGGCTGACCCGAACCAATGTGCGGACGTACGACACGCCGCCGGGTGAGTCGGACTTCTGCAGCCTGGATCCGGATTGCGCGCGGCGCCTTAAGACGGGCGCGCGTCCGCAGCTCCTCAGCTCCGGACTCCTGGGTCCCGTCAGGCTGCTCTCCGCAAGCTAATCCTCGCATTAGGAACAGCGGGTGTCGCGGCGCCCGGGAGGGCAGTAGTATCGCCGCATGAGAGCCACGCACGTACTGATCGCACTGTCGCTGATCGGGGTTGCTTCGGTGACCGCCGTTCGGGCAGAGGAGCAGCCGACGCCGCTCGACAAGCATTCCGTGCGCGTGGCATGCCAGACAACCGACTTCAAGCGGGAGCCGGGGCAGGTCGATCAGGCCGTGATCCTGCAGGATCCGGCGCACGAGCAGACGGTGCTTTTCGACGTCGCTGCGGGTGGGGCGATCGTGTCGCTCAAGTACCGCGGCATCGAGCACATCTGGGGCAACAATGCGGGCGCGATGCTGCAGATGGCAATTCACAACCGCATCGCATTTCAAGGCGTCGGGTCGCCGCAGGGCGGAGACTACAATCCGACGCAGGCGGGAGACGAATACTCCAACTCTCCGGTCACGGGCGTCGGCTGCGATGGAACCTCGTCCGTCGACATCGTCACGATGCTGCTCGATTTCAATCTCAACGCGTCATTCTACGAGCATGCGCTGATTGCCGTCTGGGGAGGCCGGATCAACGATGGCATTCCGGCGAGCTACCTGACGCCGTTCACGCTCGAGACGCGGGCGAGCTGGGTCCGCAGCCGGGCAAAGGACGGACCGCAATACTATCTGCGGCTGGATGAGCGCTTCACGCACCTGACGGACGAGAAGCTCGGCCGGTTCGCCTATGACTTCGCCGATTACGAACCCTGGGAATTCGGTGTGCACGCCATCAGCCCGGAGCACTGCCCCTGCTCGACATCGAGCACCGGCTACATGGCCGGGGGGCTGTACACGGACGAGAGCAGGACCACGGGCCTCGCGGTCGCCATTCCGGGCAGTGACTTTCGCAACAACAAGGTACAGGGACTCTTCCTTCCCGACTACCAGTGGCGCATGCAGAGCTTTCACCTGGAGTCGAGTGAGGCGCTGGACGGGATCACGGCGAAGGATGTCACGTGGTATGTGATGGCCGGACCGTGGCAGGACGCACTGAGTTTCGCACGGCAATTCGGCAAGGAGGCGGCGCCGTGAGCGCGCGGCAGAGCGGATCGGGCCGCGCGCGGCTCATCTTGCGGGCCGTCTGCATAGGTTGCCTGGCGTTACTTTTCGCTCCGGCAATCCTCCATGCGCAGGAGGTGCCGAACGTACGCTGCAACGCCGAGGACTACCAGCTCGGTCCGCGCAACGTGGTTCAGGTGGTGGTCCTGAAGGATCCGAGCGGGGAGCAGGAGGCGAGATTCGACATGACGCATGGCGCCGTTCTCGTGTCCCTGCGCTATCAGGGCAAGGAACAGCTCTTCGGACACAACCTGGGGCCTCATGAGTCGAGCCTCGGGGCGAACGTCTCGATGTACAAGGTTCGCCATGGCAAGGAGGAGGGATTGACGGGATTCGATCCCTTTGGGCAGTTCCAGTCGGCATTCCTGCCGAATCAGGGATTCACCAGCATGGACGTACCCTCGACAGTGGCGGGCGTCGCGTGCCACGGCGGCGCGTGGATGAATGCCTTTGCCATGCTGGTGGACTTCGGTGCCGATGAATCCTTCGAGCGCCATCCCCTGATGGGAGTGTGGAAGGGACGGATCAGCGGCTATTTCCCGCCGGGCTACTCCACTCCCTACACTCTCGAGACCGAGGCGAGCTGGGTGCCGAATCCGGGCAAGGCGCCGGTCTATTACCTGCGCCTCGAGCAGACCGTGGTCAACATCCGCGCGGAGGATTCCGGGACGCTGTACTGGCAGCTCATGGGCACCGTGCCCTGGAGCGTCGACCATGACGCAGGCTACCCCGATCGCTGCACGTACAAGCAGCCCTGCCGGGGCAGTGAGGCGCCGGTGATTGCGGCGGGACGCTATGAGGATGCCGGCCGCTCGAGGGGTGTGGCGGCCGTGGTTCCGACAAAAGTCTGGAAGACCGACGAGGCGTACGTGGTCGGGGACACCGATCCCTACATCGAAGAAATAGGGTCGCCGGAGGTGTTCAAGCTCCGATACTTCGGGGCCGTGCTGAAGCACCCGCTGGCCGGAGGCACCGGTTTCAGGTTTCAGTGGTACATCTGTGCGGGCCCGTGGAACGAGGCGCGGGATTTCGCGATCCGGTTGGGCCACTGATCGCACGCCGAGGGATCCCCATGCTGAAGGTAACAGTTGCCGCACTCCTGCTCGCGCTCGTTCCCCTGTCTTGCGTGGCCCAGGATGCTCCCCATGCGCCATTGTGGCAGAGCCACATCGTCAGCGGCGACCCGCTGCTCTTCGTCCGTGAGAGCGGCCACGCGCATGCCTCGGCGTCGCTCCTCTTCGTGCCGCGGCGCATGCCTCATCTCGAGAGCGCCACCCGTGAGGTGACTTACGACCCGGGAAAGGATTTCACGTGGAAGCCCGGATCGCGCACCATCGAATTGACGGACCATTCGAGGATCCCCTTCAGGACGGACGCCGACCTCTACTCCAATCCCAACGAGCGGGATTCGTTCGCCGTCTCGAAGACGCATCCGGGAAAGGTGCTGCTCTTTGCCGAAGGCCCTCCCTTCCACGAGATGCAGGCCGTGGCGGACTACGAGACCGACGAGCACTGGACGGGCTTCGTTCCCGAGGGACAGGCGGAGCTTCTTCCCCGGACGCTCGCCAGGTTGCGGAGCCATGAGCCGATCCGGCTCGTCGTGCTGGGCGACAGCATCTCCACGGGCGCCAACGCCTCGGCTTTCATACGGGAAGAGCCCTTCACCCCTGCTTATCCCCAGTTGGTGGCGCGGGGGCTGCAACATCTGGGTGCGTCCAGGACGACCCTGATGAACCTTTCGGTAGGGGGCAAGACATCGTCGTGGGGCGTGACCCAAATCCCCGCGATCATAGCCGACCGACCCGACCTCCTGATCCTCGCTTTCGGAATGAACGACGCGCTGCGCGACGATTCGGTCGGTAACTCTCCCGCGCAGTACGCCCGCAACATGCGCGAGATGGTGGAGAGAACCCGCCGGGCGCTGCCGGGCTGCGAAATCATCCTGGTCGCAACCATGATCGGCAATCCGGACTGGGCCCTGCTGGACCAGAGCCGATTCCCCGCGTTTCGCGATGAGCTGCTCGGGCTCCAGGGACCGGGAGTCGCGGTCGCGGACGTGACCTCGTTCTGGGCCGACCTGTTGAAGCGCAAGAGCTTCGAAGACCTGACGGGCAACGGGCTCAATCACCCGAACGACTTCGGACACGAAGTCTATGCCCAGGTGATTCTCCAGACGTTGCAACCGAGGCCCAGTACGGACGGCGTCCCGCCCTGATGCCGAGGGTCTTGCCTTAGCGGCTCTCATACGCGGATTACGAAGAATCGGTTGCCGGAAATGCGGCCGGCCACGGACAATGGCGCGATATGCCCAAGATCGTATCCCTGAAGACCTACGACCTTCGCTTCCCGACCTCGCGATTCCTCGACGGCTCGGACGCGATGAACCCCGACCCGGATTACTCCGCGGCGTATGTCATTCTCGAGACGGATGCCCCCGGGGGCCTCGCCGGACACGGCTTCACCTTCACCATCGGGCGCGGGAATGAGCTCTGTGTCGCGGCGATCGAGGCGCTGAAGCCGTTCGTTCTGGGTCTCTCGCTCGAGGAAATCGTTGCCAACATGGGCCGCTTCTGGCGCCTGCTGGCGGGGGACAGTCAGCTGCGCTGGGTGGGCCCGGAGAAGGGCGTCATCCACCTGGCAGTTGCCGCGGTCGTCAATGCGGTCTGGGACCTCTGGGCGAAATCGGCCGGCAAGCCCGTGTGGAAGCTGGTCGCGGATCTGTCACCGGAGCAGTTCGTCTCGCTGATCGATTTCCGTCACATCCAGGACGCGCTGACACCGGATGAGGCGCTCGACATGTTGCAGCGGCAGGCGCCGGGCCGTGCAGCGCGCGAGAAGCAACTGCTGGCGCAGGGCTATCCGGCCTACACCACCTCGGCCGGCTGGCTGGGTTACAGCGACGAGAAGCTGCGCCGCCTGTGCCGCGACGGGCTGGCGCAGGGCTGGGAGCATTTCAAGCTCAAGGTCGGCGGCAACCTCGAGGACGACATCCGCCGCTGCACCATCGCCCGCGAGGAGATCGGCCCGCGGCGGCGGCTGATGATCGATGCCAACCAGGTCTGGGAAGTCCAACAGGCGATCGACTGGGTCAACGCCCTGTCGCGATTCGACCCCTGGTGGATCGAGGAGCCGCTGAGCCCGGACGACATCCTGGGCCACGCGGCGGTCGCGCGGGGCGTCTACCCCATACGCGTCGCGAGCGGGGAGCATGCGCACAACCGCGTCATGTTCAAGCAGCTTCTGGCGGCGGACGCGGTCGCCTTCGCCCAGGCGGACCTCTGCCGCCTCGGCGGCCTGAACGAAGCGCTCGCTGTCTTGTTGCTCGCCGCAAAGTTCGGCAAGCCCGTCTGCCCGCATGCCGGCGGCGTGGGCCTCTGCGAGTATGCGCAGCATCTTTCCATGATCGATTTCGTCGTCGTCAGCGGCAAGAATGACGAGGCCATGACCGAGCACGCCGGTCATCTGCACGAGCATTTCGTCAACCCGATCGAGATCGAGCGCGGACATTACCGCGCGCCGCGGGCCCCGGGGTTCAGCGCCGAAATGAAGCGGCGCTCGATCGAGGAGAACGTGTACGGGCGAGCCGCCGGTTGAGCCGCGCCCGCGGGCTGCCGGCAGGCCGAACATGAGCAGCGAGCGCGCCGCGGCCAACGACGATTTCCCGAGCCTGCAGGAGCTGCGGCGGCCGCTCGCGTACGCGATCAGCTGTTTCGTCATCTGGGGCCTGGCCTATGGCCTCCTCGATGTGCTCAACAAGCACTTCCAGGAGACCCTGCACATCGACAAGGCGCAGTCCTCCTGGCTGCAGATCGCCTACTTCGGCGCCTACCTTTCGATGAGCATCCCCGCCGGCTTTCTGCTGAGTGCGCGCGGCTACAAGACCACCCTGGTCACGGGTCTCACGGTGACCTCGCTGGGGGCGCTCCTTTTCGTGCCTGCGGCACAGATCGCGAGCTTCCCGGCCTTCGTCGGCTCCATGTTCGTCATGGCGACGGGCATCTGCTTCCTCGAGACGGGTGCCGACACCTATGTCAACGTTCTCGGCCCCGCGGACCGCGCCTCACACCGCCTCAATCTCGCGCAGTCCTTCAATGCGCTCGGCGTATTCATCGGGCCGCTGATCGGCGGCGCGCTCTTTTTCAATCACGCGGTGACGGTGAGACTCGGCAGCGAGCAGCGTGCCGTGCAGATGACTTATCTGGTGATCGCGGTCGCGATTCTCATCTACGCGGTCGTGCTGAGCCGGGCGTATCTTCCGGAGCTGCGCGAAGAGGCGGTGAGTGGAAGCGACTCGCCTTCGGCGGGGTCGCTCTGGCGGCAGCGGCATTTCGTCTTCGGAGTCGCCACCCAGACGCTGTACATCGGCGCCCAGGTGGGCATCGGCGCGTACTTCATCAACCTCGTCACCGAGACCTGGCGCGGCCTCACTTCGCAGGACGGGGCGTTCCTCCTCTCCATCGCCACGATCGCTTACCTGGTGGGACGGTTTGGAACCACTGCGCTGCTCTTTCGCATAGGGCCGCAGATCGTGCTCACGGTATACGGTCTCGCCAATACGATTCTCTGTCTCATCGTCACCGCGGGAGTCCAGAAAGTCTCTGCCGTCGCCCTGATCGCGGTGTTCTTCTTCATGGGCACGATGTTCCCCACCATCTTCGCCCAGGGCGTGAAGGACCTCGGCCCGCTCACCAAGCGAGGCGCCTCGATCATGGTGATGTCCATCGGCGGCGGCGTGCTCCTTCCGTATCCGATGGGGCGAATTGCCGACGCATACGGCACCCCGATATCCTTCCTGCTTCCCGCGGCGATCTTCGCCGTGGTCGCGCTCTACGGGTGGAAGGGTGCGGCCCTCGATGCACGCTCCCCGGCCGCCCCGCTCGGCAATCTCAACTCCACTCGCCGGGCAGCACCTTGATGGTCAGGGCTTGCTCGGTGCTCCAGCGGTCTATGTAGAGGCGCTGCGGCCCCGGGTCCCAGCGAATCTGCTCCGCCTGGGTGCGATCGACATCGCCGCTGGCCTGCGTCAACATCAGCCGTCCCTCCTCTGGACGGTATTGCATTCTCAGTCCCTCGCCGATCTGCAGCCGATAACCGTCGGGATAATGGCGGTCGACGGGGATGAACAGCACGCTGGCGCCGGCAGCGGGCTGCGTGCTGACGAGGAGCTCGAACTCCCGGGTGGCGAAATCCATGCCGAAGCTCTCGATACGGCCCGCTATCACCTGCGGACGGGGCCGCACTATCGGATCCACGATGTATTTGCGCTCGACGCGGCCCGTCGCGCTGTAATCGCTGTACAGCGCCCAGGTGTAGGTGATTTTCGCCCGGTGCTCATATTGTGAGCCGGAGTAATTGGTTTTGATGGCTCCCAGGCAGCGCGCGTCGATCTCACCACCGGTCACCTGGTACAGATGGGCGTCGGCGAATTGCCGGCTCACGTCGAAATCATCGGCAAGGTAGACCGCAGGCCCCCATTCGCCGAGCAGCATGGGGGCATTCGACAGGGCGGCCTGCCGCTGGAAGCTGTCCAGCTCGGCCGCGATCCTGTCGGGCTCGATGACGTACAGGTGAGGCGCGAAGATGACGTGGTCGCGTTCGATGGGCACCGTCATGTCCACGTACCATTTGACGCCGTTGAAGACGACGTCCTCATAATCCTTGGACATCGGCTGATACAACGCCCATTTGTCCTTGCTCACCCCCTGCAACGCGTCGATGTAACGCCGCAACACCGGAACGAGATCTCTGTTTTGGGACTCCTCGTAGCCGCTTCCGGAATGCCGGCTCGGCTCGTTGAGCAGATCGTAGCCGTACACCGCCGGTTCGTGCGCAAAGCGCTGCCAGAGCTGCCTCCAGGCCGCGAGCAGGTGCTCCTGCTCGCCATGCTTGTTCTCCCAAAGCTGGTCCCAGGCCGCCTGCTCGTACCCCTTGATGTCGTACAGGGTGAGCACGAACAGGGTCTGGATTCCGACATCCTTGGCCCGCATGACCAGGTCATCGAGGACGTCCAGATAGGCTGGATCGCGATGCACGCCCCGCCAGCCGCCGAGCCTCCCTGCCAGCAGCCGTACCATCTGGAAGTTCGCACCCATGCGCGCCATGCGCCGCACATCGATGGAATCGGTGATCACCTCGTAACCGGTCGGGAGAATCTGTCTGCCCTGAGCATCCAACAGCATGTTCACCCGGCTCGCTCGTGTCGCACAGGATTGCGCCGGCGCGCCTGCGGAGGCCGCCCGAGCGACCTGTCCAGCGAGCATCATCGCGGTGGCGGCGCCGCTACCCTGGAGGAAGGTACGGCGGGAGAGCTCTCGCTGTACGCGCTCGGCCTCTTTGCGTTCGAATGGTCCTGCATTTTCCGGCATGAAGTGCCTCCGTCCGGTGTCCGGAATGTGATTCTAATGCACTCATGAGAACAACTGCCGTGGTGCTCCTCATGCATGCATGAGGAAGATTCGCTTGTCACCTCCGTCCCGGAACGGTGAAATCGATCCGAGGGGCGAATGTATGAATGATTACCTGCGCTCGGCGCTGCGCGCCGCGGTTCTTCTACTCTGCGTTTGCGTCGTCGCCGGGATGTCCGGCGCCGCTCGTGCGGGTCAATGGGTCGCGGCATGGTATTCACCGCCTTTTCCGACCACCCCCGCCTGGTCCTGCGGACAGGTCAGGATATTCGACCATCAAAGCGTGCGTCAGGTGATCCGGCTCGAGGTGGGAGGAGGCCGTATCCGCGTGCGTCTCACCAACGAGCTCGGACTGTTGCCCGTCAAGGTCGGCGACGTTCGCATCGCGCGCTCATCGCCGAACGGCGTGCTCGAGGCCGGCACCGGGCACATCGTCACCTTTGGCGGGCGCCCGGACGCGCTGATTCCGGCCGGCAAGGCGCTCGTCAGCGATCCGGTAGACATGAAGGTCACGCGTTTCGACGAGCTTGCCATCTCCATCTACTACCCCGGCGTCGTCGCCCCGGCGGGCCACCTTGGGTCGCTGCGCATCTCCTCTTCCGGCGATCACACCACCGAGGAAGCGTGGCCGAGCGGGAGCTATGCGGAAGCGCCGGCGCTCGCAAGCGGCGTCGATGCCGAGGTCGCATCGACGCATCCGGTGCTGGTTGCCTTCGGCGATTCGATCACGGAGGGCCGCTGGACCTCGAATCTCCATGACGACTATCCCGAGCAGCTCGCGGGGCTGCTCGCCACGCATACCGGGGATGAGCGGTGGGTCGTCATCAACTCCGGGATCGGCGGCAATCGGCTGCTGCAGGACGGCGACGGTCCCTCGGCGCTCACGCGCTTCGGGCGCGACGCGCTCGACATTCCGGGGGTCAAGGCCATCGTGCTGCTCGAGGGCATCAACGACATTGGTGTCGCCTACAGCCCGTCGAGCGACACCGGCCCGGTGCGGGCGTCCGCCATCATTGGTGCTTATCGCGATCTCATCGAGCGTGCGCACGCGCACGGACTCAAGATATACGTCGGCACGCTGACGCCCTACATGGGAGCGATCTACGAGCGACCGGCGGGTGAGCAGGTGCGGGAGGAGGTCAATGCCTGGATCCGCAAAGGCCAAGGCTTCGATGGCGCAATCGATTTCGACCGTGCTCTGCGCGATCCTTCCCATCCCTTGAGCCTCATCGGCGCAGATCAGCTCGGAGATGACCTGCATCCGAACGATTCCGGCTATGGAATCATGGCCAAAGCCGTGTTGAGGCAGTTCGTCAAAAGCGGAGGCTAGTGCGTGTGCAGCCGCCGTGCCCGGGCCCCGGGACATCCCGCTTCAGGCTGACTGCGCGAGCCCTTGCTGCCTGGGCTGAGCTCCCGTCCTGGTCGCCTCCTCGCGCAGCCACTCGATCACCGCCTTGATGCCGGGCCGGTTGGCGAGCTCGGCCGGATAGACCAGGCAGTAGTGGGTCGGGCACTTGACCCGCTGCTCGAAGGGCGCGACCAGCCTGTTGGTCTGCAGCAGCTCCTCGACCAGTGACAGCCGTCCCATGGCGATTCCCTGGTGGGACAGCGCCGCCTCGATCGCCATGTTGGCGAGGGTGAAGAACTGACCCTGGTTGCTGTCGATCTCGGGCGCGCCGATTTCGTTGAGCCAGTGACGCCACTCCGCATCCTCGGTGGCGTTCTCCCAGGCATCGCCGTCGTGCAGGAGCGTGACGCGCGCGAGATCGGCCGGCGCGCTCAGGAATTTGTGCTGCTCCAGGTACTCCGGACTGCAAACCGGAGTGAGGTACTCCTCGAGCAGCACTTCGGTCTCGAGCGCCGGGGGCGGCGCCTGAATGAATTCCACGGCGAGATCGAAATCCCGGTGCACGGGATCGAAGTAGCCGTACTCCCCGATCACGTGCAGCTTGATGTCCGGGTGCAGCGCGCGCAGCCGGCCGAGGCGCGGCACCAGCCACCGCAGGGCGAACGAGGGCCCCGCGCGCAGCCGCACGCTGACGGTGGAGCGGCGGGGCGCGACTATCGCCTCGGCGCCGTGATCGAGCTCCTTCAGGGCGCGGGCGACGACTTCGGCGAACTTTGCGCCTTCTTCTGTGAGCTTCACCTGCCTGGGAAGGCGGTAGAAGAGCTTGCAGCCCAGGGACTCCTCCAGGTAGCGCACCTGGTGGCTCACAGCCCCTTGAGTCACGCTGAGCTCGCCCGCGGCCCGGCTGAAGCTCGACAGGCGGGCGGCGGCCTCGAAGAAGCGCAGCGAAGCCAGGGCGGCGGAGTTCAGGCGCATGCGATCCGATTCTACACAGCGGGGGTCCAAGCTCAAGCGGCCGGGCCGCGGACGCAACACTGGCTCTCATATCTGCATGAGGAACGGTGGTTTGTCGGCCACGGCGGGATGGACAGAGAATGCCATCGAGGGCGCCCGATGGGCGGCCGCCCCGCTCCCGGGAGGTGTACGCGATGACTTTGAGCAGGCGGCAGTTCGGCGGCAATCTGGGGCTCGCAGCCCTTGGCGTATGGGCCAGCAGCGCTGCGCATGCCGCAACCCAGGCAGCAGACATCAATGCGGAATTCTGGTTCGTCAGTCCCGAGCTGCGGCCCTATGCCAGAAAATTCAGCGGCGGCAAGGACTATACGTACGCGCAGGTCTACAAGGAGCAGGCCGAGCAGACGAAGGAAAAGGTCGTCTTCGAGAAGCATCCCCCGGTCGTCAAGCGATTGGTTCCGGTGCCGGGCGGGCCGCCCGTCACCGTCTATATGACAAATGTCCAGCCGGGCGCATCGCGGCCGGCGATCGTCCATACGCATGGCGGCGGGTACTTTCTGGGTGATGCGATCAGCTGCGTTCCGGCGATACAGGACTGGGCCAAGGAGCTCGACTGCTTCGCCGCGACGGTCGAATATCGCCTCGCCCCGGAGACGACCTACAAAGGGTCAGTCGAGGACAACTACGCCGCGCTGCGCTACGTGTACGAGCATGCTCATGAGCTCGGAGTGGATCGGAAGCGAATCGCGGTCATGGGCGAGAGTGCCGGAGGAGGGCACGCGGCGCTCCTCGCCTTGACGGCCCGGGATCGAGGCGAAGTGCCGGTGGCTTTCCAGGCACTCATCTATCCGATGCTCGATGACCGTACGGGCACCTCGAGAGAAGTGCCAAAGAATGCCGGTACGCTCGTCTGGACGCGAGGGGACAACCGCGTCGGCTGGCGCGCCTTTCTGGGACAGGAGCCCGGAACCTCGCAGGTGCCGACGGTTGCGGTGCCCGCCCGCCACGCCGATCTGACGGGACTTCCGCCGGCCTTCATCGCCGTGGGCTCGATAGATCTCTTCTGCGACGAGGACACCGAGTACGCCAGGCGTCTGGCCGATACCGGCATTCGAACGGAGCTGCTGGTCGTGCCCGGCGCCTTCCACGGGTTCGATCTGCTCTGCCCGTCGACGAAGCTCACACAGAGCTTCACCGCGACCAAGATGAAGGTGCTAAAGCGCGCGCTCGCCGGACAGTTTTGACCCGCCGTCTCCGGCCGGCAAGAGGCTGCGGCGCAGCGCGGCGCCGAGCAGCAGACAGGTCACGATGGTGACCACGGCATCGGCGATGAAGCCCCCGGTGACACCCCGCCAGTCGTAGCCCTTGCCGTCGACCACGTTCATGTAGACGATGGGAAAGTTCATCGCGGCGCCGAGCAGCGCAAAAGTGGTCGCCGCGAGCGGATTATCGGCGCCAATCACTTCGAAGATGATCGAGACCGCGGCCGCGACGGCGGCGGATTGGAAGATGTATTCGCCGATGAAGGCGATGCCGTAGGTCGTAGGCACGCGCGGCAGCAGCAGCAGGCCGAGCGTGAAGGCGGAGCCGACGATGCCGATGGCCAGCCGAAGCGGCCGAAGAGGGAGCCTCTTGACAAGGAGCGGCACGGCCAGGCTGCCGAGGATGCCGCCAACGACGATGCTCGCGCCGCCCACCATGCTGACGAACGAGGCGGATGCATGGAAGCTGTCGCTCCAGCCGCCCAGCACGTTGGTGAGCGAGAACGCGGCGGATGGAAGCGCCAGCATCGCCAGCGCCACGAGTATCTCGCGGCGCTTCAGCAGGAGGACGATCTCGCGCGCAAAGCGGCTGAAGTTCTCGCTGGCGAGCAGCTCGCTGGGCGGCGGGGCGGGAATGCCGAAGCACAGGAGCAGCGGCAGCAGGTAGATGACGAGGATGAACCCCGCCGCCTGTATTGGCGACAGTGTTTGCGTGGCCCAGCCGGAAACGAAGACGCCGATGCCGCCGCCGCCGATGGCGTAGATGGTGTACCAGGCGCCGAGCTTGCTGTCCTGGCCTTTCTCGACGATGCCGCCGAGCCAGCCGCCCAGCGCGGACATGGACATGTTGAGGCAGAAGATCCCGAGGAGCATGACGATCTCGACCCGGACCAGCGATGCGTGGGAGAGTGCGGTGAGTGCCGAGGCAACCACTCCCAACGCGCCAAACACCAGTACATAGGTGCGGTATCGAAAACGGACATCGAGAAGCGGAGCAAACAGGAAGGTCCAGAAGCTGGGTGATGCGCAGATCGCTATGACGATGGCGATGGCGCCGCCGGGTACGCCCTGTTTGGCCAGCAGCTGCGGCAATGTCACGAAGAGGAACCCGCCCATGAGGCCGGTCATGACGAAGGGGATGGAAAGAACCCAGATCGGCGGCAGGCGTCGTGTATTCATATTTTTCGGGAGATCGAGATCAACCTGACGGGTCCGAGCAGCCCGGAGCTGAGGAGCTGGGGCGATGCGCCGCTCTTCATCCGCGCCGCATCCCGCGGACTGCTGAAACTCAGGCTCACGTCCGCCGGCTCGGGTGTGTCATAGGTCCTCACATTGGTTCGGGTCCGCCGCTCGGCTTTCGGCAGCAGGCCGTCGCCGATCAGGCGGTTGGGCCAGAGATTCGCGACTTCGATTTCCAAATGGTTCTTCCCGGGCCTGATTGCATTCCCCAACGCGATGCGCCATGGGGCCGTCCATACGACGCCGAGCTCGATTCCGTTGAGACGCACCCGGGCCACGTTCTTCACCCGTCCCAGATCGAGATGGAGCCCGCCTCCCTGCATGCCTTGCGGGGCGTCGAAAGTCTTGCGGTAGGTCGCGATTCCGCTGTAGTAGCGGATGCCCTCCTCGGGGCGCCGCGTCCAATCCTCGAGTTGCTCGAATGTGATGCTCGCCGGTCCGCCCCAGGCTTCATCGAATGCGACTTCCCACGGCCCCGAGAGCGTAGCCAGCTCCTCGAGCGGCGGAAAGTTGCTCGCCGGTACCGGCCCGGCGCGCTTGCCGCGGCTCCGGCTGCGGCTGCCGCGATCGGCCCGCCGGCTGAATACCACGAACCAGCTCTGCTTCGGCGCAAACTCGAGCGGCACCACGGTGCGGCCGCCCTCGGCGCGAAATTCCGGCAGGTCCCGCACCTCGCCTGTCACCGGGTCCCAGAGCTCGGGCCGCCGGCTCGCAACGCGGAATACCGCCTCGAGCGGCGTCGGCTGCTCGCTGAGGTTGGCCAGGAAGTAGATGTCGCGCGCCTCATCGTGCCGGTGAATCCAATCCAACTCCGCTCGTGCATGCGCGCCGCGCAGCTCCACGTCAGGTTGCAGTCCATCCGCACGAGTCACCTCCTCGAGGTCTCGGCCCCAGATCACCCGGCCCTTGCCGACGCGGCGCATCCCCGATGCCGGGCCCTGCGGTCCTCCCGGTCCTTGCGGCCCCCACAGGGCCTGCGCGTGAGCCTGGACCTCACTCTCGGAGCGCGTGAATTCCGCCAGCCCCAGCGAATGCTTCGGGCGCGCCCCGATGAGGGTCACGCCACCCTCGACCAATTCGCGCATCTTGCCGAGCACCTCCGGTGTGATCTCATCCGCCGCGCCCGGCGGCAGCACCAGGTACCGATAGCTCAGGCCGCCGGGCAACATCACCCTGCCGTCGCCCGCCGTGGCGCGGGCGAGCAGCGCCTGCGCGTTGACGACATCGAAGTCGAAGCCCGCGACGGGCTTGCGATCCAGCAGCACGAAATTCGGGATCGCCTGGCCGGAGAAATACAGGACGTCGGCGGCGAAGGCTCCCTGGCGCAGCATGTGCTGGCAGCGCGCGAGATAGCCGAGCCAGCCGTGGCTCAGCGGAAACCACGTCACGTTCCGGTCGAAATGAGTCAGGGTGTGCTCCCACTGGTAACCCGGCTTGTCGGTGAGAGTGGACTGCAGCACGCAGGCGTTGAGGATCTGCCGCGTCAGCCCCAGGCAGTACGCGCGATCGCCGTAAGACTTGAGGAAGTAGGGGTCCTCCGACCAATCGTCATTGAAGCTGGTGTAGGCCTCCGCCTGGCAAACGGGTTTCCCATAGACGTGCGCCGCCGAGACCGCCTGGCGGACGCAGCCGTAGTTCATGGCGGGAAAAGTCTTCTCGGCACTGTGAAAAAAAGAGGACGAGACACCCTGATAGATCGGCCACGGCGTGCCGTCGACCGCCACCGGATGCCGGGAGCACCAGAACTCCGCCATCGGAAGGTCCAGGCTGCCCTGGCATTCCAGCGCATCGATGAATTGCGAGTAGAACGGACCTCCGGCCTCGCAATCCGTACTCAGCCCATGCTCGTGACACAGCGTGGCGAGACGTCCGTAGTAGTTCTCCGCGGTCAGGTCCGCCAGCGTGCGGCGATAGTCCCAGTTGAATCGCGCCGTGACTTCGGCGCTCTGCACTTCCTTGCCCGCGAGCGCCGGCAGAAACCGGGTGGGATCGTAACCGCGCCGCGATCGAAACGCGTCGATGAGTCTCGGCGTCCACATCGGGTCGCCGATCTCCCAGCTGTCGATGTGGAAGTACTTCAGGGTCTTGCCGACGTGAGGGCCCGCATCCTCGATCAGCTTCGCGCCGGTATGCGCGAAATGCCGATCCATCGCGCCCGCGCTCATCGGGTCGATCTCCCAACCCACGATCGGCGATCCGGGGTACGAAGTCTGGTGATAGGCGCCGTAGGGGTCCGCCGTCACGTTGCCGCGGGTGCGGACGACATATCCGAAGCGCAACACCGACCATCGGCCCGGTGGAGCGTCCCAGCGCAGCCGCCCGTCGTGAGTGCAGGCAGTGAGATCCCGAATGTCCTCCATCCGCCAGACGCCGCCGCCCCTCTCGGGGCACGCGAGCACCGCGATGTCGCGATATTCGGCGATGAAGTCGACACCCGGCGTGGTCCACTCCCAGGGGTGCGGGGCGGTGGCGACTTTGCCGCTCGCCCGGGCCAGAAGCCGGTCGATCCGTCCGGGTCCTTCGATGATGGTCTCCTGCCAGACCAGGTCCTTGGCGACATCGTCGTAGGTCACCCAGGGCCCGCCGCAACACCAGCCGCTGCAGAGATTGACCGCCATGTCGATGCCGAGCCGCGCGGCTTCCCGCACCGCGAAGCGGAAGTATTCCCGCCACGGCTCGCTCATGAAGGGCGGTCCTTTGGGGGAGAGCGGCCCGCCGTCACCGGCATTGAACACCAGCACGCCGCTGATGCCCTGCCGCTTCATGGCTTCCAGATCCGCGGTGATGCCCGGCTCGCTCGCGGCCCCATCGAGCCACCACCAGTAGCACCAGGCCTTGGCGTCGTCCGGCGGATCGAGAAACGCGCGCCGCAGCGGGTCGGAGCCGTCCGCGGCGGTTACAGGCGGCGTGGCTGCCACCGCGAGGGGGTCGAGGCCCAACAGGACGCCGGTGGCGGCGCCGCTCAGCAGCAGCGAGCGGCGCGTCAGCCGCGAAGGGAGAAGCCCGATATTCTCGGCATCGCTCTTTTGGGTCATCGAGGGCCGTGGGACGGTACGAGTCCGCGCATTGTGCAGTCCCGCCTGCGGCAGAGCACCTTAATTCGGCTCATGTGTCGATGAGGAAAAATGAGGTGTCCCCGGCGGGGTAGAGTGCACACTGGCAGCCGGGTCGTGGGACCTGGAGGAATGCGATGCAAGTGAAGATCAGTCGGGTCGAGTGGCCGTACGCGGGGGTGTTCCGCATCTCGTCCGGCGCCCAAGTGTCCGCCGAGGCCGTGCAGGTCGAGCTGCAGGACGGCTCATTCACCGGCCGCGGCGAGGGCCACAGCGTCTTCTATCACGACGAGACGGTTGATTCGATGCTGGCGCAACTGAAGAGCATCGAAGGCGACCTGGCCCGCGGCATCTCCCGCGAGCAGCTGCAGGCGCGCATGCCCGCCGGCGGAGCTCGAAACGCGGTCGACTGCGCCCTATGGGATCTCGAAGCGAAGCGGGCCGGCAAGCGCGCCTGGGTGCTCGCCGGCCTGAAATCCGTGGGTCCGATCACCAGTGACTTCACGCTGAGTCTCGACACCCCGGCGGCCATGGCCGAGAGTGCCGCCCGGGTGCCGCAGTACTCGCGGCTCAAGCTGAAGCTCACTGGCGACGGCGACATCGAGCGCGTCGCAGCCGTCCGCGCAGTGCGGCCGAATGCCTCACTCATCGTCGATGCCAACCAGGCGTGGAGCGAGCGGCACCTGCGCGAATTCACGCCCAAGCTGCGGGAGCTCGGCGTCAAGCTCATCGAGCAGCCGCTGCCCGCCGGCGAGGATGAGGTCCTGGCGCGGTTCTCGAGCCCCATCCCGTTGTGTGCCGACGAGTCGTGTCAGACCCGGACATCGCTCCCCGCGGTCGCGGGCAAGTATCAGTACGTCAACATCAAACTCGACAAGACCGGCGGTCTCACCGAGGCGCTGGCGCTGGCGCGCGAGGCGCAGGAGCTCGGCTTCAAGCTGATGGTGGGCTGCATGGCGGGCTCGTCGCTGTCCATGGCGCCGGCCTTCCTCATCGGCCAGCTGTGCGATTTCGTCGATCTCGACGGGCCGCTGCTCGCCAAAGCCGACATGCCGCATCCGATCCGCTATGACGGCGGCTCGATGCAGCCTCCGGACTCGGAGCTCTGGGGCTGAGGGCGTGCTGCGCTCGCGACTGACCCGCCGATCGGTACTGGTGAGCGGTGCCGCCGCCGGCGTCATCCTGGGTCTGGATCCGCTTGCGATGGCGGCGCGCCGGTCGGGAATCGCCACGAGCAGCGCCGATGCGCTGCGCCGCGCATTTCTGACTCCTCCAGACGCCTCGAAGGCCTGGTGCTGGTGGTGGTGGCTCGATGGGGGCGCCAGCAGGCCGGGCATCACCGCGGATCTCGAGGCCATGAAGCAACAGGGCATCAGCGGCACCACTGTATACAACGCCGGCGGGCAACTGATGGCCCATTCGCGAGGCGGCCGCAATGCGCCCAAGGGCCCGGCCTTCATGAGCGAGCCGTGGCGGGAATACTTTCGCTTCGTCGTGCAGGAGGCGGGCCGGCTCGGCATCGAGATCGGAGTCAATCTCTGCAGCGGTTGGATCTGCGGCGGCCCCTGGGTGCCGAAGGAGGATTCGCCCAAGGATCTGGTCTGGCGGGAGACCGTCATCGAAGGCGGGGGACGGATCGATCGGGTTCTCGATCGCGCGATCGGCAAGGTGCCGACCGCGGCTCCCCCCTGGGATTGGACCACTCCGGGAGATGACTCCGTCACCGAGTATCGGGACATCGCGGTGCTGGCGTGCCGCGAGAGCGGCAACGGTGTCTGGCGGATGGAGGACATTCAGGATCTGACCGGCCGCACGACCGATGGGCGGCTGCGCTGGGAGGCGCCCCCCGGCCGATGGTCGGTGCTCCGATTCGGGTATGTCATCCGCCCGCGGGCAAACCCGGGTCCGGATCCCTACGGCGCCTATCATCAGACATCCGACTCCGGATCGCCGATCCCGGCGTGGGAAATCGATCCCATGAGCGCCGGCGCCATGGACCGGCATTTTGCGCATACGGGCGCGAAACTGATCGAGGACGCCGGCCCGCTCGTGGGCAGGACGCTCAAGTATTTCCAGCTCGACAGTTGGGAAATCGGCGTGCCCACCTGGACGGTGAAGCTGATCGAGGAGTTCCGATCCCGCCGCGGCTATGATCCGACGCGATATCTCGCGGCTCTCGCGGGCAAGGAAGTGCAGAGCGCCGAAGTCACGGCGCGGTTCACGTGGGATTACCGGCGCACGATCGCGGACCTCACCGCGGAGAATTACTACGGGCGGCTCGCGAAGCTCTCCCACGAGCATGGTATCGGCACGCATTGCGAAGCGGGAGGACCCTTCTACTCGCACTACATCGATGCCCTGGAGTGCCAGGGCACGGACGACATCCCGATGGGGGAGTTCTGGTGCTCCCGCAATCCGGTCGCCATCGACGGTACGCCGTGGCCGATCTACCAGGGTGTGAATTCGCCTCTCTTTCACAGTGCCGAGAAAACCTTCCCGGCCATGAACTACGGCTCCGTCCGCCAGGCGGCCTCGACGGCGCACGTCTATGGGAAAGCCGTCTGCCAGGCGGAGTCCTATACCAGCTTCAATGACGACTGGTCGGAGGACCCGTACTTCCTCAAGTCGTACGGCGACCGGGCCTACTGTCTGGGATTGCAGCGGCAGGTCTTCATGTCCTATGTGCTGCAAGCCACCGACGACAAGCCGGGGTATGAGTGGGAGCACGTCGGCACCCACCTCGATCGAAACATCACCTGGTGGCCGATGAGCCACGCGTGGCTCGGCTACCTCGCGCGTTGCCAACACATGTTGCGCCAGGGAGCGTTTGCGGCCGACATCCTCTATTTCTCCGGTCAGGCGATCCCGAGCTTCGCGCTGCTGGATCGCAAGCCCATCGCGGGCTTCGACTTCGACGTCATCAACGCGCAGGCGCTGCTGGCGCGCGCCTCGGCCGACAAAGGCAAAGTAACGTTGCCGGACGGCCTGAGCTATCGGTACCTGGTACTTCCGGCGGGCGTGGCGGAGGAAATCACGCCCGAGGTGCTCGGCAAGATGCGCCAACTGGTGGAGGATGGAGCGACCCTGGTTGGGGCGCGCCCGAAGCATTCGCCGGGGCTGGCGGAATTCGCGCGCTCCGAGAGTGAGGTCCAGGCTCACGCGCAGGCCCTGTGGGGACCGGAAGACCCGCAGGTGCCGCAGGGATCGCGAGGCCCGCAGGGCTCGGGATCGGGGACGCGCCGCGTCGGCAAGGGCCGGGTGATGTGGGGCCGAAGCCTCGAGGAGGTGATTCGTGCGGATGGACTGCAACCGGACGTGGAGCTGCGCAACGCGCACGCGGAGTTGGATTGGATTCACCGGCACGATGGGGCGCGCGACATCTATTTCCTAGCCAACCTCAGCGAGCAACCGACGCCGCTCGAGGCGGTGTTCCGCGTCGCGGGCCGCCGGCCCGAGCTCTGGGACCCGGTGACAGGCGAGGTGCGGGACCTGCCGGAATTTCGCGCCGAGGGCGGCCGTACCGTGGTGCCGCTCGAGTTCGCGCCGAAGCAGAGCTGGTTCGTGGTGTTCAGCCGGCGCGCCGATCGCGGCAGCCGAGGCCGCGGCCGCGGCAAGGGCGCCGGGCCGGCGCAGGCGAGGAACTTTCCGCCGCTGCAGGCGGTGGCTACACTCTCGGGGCCCTGGGAAGTGAGCTTCGATGAAGCGTGGGGCGGACCTGCAAGCGTCACATTCGAGCAGCTCGAAGATTGGACGCGGCGGCCCGAGGAGGGCATCCGTTACTACAGCGGAACGGCGACCTACCGCAAGACTTTCGACGCCCCGCAAGTCAGCCGAGGCATGCGGGGAGGCGAGCTCTACCTCGATCTGGGAGACGTCAGGAACCTGGCCCGAGTGCGTCTCAACGGCAAGGACCTCGGCATCGTCTGGACGGCGCCGCGGCGGGTGCCGCTGCGCGATGCGATCCGGCCGCGCGGCAACGAGCTCGAAATCGACGTCGTGAACCTCTGGCCCAACCGGCTGATCGGTGACGGGCTGCTGCCCGATGATCAGCGGCGTACCCGAACCAACGTGCGAACCTACGACACGCCATTGCCCGCGGACGTGAGCCTGAGTTTCAGCAACCCGCAGGATGAGGCGCGGTTGAAGAGCGGCGCAAGTCCGAAGCTCGTGAGCTCCGGCCTCCTGGGTCCGGTCACGCTGCTGTCGCAAGCGGAGGGATGACATCCATCATGCGGCTCTTCACTGCTCAACTCGTCAATGAGACCAACACCTTCGCGCCCATCCCGACGGGGCGGGGGGCCTACGAGGAACTTGGGCTGCATCACGGTACGGGCAGCCAGGCGGATCCCGACGGCATGTTCGGTGTCCTGGCGGAGTGGCGGCGGCTGGCCGCCGCTGACGGTCACGAGCTCATCGAGGGGCTCGGTGCGATTGCGCAGCCGGGCGGGCGCACGGTGCGCGCCGTCTACGAGGCTTTTCGTACTGAGATCCTGCAGAACGTTGCGGCGGCACTGCCTGTCGATGCCGTGCTGCTCAACCTGCACGGGGCAATGGCTGCCGACGGCTACGACGACTGCGAGGGCGATCTGCTCGGCGGGGTCCGCCGGATCGTCGGCGACGAGGTCCCCATCGGCGTCGAGCTGGACCTGCACTGCCATATCACCGAAGCCATGGTCCGGGCAACCGACATCATCGTCGCCTACAAGGAGTATCCGCACACCGACATGCTCGAGCGGGCACGCGAGGTCTACCGCCTGACGTTGGCAACCGCGAGGGGCGAGATCAGGCCGCGGCTCTCGCTGAGCGATTGCCGCATGGTCGGCCTGTGGTACACCACCACACCTCTGATGCGCCAGTTCGTCGATCAGATGAAGCGCATGGAGCGGGATGACGGCGTGCTCTCGGTTTCCTTCGGGCATGGCTTTCCGTGGGCGGATGTCGTGGACGTCGGCGCCAAGACGTGGGTCATCACCGATGACCGCAAGCAGCTCGGAGACCAGCTGGCGGAGAAGCTGTCGGACTGGCTGTGGCAGAACCGCGACGCGAATCGCGCCTCCCGTGTAGACATCGACGGCGCGCTCGACATGGTCGAGGCCGCGCGTAAATTCCCCCTGGTCCTCGCCGACGGCGCCGACAACGCCGGCGGCGGTGCTCCGAGCGACAGCACGTTCATTCTGGAGCGGGCGATCGCACGCGGCATCGGCGATGCCGCCTTCGGATACTTCTTCGACCCCGGAGCCGTCAACATCTGCCGTGAAGCCGGCGCCGGGGCCCGATTGAATCTGCGCATCGGCGGCAAGATGAGCGCGGCTTCGGGCCGGCCGCTCGATCTCGACGTCACCGTCCGCTCCGTGATCGAAGGGCACAGCCAGCACGGACTGGGACTGGTATGGCCCCTGGGCGCGGCGGCCTGCATCTACACCGACGACGGAATCGATATCGTGTTGACTTCCGTTCGCAGCCAGGCGCTCGATCCCGAGGCTTTCACGAAGCTGGGCGTGCCGCTCTCCGACAAGCGCATGATCGTCGTGAAATCGATTCATCATTTCCATGCGAAGTTCGCTCCGCTGGCGAGCCAGGTGGTCTATGTCGCCGCGCCGGGCGCGCTCGACAGCCGCTTCGAGGCGTTGCCCTATACGAAGCGACCGTTGAACTATTGGCCGCGAGTACCGGACCCATGGGCAGAAAGTACATGACAGACATCCCGGACCTCGAGACGCGGCTGCGGAAAATCGACGCGATCTTCGCGCGCTGGGATACGTGCCACGCGCCCGGCCTCATCGTCGGCATCGCGCAGCATGGCCGGACGATCTACCGGCGGGCGTTCGGCATGGCGAGCCTGGAGGCCGCGGTGGCCAACACTCCGGCGACCCGCATGCGCATCGGCTCGACCAGCAAGCACTTCCTGGCGCTGACGGCGCTGCTGCTGCAGGAGGAGGGCAAGGTCGATCTCGATGACCCCATTGGACGCTATCTCCCGGAGCTCACCGGGGATGGCGGCAGGCCGTCGCTCCGGCAACTGCTCGGGCACCGCGGCGGAATACGCTGCCACCTCGATCTGGGGTTTCTCGCGCGCGGCATGATGGCGCCGCCGGTCGGGAGCGGGCTCGCGCTGTTGGCCCGCCAGGTCGGCGGCAACTTTGCGCCGGGCGAGGCGATGATCTACTGCAACGCCGGATATCACCTGATCTCGCTGGCCGTCGAGCGCGTGACGGGCCGGCCGCTCGCCGATGTGCTGCGCGAGCGATTCTTCGATCCGATGGGCATGGCCGCGACCTCGCTGGTGGCCAGCGATTTCACGATCACGCCGGGGATGGCGGGTCTTCACCTGCCTTCGCCGGACGGCACGTGGCGGCGCGGTCTCTTCCCCTCGCGCGAGCTGCTGGGCGAGGGCGGCATCGTCTCGACGATCGATGACATGTTGGTATGGCTGGCGCACCTGCGGACCCGCGAGCGGTTCGGCTCCGCGGATACCTGGCGGCAGCTCACCGCCGTGACGGGGGAACCTAACGGAGACGCGGGCTATTACGCTCTCGGGTTGGTGGTTTCCAGGTATCGGGGTCTCGGGACGCTCGGACACCCTGGAGGCGTCGTCGGCGGCTCGAGCGAGATGATCTGCATACCCGCGCTGGGCCTCGACATCGTGATCCTGTGCAATGGCGCGAAGGATGCATTCCCGATGCTGCTGGCGCAGCAGGTGCTGGACGTCCTGCTCTCGGACAGGCTCGGTGAGCAGGCCTCCGCGGTCACCATGGCGCGGTACGCGCCGAATCTCGGCGACTACGCATCCACCGAGACCGGATTGATCTATGGGCTGGAGCAGCAGGGCGACACGCTGCTGCTGCGGGTGGCGAAATGTCCGGATGCCATCGGTCTGGAAGTGGCGCCGGATGGTTGGCTGCAGACCGGCATCTCCTTCCTGGGCCAGATCCGTCTGCAGGTGAGCGCGCAGGATCGGGAAGGAATCGTCGTCGAATTCGCCGGGGAGAGGAAGCGCTACACCAGGCTCGGGAGCCCGCCGGCCGGCCTGCAAGGGCTGCCGCTCGACGGAGTCTATTACAGCGAAGAATGCGGCGTGGGCGCGGAGTTCTACCGATCGGGCTCGAGCGCCGTCCTGCGCACCTGGGACCATTGGGGGAGCGCCGAGCTCGATGTGATCCCGCTCGGCGGGGAGTGGCTCTTCGTGCGCAGCCGGGAGGCGCCGGAGGAGTTCGGGGCGGTCATCCACTTCGATGATCACGCCGGGGGGCGCCGCCGTTTCCGCCTGAGCTCCGCACGAACACGGGCTCTGACTTTCACCGCCACGAAGCCGTGACTAGCCCGGGCGGTCGTCCTGCAGCCCGGAGGCGATGGGTTGCGGCCCGACAGGCTCGATGCCCCGGGGAGCGCCGAACCAGGTCCGGAACGGCAGCAGCGCGCCGTCCAGCACTCGCGAGACGGCGGGCTCATCGGCCACGCCCGTGGGCGGAAACTCGCCGCGGCGCGGGTGGAAGTAGGTCCCGAAGAGCACGTCCCAGATCGGAAAGAAGGCGGCGAAGTTGCGGTCGAAGTGCTCGCGCAGGCGGCTGTGGTGAATGCGGTGCAGCTGCGGGCCGTCGACGACCCAACTCCATCGCCCGAGGCTCAGCCTCAAGTTGGCATGAATGAAGAGCGTCCAGCTTGCGAACAGGAAGCCGACGACACCATCGGCCTGGGGTGACAGCCGGAAGAGGATCGTCATGGGGATGACGATCGTCGGCAGACGGCCCAGATCCTCCAGCCAGTGATGCCTCAGGTCGGTCGAGGCGTTGACGGCTTCGTCCAGATGGTGCAGCTTGTGGATGGCCCAGAGTGAAGGATGTTTGTGCTGGGAGCGATGCCACCAGTAGTAGAAGAAATCATAGACGAACAGGAAGAGGAGGGTCGCGGCGACGGCCCCGGGCACGGTGTCGGCACGAGGAATCCTGAGGTCGATCAGTCCGCCGCCCAGGCGCTGCCCGAGGGCCGTTCCAATGAGTGCGCCGAGGCCGCTCGCCAACGCGCTGCCGGCGAGATAGAGAACGGTGGTGGCGAGATTGAAAGACCAACCGCGCATCGACTTGTGCCCGGTGGCCGGGAAGAGCCGCTCCGCGGCGAAGAATATGGCCAGCCAGGCGACATACACCGGCAGGAACGCGGCGGTTCCCTCGAAAGCCTGGATCAGATCATTCATCGACAGGCTCCATCAGTTTCGCCCGCGCGAGCCAGTGGGCGAGGAGAAGCGGCCAATGATCCACCGGCAGGCCTTGGGCGAGCGTGCCGAAGCCGTGCCCGCCCTCCTGGAAATAGTGCAGCTCGATCGGCCTGCCGGCGGCCGCCCACCTCGTGAAGAGGTCGCGCGCGGGACCGGACATCCAGGGATCGTCCTGAGCCACCGTGACGAAAAGAGGCGGCGCGTCTGCCGGAATGTCGCGATCACCCAACTCACCGCCGTAGATGAGCGCGGCGAAGTCGAGCCGGGCGGAGGGATCGTCGGCCAGGATGACATCGGTCACGAGAAAGCCGCCGGCCGAGAAGCCGAGCATTCCGATCCGATCCGCTCCGATCCCCCATTCGGTCGCGTGGGCGCGCACCACCTTCACCGCTTGTCTCGCGTCTGCACTCGCCAGCGCCCGCACCCGTCGGGTCGCGGCATCCGGCAACATGTCCTCCAGGCTCCGGGGATGCCGGCCGCCGGCGACCGACTGTGAGAATTCATGCAGGAATGCACTCAACTGCCGATCGAACTGCCTCGGGTCCGAGGCGGTCGGCACCAGCCTGTATTTGAGTACGAACGCCGCAACGCCATGGGCGGCCAGCCATCGGGCGAGATCCGTGCCCTCGGTTTGCCAACCGAGGAAGCGAAAGCCGCCGCCGGGACAGATGATCACCGCCGACATCCTGTGGGACGAGGGCTTGGGCCAGAAGGCGGTCAGCGTTGGGATCCGCACATCGCGAACCATGGCAGCTGCCCGCGGATGGCCCTGCAGGTCGGTATACGGC
>Ga0335072_10001579_pt1 | contig 36793 bp, 37 predicted proteins | sample Lox_Sample_21_FD_206725 | JGI IMG/M metagenome (GOLD analysis project Ga0335072, IMG submission 206725) | Soil microbial communities from Loxahatchee National Wildlife Refuge, Florida, United States - Lox_Sample_2.1 | ecosystem: Environmental > Terrestrial > Soil > Wetlands | place: USA... | reverse complement strand
TCCCCGCACGCCCGGCCGGCGCCGCTGCCGCCCGATTGAACTGCCCCTGACGAGGCCTCAAACTCATCGCCATGAACGACACGGACCTGCAGATACCGCAGCTCTACTTCAATCGGGAGTTGTCGTTCCTCGAGTTCAACCAGCGCGTCCTGGAGCAGGCCAAGGACAGCCGTGTCCCGTTGCTCGAGCGCGTGCGCTTTCTCTGCATCTCGAGTGCCAACCTCGACGAATTCTTCGAGATCCGCGTCGCGAGCCTCAAGGAGCTGCAGGAGGCCGGAGCGCTGCAGGTGGGACCCGACGGGCTGTCCACCGCCGAGCAGCTCAGAGCGATCCGCGCGCGCGCCGTGCGGCTGGTGGATGAGCAATACCAGGTACTGAACGATGTGCTGCTGCCCGAGCTCGCCAAGAACGGGGTGGTGTTCGTGTCGCCCGAGAGCTGGACCCGGCCCCAGGCAGAATGGCTGGAGGACTATTTCACGCGTGAGGTCGAGCCGGTGCTCAGCCCCCTCGCCCTCGATCCCGCCCGCCCCTTTCCCAAGGTGCTGAACAAGAGCCTGAACTTCGCCATCGTCGTCGAGGGCGAGGACGGCTTCGGGCGCAACTCCGGCCTGGCGGTCGTGCAGGCGCCCCGCTCCCTGCCGCGGCTCATCCGGCTGCCCGATGAGCTCGGCAGCCGCCATTTCGTGTTTCTCAGCACCATCGTCGATGCGTTCGTGTCGCGGCTGTTCGCCGGCATGCGCGTGCGCGGCTGCTATCAGTTCCGCGTCACGCGCAACAGCGATCTGTTCGTCGAGCAGGAAGAGGTGGACGACCTGCTGCGCGCGGTCGAGGGCGAGCTCGCCTCGCGCCGCTACGGCGATGCGGTCCGGCTGGAGACCGCACACGACTGCCCGGAGGAGATCCTGAGCTACCTGCTGGAGCAGTTCGCGCTCACGGCGCAGGATCTGTACAAGGTGTCGGGCCCGGTCAACATGAACCGGCTCATGGCGCTCTACGACGTGGTCGATCGGGCGGAGCTCAAGTACGCCGCGTTCACCCCGAGCATTCCGGAGCGGCTGCGCGTCGGAAGCGACATCTTCGCGGTGCTGCGCGGCGGGGATGTTCTGCTGCATCACCCGTTTCAGGGCTTCGCGCCGGTCACGGATTTCATCAAGCAGGCGGCCAGCGATCCCCAGGTCCTCGCCATCAAGCAGACGCTCTACCGGGCGGGAAGCGACTCGGCCATCGTGGGTGCGCTGGTGGAGGCCGCGCAGGCCGGCAAGGACGTGACCGTGATCATCGAGCTGCGCGCGCGCTTCGACGAGGAGGCCAACATCGAGCTCGCGAACAAGCTGCAGGAAGCGGGTGCGCACGTCATGTACGGCGTGTTCGGGTTCAAGACCCATGCCAAGCTCGTCATGGTGGTGCGGCGCGAGGAGCGCGGCCTGCGGCGCTACTGTCACCTCGGCACGGGCAACTATCACGCCAAGACGGCGCGTCTGTATACCGACTACGGCCTGATGACGGCCGACGAGGCGATCGGCGAGGATATCCACGAGATCTTCCTGCAGCTCACCGGGCTCACCCGCGTGCCGCGCCTGCGCAAGCTCCTGCATGCGCCGTTCAGCCTGCATCAGGCGCTGCTTTCCAAGATCGACCGCGAGGCCGAGCACGCGCGCGCGGGAAGGCCAGCGCGCATCATCGCCAAGCTCAACGCGCTCACCGAGCCCAAGATCATCCAGGCCCTGTACCGCGCCTCGCGCGCCGGGGTGTCGATCGATCTCATCGTGCGCGGACTGTGCTGCCTCAGGCCGGGCGTGCCCGGGGTGTCGGAGCGGATCCGGGTGCGCTCGATCGTCGGCCGCTTCCTCGAGCACTCGCGCGTCTACGATTTCGAGAACGGCGGTGCGCGCGAGGTGTACTGCGCGAGCGCCGACTGGATGGACCGCAACCTCTTCCGCCGCATCGAGGTCGCCTTTCCGGTGGAGAATCCCGAGTTTCGCGCGCGCGTTGCCGAGGACTTGAATCTGTACCTCGCCGATGACGTTCAGGCCTGGGAGCTCGCCTCGAGCGGCGAGTACACGCGCGCGGTAGGCAGCGGCGAGGTATCCGCGCAGGCCCGGCTCCTGAGCCTGTACGACGAGCGCGTCGCGCTCATGGAATCTTGAGCATCGCCTCCGCCGGCGCGCGGCTCAGGCTCAGCCTGAAGCCCGCATCCTTGAGGTAGCCACGCTCCTGCTCGAGATCCTCGAGCGTGAGCGGATGCTCCTTCATCCATTTCTCCGGCAGCTCCAGGGTCAAGCTGCGTCCCTTCACCGTGAGCCGCACTTCCGGCAGCGGCTGGGGACTGCGCCCGCGGTGCAGCAACACCGCCAGCCGCAGCAGCACGATCAGAAACTCGGCATGCCGGTCCCACGGCGGCACCAGATCCTCGAGCGACCCGAACGAGAGCTGCCGGCGGTGCCCGCCCACCAGGGCGGCGAGCATCAGCTGCTCCTCGCGCGGAAAGCCCGGCATGTCCGCATGCTCGAGAAGATAAGCGCTGTGGCGATGATATTTGGAGTGCGCGATGTCGAGCCCGGTCTCGTGCAGGCGGGCGGCCCAGCGCAGGATCAGCTCCGCGAGCGGATCCTCCAGACCCCATTCGGACTCGACCTGCGCGAGCAGGGCGACGGCGGTGGCCTCGACGCGGTCGGCCTGCAGCGCATCGACGTGATAGCGCATCTCCATGGCGCGCACGCTGCGCACCCGCGCATCCTCGTCGGTGAAGCGGCCCATGAGATCGTAGAGCAAGCCCTCGCGCATCGCGCCCTCGGCCACGCGCACCCGGTCGACGCCGAGGTTCTCCACGATCTCGAGCAGGATCGCGAGCCCGGCCGGAAAGACGGGCGCACGCTCGGCGTCCACGTCCTGAAGGTCGAGGTCATCCACGTGTCCCGCCGCGATCACCCGCTCGGCGAGGCCGCGCAGATTATCGAGCGTGATGCGCGGCGAGTCCGGATTCAGGCGGCGCACCACATCGCCGATCACGCGCACCGTGCCCGAGCTGCCGAAGGCCTGCAGCCAGCCGAGCTTTCGGTACGCCTCGCAGATCGGCTCGAGCTCGAGCCGCACGGCGGTGCGTGCGCGCTCGAAGCGCTTCTCCGAGATGCGGCCGTCGTCGAAGTAGGCGCTGGAGAGGCCGACGCATCCGACCGACAGGCTCTCGAGCAGCAGCGGATTGAACCCCTCGCCGATCACCACCTCGGTCGATCCGCCGCCGATGTCGACCACCAGCCGCTTGTCCGGGCTCATCGGGCTCGTGTGCGCAACGCCCGAGTAGATCAGGCGCGCCTCCTCCAGACCGGAGATGATCTCGATGGGATGCCCGAGGGCCGCACGGGCGCGCTCCAGGAACCAGCGCTTGCGCTTGGCGCGCCGCAGCGCGTTCGTGCCCACCACCCGCACGCTGTCGGCGTGCATCGCGCGCAGGCGCTGCCCGAAGCGCTCCAGACAGCGCAGCGCGCGCTCCGTCGCCGCATCGTCCAGCCGCCCGCTGTCGCCCAGCCCGGCGGCGAGGCGCACCATCTCGCGCAGCCGATCCAAGATGACGAGCTGGCCGTGCGAGTGGCGCGCGACCACCATGTGAAAACTGTTCGATCCCAGGTCCACGGCGGCAAGGACGTCCGGAACGACACCACCCCCGCCGCTCATCTAGGTCGTCTGGCTTATGCCGAGAATGAAGACCCGCAACCGCAGGTTGTCTTGGCGTTGGGGTTGCGAATCACGAACTGCGCGCCCTGCAAATCTTCCTTGTAGTCGATTTCCGCACCCATGAGGTATTGAGCGCTCATCGGATCGATCAGAAGCTGCACACCGCGATTCTCGACGCAGAAATCCCCCTCCTCGATCTTCTCGTCGAAGGTGAATCCGTACTGGAACCCCGAGCAGCCGCCGCCGGACACGAAAACCCGCAGCTTCAGGTTCGGGTTGGCCTCCTCGCGGATCAGCTCCCCCACCTTGCCGGCCGCTGCATCGGTGAACACGAGCACATCCGGCGGCGGCGCCGGATCCAGGTCGGAAGCAGTTTCGGTCGTTGCGCTCATGTGCATAGTGTACTCGGCGGGAGCCGGCCGATCAAAATGCGGCCTTAAGTTTGAGACCCAGGTTCACCACTTGCGGTTCCATCCTCGCGCGGGGGCGTGGCGGCGGCGGCCACCGCGCCTGCATGGATCAACCTGCCCAGTATCTGGGCGCCCACCGCGGTTTCAATGACCGAGTAGCGCACATTGCCGAGAACGTGCGCCTTGGCGCCGAGCTCGACGCGGCCGGCCGCATCGATGTCACCCTTCACGGTACCGTTCAGCAGGACGTTGGGTGCGGTCACGGAGCCCTCGATGCACCCCGTCTCGCTCACCGACAGCAGCGCATCCGGACCCGGTGCGCAGGTGACGTTGCCCTTGATCTCGCCGTCGAGGTGAAAGCCACCCGCGAACTCGACGTCCCCGTGGATGCGCGTCTTGAGCCCGATCAGGGTGTCGATCTTGGCGTCTTTACTCGGTTTCCGCTTGAACATCTGTGTTGTCCTTCTTTGCGCCCGCTTCGGTCTCGACCGACATGCCTTGCGCCTTCCACACGAACGCCTGGCGAAAGCCGGATTTCTGATCCCTGCCGCTGAAGATCTGTACCTCGATGCGCGTCGGCTCGAAGCCCTGCGGCAGTTGCAGCGACTCGTCATAATCCTGGAAGTAGCGAAACGAGTATGCCAGGCCCGGGCGCCGGTCCATCGACATCTCGGCGAAGCTCAAGGTCCGCGGCTTGCCGCCGAGCAGCCCATCGACGGCGAGCGCCAGGGTGCCCGACACGGTGTTGTCGGGCTTCCCCGTCTGCATCAGCACGAACCTGATCCGGAACTGATCCGACGCCTCCGGCACGATCTGCATCTGCTGCACCTTGACGTGCACCGCCGAGTCGGGCTGCACCAGTCCGCGGTAGAAGGACAGATCCTGGTTCAGCCGCGCGATCTGACTCTGCATGTCGCCGAGCGTGCGCTGCACCTGCTTGTAGCTCTCCCGGTCCACGCGCCGCGCCACGTCCGCAGCCGCCAGCTCGCTGTGCAGCCGCGCGTTGTCGGCTTCCAGGGCGCGGATACGCGAGCTTGCCGCCCAGGCGCCGCGCACGCTGTCGATCACCCGATAGCCGGCATCGTAGCGGCCGAGCTCGAACATTCCGTAGAGGATGAGCGCCGTAAGCACGGACGCCGCGCCCAGAAGCCACGCGCGCCGCTGCGGCGAGGCGTAGGAGCGGACCACGAGTTTGCCGAAAAACGCCGCCATGAATTCGCTATGATCCGCCTTTGCGCGGAAGGATCCACTCTTGCTCTGGCTCAAGGCCTTTCACGTCGTGGCGATGGTGACCTGGTTCGCAGGACTTTTCTATCTGCCGCGGCTGTTCGTGTATCACGCCGACGCCCGGGATGCGATCGGTATCGAGCGCTTCCGCGTGATGGAACGGCGGCTGTTCGGCCTCATGAGCATCGGCGCCGTGGCCACCGTCGCTCTCGGCATCGCCATGCTCATCGCCGCGCCGTCCTACCTCGCCATGGGCTGGCTGCATGCGAAGCTCACGCTCGTGGCACTGCTGATCGTCTACCATCTGTTCTGCTACAAGCTGATGCGCGGCTTCGCGCGCGGTGGCAACACGCACACGGCGCGCTGGTATCGCATCTTCAATGAATTACCGTCGTTGCTGCTGATCGGCATCGTCGTGCTGGCCGTGGTCAAGCCCTTCTAGCGCGGCGCGGGCCGCTAGCGCGCGGCGGCCCGCGCCGAGGGGATGTCGAGCTCGGGCCACCACTGCGGATAGGCCGGGAGCTCGTCCGGGAAAATCAACTTGCCGAGCTCGTGCAGCGCGCGCGCATAGACCCGGCGCTTGAAGTACACCACCTCGCGAACCGGCGTCCAGTAATCGACCCAGCGCCAGCGCTCGAACTCCGGTTGGTCGGTCCGATCGAAGCGAAACTTCGTCTCCTCGGCCGCGAGCTTCAGCAGGAACCAGCGCTGCTTCTGACCGATGCACCGATCGCGCACGTACTGGCGCGGCAGCCGATAGCGCAGCCAGCCGCGCGTCGAGCCGAGCACTTCGACGTCCTGCGGCGACAGGCCGATCTCCTCGGCCAGCTCGCGGAACAAGGCGTCCTCGACCCGCTCGCCGCGATTCACGCCGCCCTGCGGAAACTGCCAGCCGCGGCCGCCGATCCGACCGCCGAGGAACAGCTCCCCGCTCTCCCGCATCAGCACGATGCCCACGTTCGCCCGGAAGCCGTGCCGGTCGATGTAGTCATTCAGACGCGATTCGGCCATACCGGGCATTGTTCCATATCGCCGGGTCGTTGGCTCGCCTTCGAAGCACGCCCTGCATTCGCCCGGCATGCCGATTTGCCAGGGCCGCGCTGCCTTCGATCAACCTCTGTTGCGTTCCATGCGCCGGATCAGGCCGTGGCGCTTCTTGCCGACGCTCAAGCGCGCCGTGCCGCTCTCATCCAGATCGGCATCCGTGACGCTCGCCGTGACGCTGCGAACCGGCCGATCATTGAGCCGCACGCCGCCCTGCTCGATGAGTCTGCGCGCCTCGCTGCGCGATGCGGCCATGCCCAGCGCGACCGCCACGTCGACGATCGAGCGGGCGGCGCCGGTCTCGAGCGCGAACGTCGGCAGGCCCTCGGCGGCGGCGCCGGCAAAGGCCTGCGCGGCCGTGGCGAGCGCAGCCGCGGCCGCCTGCTCGCCGTGGCACAGGCGCGTCGCCTCGCTGGCGAGGATCTTCTTCGCCTCGTTGATCTCGGCGCCCTGCAGCCGCTCCAGCCGCTCGATCTCCCCGAGCGGCAGCTCCGTGAACATGCGCAGGAACCGTCCCACGTCGGCATCCTCGGTGTTGCGCCAGAATTGCCAGTAGTCGTATGGCGACAGCCGCTCGGGGCTGAGCCACACGGCGCCGCTCGCGGTCTTGCCCATCTTCGCGCCGGAGGCGGTGGTGATGAGCGGGCAGGTGAGCCCGAACAACTCCGTCTCGCGCACGCGCCGCCCGAGCTCGACGCCCTGAACGATGTTGCCCCACTGGTCGGAGCCGCCCATCTGCAGGGTGCAGCCGTGGCGCTTGTTGAGCTCCACGAAATCATAGGCTTGCAGGATCATGTAGTTGAACTCGAGGAACGTGAGCGGCTGCTCGCGCTCGAGCCGCAGCTTGACGCTGTCCATGGTCAGCATGCGGTTGATGGTGAAATGCCGGCCCACGTCGCGCAGAAACGGGATGTACTCGAGCTGGCCGAGCCACTCGTCGTTGTTCACCACCATGGCGCCCGCGGCGCCGTCGAACGACAGGTAGCGCTCGAAGGTGCGCCGAATGCTGGCGATGTTGGCCTGTATCTGCGCCTCGGAGAGAAGCTGCCGCGTCTCGTCGCGGCCCGAGGGGTCGCCGACCTTGGTGGTCCCCCCGCCCATCAGCACGATCGGGCGATGACCGGTGCGCTGCAGGTGGCGCAACAGCATGATCGACACGAGGCTCCCCACGTGCAGGCTGTCGGCGGTGGCATCGTAGCCGACATAGGCGGTGATCATCCCGCGCCGTGCCGCGCCATCCAGCCGGGCGGCGTCGGTTTGCTGGTGAATGAAGCCGCGCGCTTCGATGGTGTGCAGAAACTCCGACTGGAATGAGCTCATAAATCTCCTGCCCCGGCCTCGCCCGGACGCGCCGGCTCGCATTGTTCCACAGGCGGCGCGCCGGCGTGCCGCCTCAACCCGCGCCCACCTGCACGCGGTTGCGTCCCAGCGCCTTGGCCCGGTACAGCGCCGCGTCGGCTTCCGCGAGCAGCCGGTCCGCGACCGCCTTCAAGTCCGTGTCATGGCGCGCGGGCGAGATGGCGGCCACGCCGACCGAGACCGTCAGCGTGCGCGAGACGCTCTTGGACAGCTCGACGGGCACGGCAGCCACGCATTCTCGGATGCGTTCCGCGAGCCGCGCGGCCTCCGCCGAGCTCGATTCCGGCAGCAAGATGGCCAGCTCGTCGCCGCCGAAGCGTGCCGCCGTATCCATGTTTCGAATCTGCGATTCGATGCGCTGGGCGATCTCCTTGAGCGCGACGTCGCCCGCCAGATGCCCGTAGCCGTCGTTGATGCTCTTGAATCGATCGATGTCGATCATCAGGCAGGCGATGCTGCCCGCCCGGCGCTGCGCGCGCGCCAGCTCCTCCTTCAGGCGCTGCTGCAGATAGCGGCGATTGTGCCAGCCGGTCAGAAAATCGGTGATGCCGGCGCGCAGCAGGCGCGCCCGGTTGACGGCGTTCTCGATGCACACCGCGGCCACCGCGCCGAGGTGCGCCAGGAAATCGGTCCCGTGATGGCGGGTGAAGCGCGTCGGATCGCGGCTGCCGAAGCACAGCGCGCCGGTCGCCAGATCCTTGCGCGGCAGCGGGACCAGCGCGGCGCTCTTCAGCCCCGTAAGGCCGGGGAACAGCAGGTGATGATCGGCGCCGACGAAAGGACCGAGCCATGGCCGGTGCAGCGCCGCGAGCTGCGGTGCGAGGCTGACCAGCGAATCGACGAAGAAGATGTGCTTGAACTCCTCCGGCCGATCGCCGCCGGCCACCAGCAGATGACGGATCTCGTGCTGCGGATCGAGCAGCACCACGCTCACCGCATCGAGCGCATAGGAGTCGCGCAATCCATCGACCATGGCGTGCAGCAGCTGCGCCAGGCTGTCCGCGCGCAGCAGCGTCAGCTCACGCGCCTGGGTGCGCTTCAGGATGCTCTCGTTGTTGAGGGCCTCCGCCGTCATCTCCGCCAGACGCTTCCTGAGGTCCTCGTTCTCCTGAGTGATGTCGTCCATGGCGCTCGCCCCGGCTCAACCCGCCCGCGCCTGCGCGCGCACGTCGAAGTAGGCCCGGCCCCGCTCCATGAGCGCCGTGAATGCGGCGGCATTCTTGTCGCGCACCGCGCCGAGCAGGCGCTCGACCGCCTGCTGGAGTGCGAGCAGGGATTCGCCGCCGTAATCGTTCAGGCTCTGGATCTCGAAGTACAGGTCCGGACTTTCCGCCGCCACGCGGCTCGCCACATCCATCTGCGCGTCGAAAGTGGTGCTCGAGAGCCGCGCGAGGCGCGGCGCCGCCTCCCCGCTCTCGGCGAGCGCCGTGAAGAATGCGATGTTGAGGGCATGCGACAGGCCGAGCACGTAGGCGATCAGCCGGTCGTGCTCGTCGAGCCCCATGACCACGCGTTCGGCCATGGTCGGCGCGAACAGCGCCTGCGCCTCCGCGAGTGCGCCCGCATGCCCGAGGTCGATGAAGATCACGTGCCGGCCGGAGAGCAGCTGCGTGTCCGGTCCGAACATCGGATGGAGCGAGGTGACGCGGCACCCCGCCTGCACCAGCGCATCGAGCCCGGCACGGAGCGGGGTCTTGAGCGATCCCAGATCGAAGATGACTCCGCTCGGAGCGCGGGCGGCGAGCTGCTTCAAGATGCCCGCGGTGGCGCTCAACGGGGTCGCGAGCACGATGAGATCGCTGTCGAGCGGGTCGTCCTGCCAGTCGGCGAGCTGATCGTATCCGGGAAGGCCGCCGCGCGGATCGGCGATGGTGACCTGAAACCCTTGCGAGGCCAGAAACTCCACGAACCAGCCTCCCATTTTGCCCCGCCCGCCGATCACCAGGGCGCGCTTGCCGGAGCCGTGACCCTGCGCCGCAACACGGGCCGCCTCCTGCGTCGCGAGAGAGGACTGGATGAGCTGGCGCAGCAGCGATTCGGCCAGATCGGGCGGCAGATCGAGGCGCTCGGCGGTGGTGCGGCCGCGCAGGATCACCTCGCGCTCGCGCGCGAAATCGCGGGTTGCGCGCCCGGTCGCGCGCTTGACTGCGGCCACCTGCTCGCTGAGCGCCTGGCGGCGCGCGACCAGCGCGAGCAGCTCGCCGTCGAGCTCGCTCAGTGAGGACCGAAGCTCATCCAGATTCATGGGTCGCTCGTTTTCAGGCACTTCCCGCTCTCCCGCAACTCTGGCCCCTTTTAGCACACCGCTATCGCAAGTGCGGCGGCGCGGCTACCATGCCGGCATGAGCCCGAGTAGCCAGCCCCTGTGGACCGAGACGCTGCCCGATCCCTTGCCCGCCAACCCCCTCGAGCTGGCATCGCGCTGGCTGGAGCAGGCGCGGGTCGACGCCGCGCAGCCCAATCCGAACGCCATGGTGCTCGCCACCGTCGATGAGCGCGGACAGCCCTCCGCGCGCGTCGTGCTCTGCAAGGATATCGAGCCGCAGGCGGGGCGCATCGTGTTTTACACGAACTATGAGTCGCGCAAGGGCCGCGAGCTGGCGGCGAACCCGCGGGCCGCGGCAGTCTTTCACTGGGATCACCGCCACCGGCAGGTGCGCGCCGAGGGCGAGGTCGCGCCGCTCGAGGATGCCGAGAATGACGCCTATTTTCGCACCCGTCCGTGGCAGAGCCGCATCGGGGCCTGGGCCAGCCGACAGAGCGAGCCGGTTCGATCGCGGGCGGCCCTGGGCGATAACGTCGCGGCGGCGGCGCGCCGCTTCGGCATCCCCTACGGCGGTCCCGGGGCGCCGGAGCCCGCGCAGGTATCCGTGGACATCCCGCGCCCACCGCATTGGGGCGGCTATCGCCTCACCGCCGAAGCGGTCGAGCTGTGGGTGGAGGGCGAGTTTCGAATCCACGACCGCGCGCGCTGGACCCGCAGCGGCGCGCCGGGGGCGGCCGCCGGCGCCTGGTCCGTCACCCGCCTGCAGCCCTAGGAGCGATTGGCGCCATGGAGCTCATCCAGGGACATGATGCCACCTGCCCCCATTGCGGCGAGCGCATCGATCTCACTCTGGATCTCTCCGTGCCCGAGCAATCCTACGTCGAGGACTGTCCCGTCTGCTGCCGCCCGATGGCGGTCTCGTACATCGCCCTGGACGGGGAGTTGAGCGAGCTCAGCGTCGAATCCGCCGAGTGAGGCCGGCGAGCCGCCCTCTGCAGCGCAAAGCCGCGTTCCGGCAGGCGCGCATCCTGGTGCTGCTCGCAGTGCTGCTGCTCGTCGCCGTCACCACCTGCGAGGACCGCGTGCGCACCACCGGCTGGCGCTCGCCCCTGTATGTGGCGATCTACCCGATTGCCGCGGACGACAGTGCCGTGACCCGCGCCTACCTTGCCGGCCTCGATGCGCAGCGCTTCGAGCCCATCGATGCGTTCTTTCGGCGCGAGGCGCACCGCTACGGCGTCGGCATCGATGACCCGGTGAAGACCAGGCTCCGCCCGGCGCTCGCCGAGCGCCCCCCGCAACGCGCGCCGGACGCCTCCGTTCCCGCGACCATCCTGTGGAGCCTGCGGCTGCGCTACTGGGCCTGGCGCGTGAGCGCGCGCACGGCGGACCCCGAGGACATCCGCATGTTCGTGCTGTATCACGATCCGGCGCTGACGCCCGTCGTGCCGCACTCGCTCGGCTTGCCGCAAGGCCTGATCGGGGTCGTGTACGCGTTCGCCGCGCCCGAGATGAACGGCGCGAACGACGTGGTGATCGCGCACGAGCTGCTGCACACGCTGGGCGCCACGGACAAGTACGATCCGAAAACCGACGCGCCATCGTTTCCGGACGGCTATGCCGACCCCCGCCAGCGGCCGCTCTATCCGCAGCGTGCCGCCGAGCTCATGGCGGGGCGGCGCATGTTGTCGCCCGCTCGATGGGAGCAGCCGCGGGATCTGGACGAGGTGCTCATCGGAACCGCGACGGCGCTCGAGATCCGCTGGCTCAAGCACTAGCGCTACCGCAAACCGGCAGCCCCGCGGCGACTCTTTAGGGGCCGCGCGGCGCAGCGGGCGGCGCGGGCGGCGCGCTCGGATCGAGCGCCTCGAGCAGCGCCGCGTGCAGCCGGCCGTTGCTCGCGAGCACCGAGTTCGAACGCAGGGTGATGGGTGCGCCGCCGAGCTCCGTGAAGCGGCCGCCGGCTTCGCTGACGATGGCGGCGCACGCCGCGATGTCCAGGATGTTGACGTCGGTTTCCACCACCGCGTCGATCTTGCCCGACGCGAGCAGATGATAATGCAGGAAGTCGCCATAGCCGCGGATGCGGTTGAGCCGGGCGACCAGGCGGCCGTAGAGCGGCCACTGCGGCCCCGCGGCGAGCGACTTGAGGTTCCCCGCGGACAGCGCCGCCGCCGCGATCGAGGACACCGCGCTCACGCGGATCGGCTCGCCGTTCAGGTAAGCGCCGGCACCGCGCTCGGCGTAGGCGATCTCCCCGTACACCGGTGCGCTCGAGACCCCGAGCACGATCTCGCCGCGGCGCATGAGCGCGATCTGCGTCGAGAACATGGGGTACCCGCGTACGAACGCCTTGGTGCCGTCGATCGGATCCACCAGCCACAGGCTCTCGGCGGCGGTGTCGCGCGGATCGGTCTCTTCCCCGTAAAAGCCATGGGCGGGAAAGCGCGCCTCGAGGATCTCGCGGATGGCGAGCTCGCAGCGGACGTCTGCCTCGGTCACGGGCGACTCGTCGGCCTTCACGCGCACCTCGATGTGGCGCTGATACAGCGAGCGCGCGATGCCCGCCGCTCGCTCGGCTGCCTCGAGCGCCGCCTCCAGTTCCGCGGAAAGACTCATGCACGGCCCCTTGCGTTTGCCCGGCCCCACCTTAGCAGAGGTTGTGCTACCGTCGCCTCACTGCGAGGGGTGAGGCACATGGGCAACCGCTTGAGCAAGATCTATACCCGCACGGGCGACGATGGCACCACGGGACTCGGCGACGGGGGCCGCGTCGCCAAGGAGAGTGCACGCGTCGAGGCCTACGGAGCGGTCGATGAGACCAACAGCGCGCTCGGCATGGTGCTCGCCGTTTCCGCCCTGCCCGATGCGGTGAGGCGCTGTCTCACCGACGTGCAGCACGACCTGTTCGACCTGGGCGGTGAGCTGTGCATTCCGGGACACCGCATGATCAGCGCCGCGCACGTCGAGCGGCTCGAGAACGAGCTCGACGGCTTCAACGACTCGTTGCCGCCGCTCAAGGAGTTCATTCTGCCCGGAGGCGGCCCGGCGGCGGCGGCCTGCCACCTGGCGCGCGCCATTTGCCGGCGCGCGGAGCGGCGCGCCTGGTCGCTCGCGCGGGTGGAGGAGGTCGCACCCGAGGCGCTCAAGTACCTGAATCGCTTGTCGGACCTGCTGTTCGTGCTGGCCCGGGTGCTGGCGCGCCTCGAATCGGGCAGCGAGGTGCTCTGGCGGCATCGGCGCTAGCTCCCTCGCTACGCCGCGCCGGCGCCGCGCGCGCCTGCGCCGCGCTCTTCCCTCGACAGCAGCCAGTCCGTGTGCCAGCGCTCCAGCTCGCCGATCGGCAGCGGCTTGCAAAACAGATATCCCTGCACCTGGTTGGCGCGGCGCTCCTTGAGGTACTGCCATTGCGCCTCGGTCTCGACGCCTTCGGCGACGGTGGCGAGGCCGAGGCTCTTCGCCATGGCGATGATGGCATCCACCAGCGGCGCGTTGCCCGCGCTCTTGGAAGCGATGTCGCGCACGAACACCCGGTCGATCTTCAAGGTATCGACGGGAAAATGGCGCAGATACGACATCGAGCTGTAGCCCGTTCCGAAATCGTCCAGCGCCGTGGCCACGCCGAGCTCCTTGAGCGATCTCACCGCCTTGCTGACCGCCGTCGAGTATTCGATCAATGCGCCCTCGGTGAACTCCAGCTCGATCATGCCCGGGTCGATTCCGGCGGATGCGACGGCATTCTCGACCCGGCGCACCAGCGTGCCGTCGCGAAACTGCACGCCGGAGACGTTGACCGCGACCTGCCACGGCGTGATGCCGAGATCCTGCCAGCGCTTGACCTGGGCACAGGCCTCGCGCAGCACCCACTCGCCGATCTCGACGATCAGGCCGCTCTGCTCGGCGATCGGGATGAACTCATCCGGCGGCACGAGACCTCGCAGCGGATGCGGCCAGCGCAGCAGCGCCTCGACCGCCTCCACCTGCAAATCCTCGAGCGACAGGCGCGGCTGGTAGTTCAGCATGAATTCCCGGCGCTCCATTGCCTTGCGCAAGTCGGCCTCGAGCGACATGCGCTTGGCGGCGCGCGTCGAGATCGACTGCTTGAAGAACTCCATGCCGCCCTGATGAGCGCGCTTCGCGTGATGCATCGCTGCATCCGCGTTGCTGATGAGCCCTTCGGCCCCGGAGGCATCGAGCGGATAGATGCTGATGCCGATGGCGGCGGACATCGGCGCTTCGTGGTCGGCGATGATGAAGGGCCGGGCGAGCTCGAGCTGCACGCGGCGCGCGACCACCTCGGCCGCATCCGCCGTCGCGACGCCGGGCAGCGCCATGGCGAATTCGTCCCCGCCGGTACGCGCCACGCAATCCTTGACGGCGCTCTCCTGCACGGCGCTATCGCCCGCTGCCGCGGCGCCGCCCTCCGGTGCGGCGGCGCGCGTGCAATCTCGCAGACAATGCGTCAGGCGGCTGACGACCTCGCGCAGCAGCACGTCGCCCGCGGCGGGCCCCTGCGTGTCGTTGATGCGCGAGAAGTTGTCGATGTCCAGGATCAGCACGCCCACGCCGCTCCGGTGCCGCGCGGCCCATTCGACTTGCTCGCCGAGGATCTGCCGCAGGCGCTGTCGGTTGGGCAAGCCGGTCAGCGTGTCGTAGTAGGCGAGGTAGCGGACCCGCGCCTCGCTCGCGCGCAGCTGGTCCTGGGTGCGCTTGGTGCGCACCAGGAATTTCACCCGCTGCGCGAGCAGCATCGGATTGATGCCCTTGGAGGAGAAATCGGTCGCACCCGCCGTGTAGGCCCGATTCACCGATTCCATGTCCTCCAGGCTGGTCTGCATCAAGACGGGTACGTGATCGCAGTTCGGCAGGGCGCGCAGCGCCACGCAGGTGTCGAAGCCGTTCATGCCGGGCATCACGACATCGAGAATGATGCAGTCGACCGGCCGCGCGCGCAGCGCGCTCAACGCCCCAAGCCCGTCCGCGGCCGTGCTCACCCTGAAACCCGCCATCTCGAGCGCCGTGCCGAGTAACAGCCGCGCGCCGGGGTCATCGTCGACGATGAGCACGGTGGGTGCGAGATCCGCGTTGCTCTCGGGATCGTCCATGGGGGCCGCCGTCATGCCGCCGTCGCCGATCGCTCGCGCGCCAGCGCTTCGCAGAATTCGCGGTATGCGGCCGGGATGCGCGCCAGCACCGCGCGCGCATCGCCGCGCTCGCCGGCCAGCGTCTCGCACTCCTTGAGGAGCGCGGCCAGGCGCGCTCCGCCGAGGTTGGCCGTGCTCGACTTGAGCGTGTGCAGCGCATCCCCGAGCGCCGCCGGCCGGCCCTCGCGCGCGGCGGATTCGATGGTCTGGAGAAGCGCGGGCGAATGCTGCAGATACAGATCGATGAGCGAGCCGAGCAGCGCCGGTCGCCCCAGCGCCTTGATGTCGCGCAGCACCCCCGCATCGATGGTGCGCGCGCTCTCGGGCGGCGACGCATCGCGCACGGCCGCGCGTTCCGCGCCTGGCTCCGGCGCGGCTGCCGCCGGCGTCCAGCGCTTGAGCATGGCGGCGAGCTGCGCCTGGGTGAAGGGCTTGGTGAGGAAGTCGTCCATGCCGGCGATGAGGCAGCGGTCGCGGTTTCCCTCCATGGCGTTGGCGGTGAGCGCGATGATGGGAACGCGCTGCCCCCCGGATCTCGCCTCGCGGCGCCTGATCTCGGCGGTGGCGCTGAGTCCGTCCATGATGGGCATCTGGCAATCCATCAGCACGGCTGCGTAGTGGGACTCGGCGAGCGCTTCGATGGCCAGCAGTCCGTTGACCGCCGACTCGGTCCGGTAGCCCAGGTTCTCGAGCATGCCCACCGCGACCTCCCGGTTGACCGCATTGTCCTCGACCAGCAGGATCAGCGGCGCATCGAGCGCCGGCGGCTGCGGCGGTGGCCGCGGCTCGAAGCTGAGCGCACGGCTCGCGGCCGTGAAGGTCGAGGCCGGATCGGCCGCCGGCTCCAGGCGCAGCTCGAACCAGAACGTCGAGCCGCGATGCAGCGCGCTGTCGACGCCGATCGCGCCGCCCATCAAGCTCACCAGCTGGCGGCAGATGGCAAGCCCCAGGCCCGTGCCGCCGTACTTGCGCGTCGTGAACGCGTCGGCCTGGCTGAAGGCGCTGAATATCTGTCCCTGGGCTTCCTCGGAGATGCCGATGCCGGTATCGGTGACCTCGAATCGCAGCAGTCCCTGCCCATCGAGCGCCCTCACCCGCACCACCACCTCCCCGGTCTCGGTGAACTTGATGGCGTTGCCCGCGAGATTGATCAGGACCTGCCGCAGGCGCATCGGATCGCCGCGCACGGCGGCGGGGACCGAGGACTCGATCACGCAGCGCAGCTCCAGGCCCTTGCCGCGCGCCCGCACGCCGAGTATCTCGATGGTCTCCTCGATGATCTCCCGCAAGGCGAACTCGATGTCCTCGAGCTCGAGCTTGCCGGCCTCGATCTTCGAGAAATCGAGGATGTCGTTGATGATCTGCAGCAGCCCTTCGGCCGAGCGCGTGATGGTCTGCGCGAGACGCCGCTGCCGCGGCGTGAGCTCGGTGCCTTGCAGGAGCTCCGACATCCCCATCACCCCGTTCATCGGCGTGCGGATCTCGTGGCTCATGCGCGCCAGAAACTCGCTCTTGGCGCTGCTCGCCCGCTCGGCCGCCTCCTTGGCCGCGGTCGCCTCGCCGATCGCCTGCTTGAGCTCGCGGTTCGCGTTGCCGAGATTCACGGTGCGCTCCGATACCTGCTGCTCGAGGAAATGGCGGTAGCGCTCCAGACGCGAGTCGCGCTGGCGGATCTGGCTGAGCATCTGGTTGAATCCGTCGATCAGCGCGCCGACCTCGTCCTGCGAGCAGCGCTCCACCCGCAGCGTGTAGTCCTCCTCGAGCGACACCCGCTGCATGGTCTGCACGAGATTCACGATCGGCCCCGATATCTGCTGCTGCAGCCGGGCGGCCACCCAGTAGGAGCCGAACAGCGCCGCCGCGAGTCCCGCGGCGGTGGTCAGCACGAAGCCCAGCCAGTCGGGGTAGACGTCATCGAGCGGTACGGTCATGCGCACCACACCCACGACTTTGCCATTCGCCACCGCGGCAGCGGCCATGCGCACGCCGCCGTACTCGAGCCTCAGGGTGGGATGCTGCCGCGGGTCGAACTCGGCGGGCTGCGCCGATTTCAGCGCGCCGAGCGCGCGCGCCAGCGGCGAGAGCTGCGCATCCCAGACCCCGCCCTGTAGCCGGCGATAGGTCGCCAGCGTGCGTCCGTCGGGAAGGCACGTCTCGACGCTGCTGATCGGGTCCTCCTCGCGCAGCGCCTGCAGCGCCCTGATGGCCGCCTTCTCGTCGCCCGCGGTGAGGTCCTCGATCACGTTCACACCGGTGACGCGCGCGATGCGCGTTGCGCGGCGTCGCAAGTCGTCCCGGGCATGCATGACGTTCGTGGCGATGTGCACGAGCAGCGCGATCGCGAAGGCCGCCATCGCCGGACCTGCAATGACGACTCGTAACTTGCGCTCGATCGGGAGGTCTGAGAACCAGCGAATCAACGAGACCTCCACATGACCCGGGCGGGCGGGGCGCACGCCCTCACGGCGCGGCGGCCTGCACCCGCCTCGCCCTCAAGATGTCGGCGCCGGCGCGAAATTCTGCTGGCCGCGGGGGTGACGCAGATCACGTTGTGCCCAAGCCCGACCCGCCCGCCGGGCGCGCGCGTTGCGGGGGCATTGCGGGGGCATTGCGGGATTGGCTCCCGCCGGCCGGCGAATTATGTTTGATCGGGCCCGGCGCAGGCGCAGGCGATCAGCCGCCGTGCACGGACCCAGTCGAATGCGGGTCCCGGATCGGTCTTGCGTCCCGGCGCAACGTCGCTGTGTCCGGCGAGCCGCGTCGGATCGAGCGTCGGATAGGCGCGGCACAGCGCGGCGACGATCTGCGCGAGCGCGCGGTACTGCCGGTCATCGTAGGACAGCGTATCGGTGCCCTCGAGCTCGATCCCGATCGAGAAGTCGTTGCAGGCCTCGCGTCCCTGATAGCTCGATCTACCCGCATGCCAGGCGCGGTCGCCGAAGCGCACGTACTGGGCGACCGCGCCGTCGCGCCGGATGCACAGGTGCGCCGACACCCGCCGGCGTGCCGCGGTGGCGAAGAACGGGTGCGCATCGAGCGGCAGGGAGTTGGTGAACAGCCGATCGATCCACGGGCCGCCGAATTCCCCGGGCGGCAGGCTGATGCCGTGCACGACGATGAGGTCGGGCTCGACGCCGGGAGGGCGCGCATCGTGGTTCGGCGACGGCACCTGGCGCGCATCGCGCAGCAATCCGCTCTTCGGGTCTACCTGCACCTGGCTCATCCTGCCGTGGTCGCGGCCACGCGCAATGCTCAGACGGGCTCCAAGCATATGCGACAATCCCGCGCATATGAATGCCGAGCTCGCGACGTGCGCCTGAGCCGCGTGTACGTGGATGGCGTCTTGCATGCCGGAGAGCTGATCGAGCTGCCCGCCGCTGCCGGCGTCCACGTCGCGAAGGTCCTGCGCGCGCGCAGCGGCGAGGAGCTCGTCGTGTTCGCGGGCGATGGCCGCGAGTTCACCGCGAGCATCGAAGGCGTGCACGGATCGCGCGTGACCGTGGCCCTGGGCGAGGCGCGCGCGGTCGATCGCGAGTCCCCGCTCGCGCTGACGCTGGTGCAGTGCCTGGCGCGTGCCGACCGCATGGACCTCATCGTCCAGAAGGCGACCGAGCTGGGCGTCGCCCGCCTCGTTCCCCTCCAGAGCCGGCGCAGCGTCATGCGCCTCGACGCCGCCCAGGCCGAATCGAAGGCGGCTCACTGGCGCGCCATCGCGGCGAGCGCCTGCGAGCAGTGCGGCCGCAATCGCCTGCCGGCGATCGAGGTCCCGCGCCGGCTGGCCGACTATCTCGCGCAACCGCCGGCCGGCGGCCCGCGCCTGCTGCTCGACCCCGACGTCGGCGCGTCCGGCTCGGCACCGGCGATCCTCGCCGAAGCGGCCCTCGCCGAGGCGACCCTCGCCGTGGGCCCCGAGGGCGGCTTCGAGGCGGAGGAGCTCGAGGCGTTTCGCCTCGCGAAATTCACCGGGCTCAAGCTCGGTCCCCGGGTGCTGCGCACCGAGACGGCCGCCATCGCCGCGCTCGCCTGGCTGCAGAGCAGCTACGGCGATCTGCGCAGCGGCTGACATGGAGGCCGCTATCGGGCTCGAGCTCGAGCTTCGGGCGCCCCGGGCACTGAAGGTGAACGGCCGGACGCCGGCCTGTCGAGCATCCATCGCATATCTTTGCCCTGCTCTCGGGTCCCGGCCGGTTCATCGGCCCTCACCTTGTCGGCCCGATGATGCTGTGCCCAACTTATGGACGCTGAAGACACCCGCATAAACGGTCATGTCGAGACTCAATCACGCCGCTTCGATATCTGCTGCCTACGCTTCAAGTGATGCGTTACCGCACCCGCATGCCCGCATGCAAAGCTCGGTGCTGCCCCCGGGCGAATGCCTTCCGCGCGACCGAGCTGGTGTATACAGCCGAATCAAATCAATTTTATAATCATTGGGGCACTGACCGAATATAAAGCGAAAAAGGGATATCCCATGGCAGCCGGTAACATTGCGTTTGCCCGTCGCCAATTCCCATGGCGGCTCTCCGTGGTGCTCGTTGTAATGACGGGATTGGTGCTCTGGTTCATCGTCCATCGAGCGCTCCGCTTCGCCTCTTTCGATGCAGCCACTTATACCGATTACTATTGGCCGAGGCGCTTCGGTCTCGTGCCGCATATAGCTGGGGGCATCGTCGCGATACTCGTCGGTCTCGCTCAGCTCTGGCTCGGTCTCACGGGCCGCACCGGAATCTTGCATCGGACGCTCGGCCGAATCTATCTCGGCGCGGTCGCCGTTGCCAGCACTGGGGCGTTCTACCTCGCGGTGACGATTGGATCGGAGTACTTCGCCTACGCCTCGGGTCTGTTCGGGCTGGCCAGCGCTTGGGTGATCACGACGTCGATGGCGTACGTGTCGATCCGCCATCGCGCGGTCGAGCAACACCGCGAATGGATGATCCGCAGCTACGTCGTGGCGTTTGCGTTCGTGACGTTCCGCCTGCTCGACAAGCCCCTTATCGCCTGGAACGTGGCCAAGGATACAGAAGTCTGGTCCATGATGGCTTTCGCCTGCTGGGCGGTACCCCTCCTGGTGACCGAGCCCCTCTTGCAATTCCGCAAAATTCTTCGCCGCAACTAATCTCCCGTACTCTCGCCGGCATAGGGTCAAGAATCCGGGCAACTGACGTGCGCTGCAGCGAGACCGAAGGGAAGCTCCGTGCGCGGTGGACCGGTCCCCGAAGATCTTGTGTTTCTGCGCGGTCGGCGAATCGCAGGCTCTAAGTTGATGTCTCTATAGCCTACCGTATGGCGCGAGCGGTCGCTTAGAGACGGTCATTTTGGCGCCTCCGATGCCTGGTCTTGGCCGGTCGGCGACCCGCGCCGCCGACCGGCGTGGCGTCATCACACGTCAGTTTGCTCCGCCATTTCAAGAGCGTCATCGATCCCGAGACACCGCACTGTACACTCTCGAGCTTGGAATGGCCGAGTAGTAACTGCACGGCACGCAGGTTCTTGGTCCGTCTATATATGAGTGTCGCTTTCGTTCGCCGTAGCGTATGCGTGCCGCAACTCGTTGTGTCCAACCCCAATAGTTGAACCCATGAATCGACGATTTGGGCGTGTTGGCCGGTAGACAGGTGTGGTGACTTCTGAATTCGGCTCGGGAACAAGAAATCCTCTGAATTCAACGCCTGAATTCAACGCCGATTTCTCGATCCAGGCCGATACCGCATCCCGAGTGGGTTCGGTGATTTCGAACCGCACCGGCCGCTGCGTCTTTTGCTGCAGGATTAGCGCCCGAGATGCCATGTTCTGACCGTGACAGACGTCGCGCACACGCAGTTGAACCAAATCGCAGGCCCGGAGCTTGCTGTCCGGCGCCAAGTTGAATAGCGCCGGCTCTCGACATCGGCTTGCTATTTGCAATCGCCCGCGGATCTCCCGAATCTCTTTTAGCTTGAATGGTGCTTTCTGGCCGACGAGTTTTCCTTTGTTCCACGGTACGCGAATGGACGTAGCGGAATTGATGATCTCCATGTCGTTTCTCCTGGTGGTTGGCCTACTACTTGTCCCACAGGGTATTACCGGGTATATTGCAGGACATACTTCAGGAGAAATCCATGAGCGATACAGCACAGAAGAGAGCGTTGCGAAATTATCGCTCCCGTCTGACGAAGCGGGGGATCGCTCGATTCGAGGTGCTCGGACTCGATACGGATCGTGACTTGATCCGCTCCGTCGCGCGGCGCCTCGCGGAGGAAGGCCCAGATTCAGCGCGGATTCGAGCCGCCATCGGCCGGACGATCTCGGGCGATCCGCCGAAGAGAGGCGGAATCCTTCAGGCGCTGCTCCGGTCACCGCTTGTAGGCGCCGATCTTGAATTCGAGCGGTCCAGGGAAACCGGCCGCAAGGTTGACCTTTGACTCGCTACCTTCTAGACACCAACGTCATCAGCAATATAACGAAACTGGACCCGTCCGCATCGCTATTGGAATGGATGGGTGCCCAATCCGACGGCGATTTGTTCATCTCCTCTCTGACGATCGCTGAAATCCATCGCGGCATACTGGATAAACCAAAGGGCAAAAAGCGCGAACGATTGGAGGCGTGGTTTGCCGGACCCGAGGGTCCGCAGTCGCTATTCAAAGGCAGGATATTGCCGTTTGACGAGAAGGCCGCACTGGTCTGGGCTCGCCTCATGTCTGAAGGCCGCGCTGCAGGAAAACCCAGAAGCTACCTGGATATGATTGTCGCTGCCGTCGCCGAGACAAACGAGTGCGTGATTGTAACGGACAATGAAAAACACTTTTCGGGCCTCGATGTCCTCAATCCTTTGCGAAAACCACCCTGACTCCGCAAGTCGATTGGGGCCGCCTCCCTCCGTCCGAATCACGGGTTTCGACCCTAAGAGACGGTCACGAGCGGCTGCTTTATGGCTAACAGTTCGTTGAGATGAATTACCGCTTTTGTTAAGGGTTGCCCGATTTCTGCCCGTCAACGCTGCGCATGCCATACCCGGTGAGGTGTGAGGGGGCCGACGTCGGGCAAGCCCCAAGGGAGGAAACCGCGGAGCCGCACTGAGGACACCAGCGGAAGCGATGAGCCATGGGGATTCGAACGGAGGCAGTGGGTTTGGGGAGTTCAATAGCGGAACCCCAAGACAGATCCCTGGCACTGTGGCGTGCTCCGCGGGGCGGCTGGATCCAGACATCGATGGTCGTGGCCTGCGAAAGCGCTCGATATGGGGGGCGATGACAATGAGCGCTCGCGTCAGCTTGGCTTGAGGAAGCGCCGGCGGAGGAGATTGATCGGTGGGCATGGCTGTCCTCTGCCACTCCCCCAACCAGAGATGTCTTCCTACCGTTTAGTCGACGAGCAGCGGCGAGGATCGCCGATCGCGATCACATCGACCCAAAGCAGAGCAAGCTAAAATCGCCAACTTTCCCAAAAACGAGCATTGGCTCGGACTCACGACAGAGGAATCAATCGCCTGTGAAACACACCTTCCGGCGCGGTAACTCGCGCGTTTACGGCAGTCATTATTGGGAATGTTTGTCGCGCCGTTGAATTGACACGACGTTGCCGGTAGCAGTTTCCGCCGCCGCGACAGGCGATATCCGCTCGAGGAACTGCGGCGCCACATTCCAGCGATGGCCATCGTCCGTCACTACGGTCACGGTCTTCTTGTTGTAACGCGTGAGCATCCCGGTCACCGACGCTCGACCGTCCGGATGAAAGGTCACGCGCTCGCCGATTCGAAATTCCAACATGTTGGTGTGTGCGTCGAGCTCGCGCATGAAGCGCAGCCGCGCCACGATACGATGATTGAGCTCGATCAGCTCCGCCTCTGTAAGACGGTCTATGTCAATCGGCGACGATCCGCTACTCATTGCCTGGGCTCCTTGATTGCCCGCTCGAGCGTTTGGCGGATGAACCGCTGATAAGGGACACCTCGTTGCTGCGCCACGCGCTTGACCTCGCTCAAGAGCTCACTCGGCAATCGCATGTTAATCCGCGCCTCCTTGGCGGCAAATTCAAACTGCGTCGCCGTCAATGCTGAGAGATCGAATTTCGTAAGATCGCTACCGGCAACGAACCGCTCGGCCTGCAGATCAGTCTTCAGTCGAGGTAGCTTCGCTAGGGTCTTGGCTTTGCGCTTCATAGGTGCTTGATCTCCTTCGCATGCATATACCGGTCGCTGATAGGGCGGATCAAACGCTGCTTCTCGATCTCCCGGTACGTGAACGCCACCAGGACGCGCCGCCCCGTGTCGATCCGCCCGATGCCCAGATATCGCGTCTCACTCACTGAGTGCGCCGGATCGGGATACAACCGCAACGTTCCTCCCTTGAATACGCTTTCGATCTCCTCACGCGTCACGCCGTGCTTGCAACATTTCTCGCGGTTCCCGTCATCCCAATCGAATCCGGCGACCGCCTCGATCATGGGCTCAGACTAGCCGATGTATGTACAAAAGTCCATACATTGCATAGTAGACACTCCCATAAGCGGCAGCCTTTATGGGAGTGTTCGATTGATCCTCTACGCGGCAACCTCGACATACTCGACCCGGCTAGAGGGCGGAGGAACTGGAGTTCCGTCCTCGCGCATCCCCTTGAGATGGAATTCGATCGCTTCGCGAATAGCCGTCTCGGTCTCCGCAGGTGTACTGCCAGTCGCTACGCAACCCGGCAGATCCGGGACGTACGCCGAATTGTTGTCGCCGGCGGCTTCAATAACGACTGCGTAGCGCATGAGATTGCCCTTACTTCTTCAAGCCTGATTGCTTCAGGATACTGTTGAGCGTGCCAGATGCCAAATCATCGCTTCTTGCCGGCCACCGTTACTCGGCCAGGCTTAACTGGGTGTTTGAATTGACGGTGGCTGCCGCGAGTTGAATGCAGATACCGAAAGACGAGACGAACGACATGCCGGTTATGCAACGCCATTTGGTTGCCCGCGCGCAGGCTGGCGGGGTCGACACCGACGACGATGTTTTCGAAGCCCTGCAGACGAAGTGAGGCTTGCGCTCGATTCTTCGGTGCTGATCGCGGCTCACATCAGCCGCGCTCCATGATCGCGCACATGCGCCCGTCCGGTACCAGCCCGTGTCGTCGCGGGATCCATCCCCGACGTCAACCGCGATCCGGTTCTGCAACTTCCCGGCCCTTGCTGTGTTCTACGAGCAGGAATTGAACGCAACTACACTGGCAAGGAGACACACATGGACACCTTCACGACCAAACTCACCGCGCTCGCCGGCACGCTCTTTATGAGCACGCTCGTGATCGGCGCCGTCGCATACTGTTTTGCTCTTCAGCCGAGCGCGCACATGACAGCAGCCGCGCTCGCCAAGGCCGTCGCCACGCAGCAAGGGCTGGGTTGAAGTCGAGGACTCGCCGCATCTGGCTTCGACGATGCGGACTCCCTCCCGGATCCGGGCTTCTCCGGATCCGGGCTTCAGCGGTTGGCCCTCACGGCCGAAGCCGTCGACGGAAGGGCTTCGCCATAGCCGCGCAGGCCGTCGGTGCGCGAAGTCTTTCCGATATAGCCCAGTTCACGGCGCGCGGTGTATAGCATCGCTATACTGCAGTGCGCGGCGGCGCCGCGCGATCCGCACGCCGCGAAGAAATGGCTCGTGCGTGCTGCGTGTGGCGCTTCGCCCGCCGCCGCCTCTAAGAGTCCAGGATTGGCCTCTGAGCCGGGTCATCCGCGCCGCTCTCGGCGGCCTTCGAGGAGACGCCGATCCGCGACTGCTCGATCAAGGCGTAGCTGCGCGCCCGCGGATCACCGATCTGGTGCCGGTCCGGATAGTCGGTATATCCCTGCGCACCGCGGCCGTAGAAAGTCTTGCGGTCGTACACATTCAGCGGGGTGCCATCGCGCAGGCGATCGGGAAGATCGGGGTTTGCCGGAAACCACCGCCCGAAGGCGATCAGGTCGTAGTTCCCTCGCGCCAGCGCCGCTTCGGCGCTCGCGGGCGTAAATCCACCGGCGCCGATCGGGGTACCGCGATACAGCGTGCGAAACCGCGCATTGCGCATCGGCTGGCCATGCGAGTGGTCCGCGTCCGGGTCGACCGAAAGAGCGCCGATGCGCGGTTCCGTCAGCATCAGATAGGCCAGCGGGAATGCATTCAATCCGGCGACGGCGTGGCCGTACAGCGTCTCGGAGTCGGATGAGATTGCGCCGAAGTAAGTCTGATGGAACCTGCGGGTCGCGGGATCGATCGCGGTCGGCGACAGCCGCACCGCGACGCGGCCGGGCCCCATCTCCTCCACCAGCGCCCCCACGACCTCGAATAGAAAGCGGCATCGGTTTTCAACCGAGCCGCCATACTGATCCGCTCGCCGATTGATGCCATCGCAGAGGAATTGCTCGACCAGGTATCCGTGCGCGGCATGCAATTCGATGTAGTCGAACCCCGCTCGCCGGGCGTTGTGTGCCGCTCCGCGGTAGTCGCGTATGACCCGTGCGATCTCGCGGGTTTCCAGCGCGCGAGGCACGACCGGGTGATCCGCGATCCCCGGCTGCGCCACCCGGCCGGCATGCAGCAGCTGACAGCAGATCAACGCACCCTTGTCATGCACCGCGCGGGTCACTGCCTGCCAGCCGTTGCCCTTAAGTCTCGGTCCAGATCCCGGGCACATGTCCTGCGCCCTCGCGCACCGCTTCATAAATCGTCCACACCGGTGTCGCCTCGGGCGAGATATGCGTCGCCTCGCTGATCAGAAGCCCGCCGCGCGAGGCGCGCTGCGCATAGTAGAGCGCGGTCTGCGCCGTCGGCGCGAGCGTCGCTTCATCAGCCCTCGTGCGTGTCATCGGCGCCAACACGATTCGGTGTGCCACGGGGTGGCACCCGACTTGGCCGGGCGTGAACAAGGAACGCAAGGGCATACACGGTAATCCTCGAGACTGATGTCCAGGGCTGAGAGCTGCCTGATGGCCGCAGGACTTGCATGTGACCGCCATCTTGTTGATCTGCCCCGGCGGCGCTACGCTCGCGCAATGCGACCCCTCCGCTATTCCATCAACATCACATTGGACGGGTGCTGCGATCATCGGGCAATCCTCCCGGACCAAGAATTGCATCGTCATGCGGCCGGGAACATCGCGCGGGCCGATGCGCTCCTCTTTGGCCGGGTTACTTACGAAATGATGGAGGCCGCGTTTCGGCCGCCGGCGGGGACTGGAGCGAGGCCGGATTGGATGGAGCCTTTCGCTCGAACGATCGACGCGGCAAGGAAGTACGTGGTGTCGCGCACCATGGAGCGCGCCGACTGGAACGCGCAGCTCGTGCGCGGGGATCTGGGGAGCGCCGTTCGGCAGCTCAAGCAGGAGTCGGGCAGGGGGCTGTTGGTGGGAGGCGTGAAGCTCCCGCTGGCCTTGGCGGAGCTTTCATTGATCGATGAGTACGAATTCCTGGTGCAGCCCAGGCTGGCCGGCCACGGACCGACGCTGTTCGCCGGGCTGACGAAGCCCCTCGACCTGAAGCTCGTGAGCCGGCTGGAGTTCGGCTCGGGAGTGGTGGCGATGCGCTATGAGCCCAGAAGGTAGTCGCTGCGGCCGGCGTTCAGTCCGCTGCGGGGGCACGTGATGTCGCCGCGGCGCGCGGCTCGAGCCACCAGTTGCGCAGCAGCCCCTCGGCGGAATACAAGGCCAACGCGGCCCAGATGATCGCGAAGCCCCACCTGCGCGCGCCCCCGAACGGCTCGTGGAACATCCAGATGCCAAGCAGCAGCTGCAGCGTCGGGGCGATGAATTGCAGCAGTCCCAGCGTCGACAGCCTTATGCGCCGGGCGCCCGCGGCGAACAGCAGCAGCGGTATCGCGGTTACCGGCCCGGCCGCCATGATCACCAGTCGCAGAGCGAAATCGGCGTGAATGAAAGCGTTGTCTCCGATGAATGCGGTCCAGGCCAGATAGGCTGCCGCCAGCGGACATAAAAGCAGTGTCTCGAGCGACAGGCCTTCGAGCGGGCCGAGCGCCGCAACCTTGCGCATCAAGCCATAGAATCCGAACGTCAGCGCCAGAACGACGGCGATCCAGGGAAAGTGGTGCCCTTGCCACGTCAACCAAAAAACTCCGAGCGCCGCGATGACGACCGCGAACCATTGTGCGGGGCGCAGCCGTTCGTGGAGCAGGACATAGCCCAGCACGATATTCACCAGCGGATTGATGAAGTAGCCCAGGCTCGCATCGATCACATGACCTCTGCTGACCGCCCATATGTAGAGGAACCAGTTGCCCGACAGCAGGGCCGCGCTGACCGCGAAACTGACGATGAGTTGCCGGGTCAGCGGCCGAAGCCACGACCATTGCCGGCGATATGCCAGCACGCAGGACAGGAACACCAGCGACCAGATCATCCGGTGCGCGAGCACCTCGACGGGCGAGACCGATCTCAGCAATAGAAAATAGGCGGGGAACAAACCCCAGGCCACGTACGATGAGGCCGCAAGCACGACGCCCTTACGCATGACGGCGCCGTGCTGCCGAGCTCGATGCGTCCTCGGCCGAGTGGCAACGATGGTCAGGGATGCTGCACCGCTTCGATGCCCGATCCCAGATGAATGTCGACATCCTTGGTGTCGCGCAGCAGCAGCCCGCCGATCACGGTGGTCATGCCGGCGATGCCGATCGGATACCACAGTCCGTCGTAGATATTGCCCGTGGCAGCCACGACGGCAGTGGCCAGCAAAGGCAGCATGCCGCCGAACACGCCGGCGCCGATGTGATAAGGGAGCGACATCGACGTGTATCGAATCCTCGTCGGAAACAGCTCGGCCAGAAACGCCGCGACCGGGGCGTACGCCATCGCGGCGTAGATGACCATCACGACGAGGATCGACTCGGTCATGAGCCAATTGATCCTCTCCATGCCGGCGGGCTTCGCCACGATCTTGCCGTCCTTGTCGCGCCGTAGATTCGGATACCCCGCCTCGAGAAATGCCGCTTTCCATTTGTCGGCATCGAAGCCCTCGACCGAGGTCGAGCCGATCGCAAGTTTCACCGCGTCGCCTGAATTGGGCGCATTTTCGGTCTTGAACGACACGCCGAGTTTGGTGACCAGGTCTTGAGCGCGGTCGCAGCTCGAGAACCTGGTGAAGGGCGTCACGAATACATGCGACTTGCAGGTTGAGCCGTCGGCCGTGACGGTCACCGGATTGCGGCTCGAGAAGGTCTCGAGGTCCGGATTGGCATAGTGCCTCAGCGCCGAGAACAGTGGAAAGTAGGTCAGGGCGGCGATCAGACAGCCGGCGAGGATTATCTTCAGGCGGCCGATGCGGTCGGACAGCCGGCCGAACGCGACGAAGAAGGGAGTGCCGATGATCAGCGAGGCGAGCACCAGCAGATACGCCGGCAAGTAGGGAACTTTCAGCGTAATGATGAGAAAGAACAGCGCATAGAACTGGCCCGTGTACCACACGACGCCCATGCCCGCAGTTACCCCCAGGGTCGCCAGCAGCACGTATTTGTTGTTCGGATAGTGAACGAAGCTCTCCGTCAGTGGCGCTTTCGACCCTTTGCCCTCCTGCTTCATTTTTTGGAAGATCGGCGACTCATTGAGCTTCAACCGGATGTATACGGAGAATAACAGCAAGACAGCCGACACGATGAAGGGAACGCGCCACCCCCATTGCGAGAACGCCTTGGGCTGCATCAGCTCGCGGCACGCGATGATGACGATCAAGGCAAGCGCCAATCCGGCAGTCGCCGTGGTCATGATCCAGCTGGTCGCGTAACCGCGCCTGCCGGGACGCGAATGCTCGGCCACGTAAGTCGCGGCCCCGCCGAATTCACCCCCGACCGCCAATCCCTGCAGCAGCCGCAATGCGACGAGCAACACCGGCGACAGCCAGCCGATGGCCGCGTAGGTCGGCAGCAGGCCGACGAGGAAGGTTGCCATGCCCATGACGATGATCGTGACGAGGAAGGTGTACTTGCGGCCGACCAGGTCGCCCAGGCGGCCAAAGAACAGGGAGCCGAACGGACGCACCAGAAAGCCGGCCGCGTAGGTGGCGAAGGCTGAAAGCAGTGCCGCGGTGTCGTTGCCGGCCGGAAAGAACAGCGAAGCGAAGAACGGCGCCAGAACCGCGTACAGATAGAAGTCGTACCACTCGAACATCGTGCCGATCGACGAAGCGAAGATGACGAACTTCTCCTCGCTCGTCATGCCGCCGTCGCGCGTGATCGCCGTCATGGGCATCCCTCCCTTTTTGGCCGCTGCATTTTATTGACTCGACACCCGCATACGCTTGCGAGCGAGCTTTGATTGGCCACCCTACTCCGATGTCGTTTTCTTGCCTATCTCCGGCAGCGGCGGGCGGGTGGTGCGCGATGATCGCTTGGATTCATCTGCCGGCCACCCCGGAGTTGCCACTGGCAGTTCGGTTTCGCGTAATCTTTGGCTCGACGGAGGAATGAAAGGCCATGCTCCAACTTGACCCGCCGGTCCAGCTTCGACTGCTCTCGCAGGTGACGCCCGGCTCATTGGTGCAGCTTGGCCGCGCGCGCGGATTCTGCGCGGTGAGCTCCCGGGACCCGCGCAAGACCCGCGTCATGGTCATGTACGACGCGGTGCGAGGGTCATTTGAGCACCGCCAGACGCCCTTCGAGGTGCTCGACTTCGGGGCCGACCTGCTCATCGCGCCCAACCTCGAAAGTCTGGTCGAGAACCTGGATGCGGCCTCGGAGGCGACCGTCGAGCTCATGCTGCTGGGCGACTTGCCGAAACTCGTGTTCCGCGTCGAGGCCACCGGCCCGCGCGACAGCGGGATGCGTCTGCTCGACCTGAAAACGGGCGCGATTGAATCGCTGCCGCGGGCCAACAGCCGGATGAGCGCATTTCGCCAATGGACAGTCCGCCTCGACACGGTCAGCGCCGGGATCCTGCCGTTGCTCGAGGTCGGCGCGCAGCGCCCCCCTACCCCGTCGTTTTCCTGACCATCTCCAGCATCGGCGGCTCGAACCCGCGGCTGCGCAGCCAGTCGCGCAGCGCGAGCCCCGTGCCGCCCGGCCAGGCCTTGCATTCACCGGGCGGCACGTGGCGAAAGTCGTCGAGTTCATCATTCAGCGTGACCGCGCCGTCGGCGGGGACGTGGTAGGCGATGATCACCTGATTCATCTGCTCGAACGGATAGACGCCGATGAGGGTCGCCGCCGTACCCACGAGATCGAGCTCCTCCTTCACCTCGCGCAGCGCGCACTGCTGCGGCGATTCCCCGCGCTCCAGGAAGCCCGTGATCAGTCCGTAAAAGGATCTGAAGCTTTGCGGCCAGGCGCGATTGTGTGCGAGCACCACCATGCCGTCGTGCTCCACGACCGCCGCGACCACCGGCGTCGGGTTGTCGTAGTGAACGAAGCCGCAATTGGCGGAGCAGGCGCTGCGCACTTCGCCCTGCACCGTGCGCTCGGCGAGTGGCGCGGTACAGCGGGGGCAGAACTTGAATTCGGACATCGCAGATTCACCTCCGCCCGGGCGGCGCCCTCAGGTCATCACCGAGGTCTCTTCCGCGATCATCTGCTCGAGGCGCTGCAGGTCGGGAATCAGCGGCGTCTCGTTCACCATGCGCACCTGGCAGATCACCGGCGCACGCTCGGTGAAGCTGCGCGAGGGGTCGGGCCGGATCACATCGGCGTTCACCCGCACGAGCTGCGGAAACCCCTGCGTCAGGATGCCGAAGTAGCCGCCCGGCAGGACGCCGGAGGAGGCGTGAAAGATCACGATGCGGGTGCGCCCGGAAACGGCCGGCAGCGCCTGCCCCATGGCCCCTTCGAAGGACACCACGGGGACGCTGCGCTCGCCCCAGGACACCAGCCCGGCGTACCAGGGCGGCGCATTGGTCATGTCCGCCGGAGCCTGGTAGCCGATGACCTCGGCGACGCAGGCGCGCGGGACGATGAGACGCTCGCCCATCAAGGGCACCAGCAGACTGTAGAGCTCGTCGCGCAGGTCGGACATGCGGTCTCTATCGGGCGATGGCGCTGCGGCGGTTGACCAGCGGCTCGATCGCGTCCAGGAGCTGGCTTTCCTGATACGGCTTGCCGAGATAGTCGTCCACCCCGAGCTCGATCGCGCGCGCGCGGTGCTTCTCGCTCACCCGCGAGGTGATCATGACGATGGGGATGTTCTTCAGGCGCGGGTCGTTGCGCACGTGGGCGGCGACCTCGTAGCCGTCCATGCGCGGCATCTCGATGTCGAGCAGGATGATGTCGGGCAGGTTCTCCTGCAGGAGCGACACCGCGTCCACCCCGTCCTTGGCCGTGAGCACGCGCATGCCGTTGCGCTCGAGCAGCCGCTGCGTGACGCGGCGCACGGTGATCGAATCGTCCACCACCAGCGCGAAGGTGCGCCGGTCGCGCTGCTCGAGCACGGTGGTCTCCGTCGGACGGGCGCGCCACTCCGAGCGCACCAGCGAGCCCATGTCCAGGATCACGACGATGCGGCCGTCGCCCAGGATGGTCGCCCCGGCGATGCCGCGAATCCCCGAGATCTGAGGCCCCAGGGACTTGACCACGATCTCGCGGCTGCCGACCAGCTCGTCGGTCACCAGGGCCGTCGAATGCTCGCCCGCGCGGATGAGCACCACCGACATGGACACGTCCGTTTCCGGCAAGCGGGTCGCCCCGAGACCGACGAAGGTGCCGAGGTGCTGGAAGCGGTACTTCTGCCCGCCGTACTCGAACAGCGGCGAGTCCTTGCCGAGGTGGCGCGCGACGATGTTGCGCGGCAAGCGCACCACGCCCTCCACGGTGGCGAGCGGCAGTGCGTAAACCTCCTCGGCGACGCGCACGATCAGCGCCTGGCTGATCGCCAGGGTGAACGGCAGGCGGATCGTGAAGCGCGAGCCCTTCCCCGGCGTCGACTCGATGAACAGGCCGCCGCCGAGCTTCTTCACCTCGGTGGCGACCACGTCCATGCCCACGCCGCGGCCCGCCGCCTGCGTGACGCGCCCGGCGGTCGAGAACCCCGGCTCGAGGATCAGCTGCATCGCCTCCTCGTCGGTGAGCTTGGAGTGCCGATCGGCGAGACCCAGCGCCACCGCCTTCTCGCGGATCAGTTTCACGTTGATGCCGCCGCCGTCGTCGGTGACCACGATCACCACCTCGGCCCCGTCCCGCGTGAGGCTCACCGAGATGCGCCCGACATCCGGCTTGCCGAGGGCCGTGCGGCGCTCGGGCGGCTCGATTCCATGCACGACGGCGTTGCGCAGCATGTGCTCGAGCGGCGCCACCATGCGCTCGAGCATCTGCCGGTCGAGCTCCGCGGATGCGCCCTGGACGATGAGCTCGGCGCGCTTGCCGGTATCGTTGGCCGCCTGGCGCACCAGGCGGGTGAGGCGCTGTACGTGCCGCTGGAACGGCACCATGCGCGTGCGCATCAAGCTGTTCTGCAGCTCGGTGATGGTGCGTGCCTGCTGCGTCAGCAGGTTCTGCGCCTCCCGCGTCAGGGTCTCGAGCAGCCCTTGGATGCTCGCCACGTCGCTCGAGGTCTCGGCGAGCGCGCGCGAGTATTGCTGAATCGAGGAATAGCGGTCGAGCTCGAGCGGGTCGAAATCGTCGCGGTGCGCGTCGTCCTCGTCGCGATGCCTGTTGAGCACCTGCGCCTCGGTCTCGATCTCCAGGCCGCGCAGCTGCTCCTTGAGGCGCGTCACCGTGCGCGCGAGCTCTGCCAGGTTGAAATCGATGGAGTTGACCTGCTGATCGAGCCGCGAGCGGAAGATGCTCACCTCGCCGGCGTTGTTGAGCATCGCGTCGAGCAGATCCGCATCCACGCGCGCCATCTCGACGCGCTCCGCCGGCACGCTCTCGCGCCCGGGCAGCACGGGGCCGCTGCTCAGCTCGAGCTGCGACAGCGATTCTTCGGCAGCCGAGATCGACGGCAGTGAATCCTCCGCAGGCGCGGCGGCGGGCTCGGCCGCAGGCCGGGGGGCGGCCGTGCCCGGCTCGGCGGATGTCGCGCGGCCGGCCGACGGGGACGCCAAGCTCACCACGCGCGAAGCGGCGCCGGACGCGGCCGACGCAGCGGCGGGCGCGGACGCGGGCGCCGCGGCGGCCGGCGCGGCAGCAGTGGGCGCCGCCGACGGTGCCGGCGAGCTGCCCGCGCTCAGCTCCCGGATCTGTGCGAGCAGCGCCGCCGCCGCGCTCGGCAGCACGCCGCTGCTCACCAGGTCGCGCATGCGCGCGAGCTCATCGAGGCTCGCCTGCATCAGCGTGAGCGCATGATCGTCGGCGCTGAGCGCGCCGCCGTCGATCTGGATGACCAGCGTCTCGAGCTCGTGGCTCAGATCCCCCATGGCGGTGATGCCCGCCATGCGCGCCCCGCCCTTCAGGGTGTGCAGCGTGCGCTGCAGCTCGGCCACGCGCTGCTTGTCCTTGCGGTCGCTGTTCCACCCGGTGAGGGCGGTCTCGGCCGCCTCGATCAGCTCGGTCGCCTCCTCGCTGTAGATGTTGGCGATCTCGTGATCGAACTCGTCCGGTGCGGGTGCCGCGGGCGCAGGTGGCGGGGCGGCCGGCGCAGCGGCCGCGGCCGGCGCGGCGGCGGCCATTGCCGGTTCGGCAGGCGCGGGCGCTGCCGCCGCGGCCCGATCGGCCTCGCGCGGGCGCGGCGGCGGCTGCGGGACCTGCGTGAGCTGGGGCAGCAGCGCCGATGCGCTCGTGTCGATCGCCCCGCGCGCGAGCTCGGCGTCGAGCTCGGCCTCGAGCCCGCGCAGGCGCTCGAGGAGCGAGGGCTGCTCGGCGAAGAACGAGGTCGATTCGTTGATGTGGGAGACGACGTTGTCGATCGCGCGCACCGCATCGGCGAGCGCCGCGAGCGCCGCGTCCGACAGGCCGCGGCCGCTGTCGAACACCTTGCGCATGAAATGATTCAGCGGCTCGGTGATGCGGATGCCGTGGCGCGCCTCCGCCATCTTGGAGCTGCCGCTGAGCGTGTGGATCGCCCGGTACACCGATTCGGGCAGCTCGTGCGGCGCGGGCTGGCCGGCGCGCTTGCGGAGGTAGTCGCGAATCTCCGCAAGATGGCTGGAAACCTCCTTGCTGTAGATCTCGTGCAGCTGCGGATCCATGGCGCCCGCCGCCGCCCCCACCGCCTCTGCGCCCGCAGACGCACCCGGGCGCAGCACTGTCGGCCCCGCGGCGCCTCCCGCCGTCCCCGCCCAGGGCGCCGGGGTCTGAGTGGCGATCGAGCCGGTCGCACCGCCGTCGATGCGATCCTCGGGTGCGAGCGCCACCGCCGCGGCGTCGACCTCGCGCCCGTCCGCGTAGGCGAAGGCGCGCGCCATGATCGCATCCACCCCGGCGGCTTGGCCTGCCTCGGATTGCCCGACCAGATCGGGGAGGGTCGCCACGGCGTTGCGCAGCAGGCCCATCATCCCGGGCGTGCGCGACAGCGTCTTGTCGATGATCCGGTTGAGCAGATTCTCGATGGCCCAGGCGAACTCGGCGATGAGGCGCGCGCCCACCATGCGCCCGCTCCCTTTGAGCGTGTGGAAGCTGCGCCGCAGGTGCGCGAGCGACTCGTGATCCATCGGATTCTGGTCCCACAGCGGGAACGTCTGCTGGATCGAGGCGATCTCCTCCTTGGCCTCCTCGATGAACAGCTCCACGAACTGCGGGTCGACCTCCTGCGCCGCGGCGGGCGCGATCACGGGCTGGGTCGCCGCCTGGGCGCGCTGGTTGCGCTCCTCGAGCGTGGAGGTCGCCTCGGTATCGATCTGCAGGGTTCTCGCGACTTCCGCCGCGGAGAGCGCGCCATCCGCCGGCAGCGCCACGTTCGGCACACGGGGCCCGGAGTCCGCATTGAGCGCCTTGATGCATATCTCGGCGTTGTCGAGCATGTACCATGGGTCGGTGCGGCCGTTTTGCAGCGTCTCCATGTAGTACTCGATGCTCACGATGGCATCGGCGATGCGTTCGAGACGCAAGGCATCCGGAACGCCCGCACCCGGCTCGATCAGCTTGCGTACCTCGATGCCGATCGCATCCATCAATTCGACCGCCCGCACCTTGCCGAGCATCAGCAGGCCCGCGGTGATGCCGCGCAGCAGCTGCGGCACGTTGTCGAGGCCCTGGGGCGAGAATTCGTTGGGCTTCTGCACGGCGATCGACACCGCCTCCTTGATGCGCGCCAGATTCACGATGCACTCGCGCAGCACCGCCTCGCTCACCTGGCGGAAGTCGAAATCATGGTCCGCGGCCGGCTCGGAGTCCGCGCTGGCGCCCGGCGCGCCGCCGCCCGCCGCGCTCGGCAGGATGAGGCGCACGAGCTGATCGTCCAGACTGTCCTCGACCGACAGCAGCACGCCGGCCACCTTCACCAGCGCCGCTTCGGACGGGCTCTTGCCGCTGCTCAAGCTCTCGGCGAGCTCAGCGATCTCCTGCTGCACGCGCTGGCGCAGCTCGCCGAGCCCGAGCACGCCCAAGGTGTCGGCGATCTTCTTGAGCAGATCGAGCTGCGGCGCGAGCTCCTCGGGGCGTCCCCCGCCGCGGCGCACGAAGATGTCCAGGACGTCCTTGACCTTGGACAGATCCTCCTTGATGGCCGCCGCCACGGTGCGCATCAGCTTCACGCTCGGGGCCGACAGACTCTCGCGCTCCTGCTCGATCGAGTCGTCCACCGGCAGCAGATCGGAGAGCTTGAACGAGGCGCGCACGGCGGCGATGCGGCCATCCGAGGTGGTGGCGCGCGCCACGTAGTAGAGCAGGTTGTTCAGCAAGTCGACCGGCGGATTCTCGCAGTAGCGCGCCTCGCCCACCTCGTACAGGAGCTTGATCTGGCGGTCCGCCTGTCCGAGCAGACGCTTCAAGGTGGCGCTGCCCTCCAGGCCGTTGGCCCGCACCGCCTCGAGGATCGCCCCGATCACCCACCAGAGCTGGAAGACCGGCTGCGTCGTTGCCACCTGCTCGAGCTTCTCGGCGACCTTGGCGAGGATTTCCAGGTTCTGAACCGTGCGCTCGCCGCGGATGTAGCCGAGCAAGCCGACCTGGAATCGCGGACGGAGCCGGCGCGCCCACTGAGCCACCGTGATCGACTGCTCGTCCTGGCGCTGCGGCTGGGGCTGGGCGGGCTGATCGGACTTCAGATTGAGGAGCAGCAGCGTCCCCTCGGAGAGCAGCGGGCTGCCGCGAACCGAGCGCAGGTCGTTGAGCAGCGGCAGCAGCACCAGGGCGAGGTCGCGGCCGCCGGAGAGCACGCGCTCCAGATAGGTCGGCAGCTGCACCATCGCCCGCATCAGGGCATCGAGGCCGTCGCCTTGCCGCTTCTGGTCGTTTCCTGCGGTGAGCAGATAGCGGGTGACGTGCTCCATCTCTTCGGCGAGCAGGGCGGCGCCGTACACCTCCACCAGGCGCAGCACGCCGTGCGCGAGATGCAGCTGGTCGGCGCACTTCTCCAGCAGGGCGGTCTGGTCGGGACGCTCGGCGTACGCCTCGAGCGCCGCGCGCGCCTCGTTCAGCGTCGTCGCCAGCTCCTTGGAAACGAGATGCAAGGTTTGAGAGCTGATGTCGGTCATCAGAATCGTCGGCACCGCTATGCGCGGGCGCCCGCACCGCTCGCCTTGCGTATCTTCCCGGCGCTGCCCGCGCCGCCCGGACTTGCGCTGCCGGGCGCCGCGCCGCCGCCCGGGGCGGCGAGCGCCGTCCCCGCCTGGCCGTTCACATGAGCGCCGGCCACGGTGGTGGTGCCGGCGC
>Ga0335072_10001578_pt1 | contig 36819 bp, 36 predicted proteins | sample Lox_Sample_21_FD_206725 | JGI IMG/M metagenome (GOLD analysis project Ga0335072, IMG submission 206725) | Soil microbial communities from Loxahatchee National Wildlife Refuge, Florida, United States - Lox_Sample_2.1 | ecosystem: Environmental > Terrestrial > Soil > Wetlands | place: USA... | reverse complement strand
GCGAGCTTGCGCTCACCCTCTTCGATCAGGCGGCGCTCGCCGAAGGCGGGCAGCTCGGCAACCCCTCCGAGTACGTTCAGCGGCTGAACCGCCTGTTGATCAAGCTCGCAGGCATCCCCGGCGCCGGCGCCTCGGCAGCCTGAGGCCTCTCGAACGCACATCATGCCGCGCTCGCCGTACCCCGAGTCCGTGCGCATCGAGGGGCCGGCGGGCGCGCTCGAGACGATCCTCGAGGAGCCCGAGCCTGGCGCTGCGCTCTCATTCGCAGTGATCTGCCACCCTCATCCGCTGCACGGCGGAACGCTCGCCAACAAGGTGGTGACCACGCTGGCGCGCGCGCTGCAGGAGCGCGGTGTGCCGACGCTCCGCTTCAACTTCCGTGGAGTGGGCGCGAGCGAGGGAAGCTTCGCGGGCGGTGTCGGGGAGATCGACGATGCGCTCAGCGTGATCGCGTGGGGGAAGGAGCGCTGGCCAGGCGCGACCCCGTGCATCCTCGGCTTCTCCTTCGGTGCGATGATCGCGCTCGCGGCAGCCACCCGGGTGCAGGCCCGGCTGCTCGTCACGGTGGCGCCCCCGATCGCCCGTGCCGCATCGGCACCGCCGATCGAGCGCGCGCCGGGCATCGAGCAGATCGCGCGGGCGAGCCTCGCACCCGGCTGCCCATGGCTGGTCGTCCAGGGTGATGGTGACGAGATCGTCGATTCCGCGGCGGTACTCGCCTGGGCCGCGAAGCAAGAGCCGGCGCCGACGATTCGCGTGCTGCCCGGGGCAGGTCATTTCTTCCACGGTCGGCTGAGCGAGCTGCGCGAGCTCGTCGTGCAGTTCATCGAGAAGGCGGGGGTCGCAGCTTGGAGCTAGACGGGGTCCGCGCTCGGCGCGGACCCCGCGAAGCTGGGCGATCCCACCGGGCGGGTATCGCTCAAGGGACGAGGCAAGCCCCCGGACGGGGAGTGCCTATCGAAGCAGTGTGGAACCGGAAGATGGTTGCGCTCGCTCCCGAGCGCTGCCGGTTCCTCATTGATTGACCATTCCCTTCAGGCTCTTCAGCGGCATCACGCGGACCTTCTTGCTGGCCGGCTTGGCCTTGAACATCATCTTCTCCCCGGTGAACGGGTTGATGCCCTCGCGTGCCTTCGTGGCGGGCTTCTTCACGACCTTCATCTTCAGCAGGCCCGGCATCGTGAACAGACCGTTGCTGCGCAGGCTCTTCTTGATCACACCACCCAGAGAATCGAAGACTCCTCCGATCTGCTTGCGGGAGAGTCCAGTGTCCTTGGAAATGTGAGTCAGGATTTCCGACTTGGTCGGTGCGCCACCCTTTTTCGCCATGGTTCGCTACTCCTCGAATGTTTTGATCGCTAGTAAATCGAGCGCGGAACGCACCGCGCGAAACGAATCGCCGCGGAAAATAGCACATGGGCGTGCATTAGCAAGCGATTTCTCGCGCGCCGGGGTGCCTGAAATGCCTAAATTTCCAGGCTTTGAGCGAGAGCGGTCACGGTGCGGCGCGGGACCGCGCTCGTTCACACGCGGCTTGCGCTGCCTGCGCCACAGCGCTGTTTCTAGAATGTTTTCGCTCAGCGCCACGCATCCGCGAGCAGGATGAGCAGCGCCTGAATGGCGATGCCGGCCCACAGCGGCGACAGATCGAGGCCGCCGATCGGTTTGATCAGTCGGCGAATGGGACGCAGGACGGGCTCGCAGAGGCTCGTGAGCAGAGACTGAACCGGCGAGTAGCCGCCCGGGGCGATGAGAGAGAGCAGCGCGTAGAGGAAGATCGCGTAGAAGTAGGTCCAGAGCGATACGCGAATGATCTCCACTGCCGCCGCGCGCAGCCACACGTCCACCCTGGGCAGCTCGTAACCGTGCAGCTCCGAGAGGATGGCCACGTCGGCGAGCGCGACGATCGCCACCGTCACCACGGAGGCGGTGTCGAGCTTGGCTATGGGTGGCAGGATGCGCCTGAGCGGCATGACGAGTGGATTGGTCAGACGCACGACGGCCTGGCTGATCGGATTGCGAAAGTCGGCCCGGCTCCACTGCAGAAACAGTCGCAGCAGGGCGACGAACAGCGCCAGGCTGAGCAGCGTGTCGACGATGAAGATGATCGCGCTCACGTGCCCGCTCCGAACTGACGAGACATCTCGCGACTGCGCTGCGCCGCCGCATCGAGCGCACGCCGAACGAGGCTTCCGAATGCTTGCTGTTCCCCGAGCACGCGCAGCGCGGCCTCGGTGGTGCCACCCCTGGAGGTCACCTCGACTCGCAGGCGGGCCAGATCGCCGTCGCTTGCATGCGCCAGCGCTCCTGCGCCGTGGAGAGTCTCGACCGCGAGCACACGAGCCGCATGCGGCTCGAGCCCGAGGTCCACGGCAGCTTGCATCATGAGCTCGGCGAGCAGGAAAAAATAAGCAGGGCCGCTCCCCGAGAGTGCCGTGACCACATCGAGGTGGTCCTCGGACGTGAGCCACACGATCGCGCCCAGCGCGCCCATGATCTCCTGCGCAAGCGCCCGCGCGTGGGTCGAGCGGGGCTCGGCGGGTGCGTACAGCGCCGTGGCTCCGGCGCCGACGAGCGCCGGACGATTCGGCATGGCGCGCACAAGCGGCACGCCCTTCCCGCACCACTGCTCGAGCGATGCGATCCGGATGCCGGCCATGATGGAGAGCACGAGCGCCCGCCCCGCCTGCAGCTGCGGCGCAATCCCGGCGAGCACCGCCGCCGCCAGTTGCGGCTTGACGGCGACGACCACTGCGTCGGCGCCCTGCAGGCAGCCGGCGTTGTCCCCGGCGACGACGCAGCCGAAATCGCGCTGCAGTGCCTGACGGGCGGCCTCGTGCGGCTCCCCCACGCGAATGGCGCCCGGGGGAGTTCCGCGGCGGATCAAGCCTCCGACGAGCGCGCGGCCCATATTGCCGCCGCCGATGATCGCAATGGTCCTCGAGCTCACGGGGGAATTGTATCCGGTCCCTCTCGAGGGTGTCGTCGCGGGCGCGGTCCGAACAGCGCCGTGCCGATCCGCACGTGGGTTGCCCCCTCCAGCACGGCCGCTTCGAGATCGGCACTCATGCCCATGGAGAGCGTATCGAGGCCCGCACCCTGGGCGTTGAGATCTTCAAACATGTGCCGCAGCTCGGCGAACCAGCGCCGTTGCTCCTCGAGCGTGTGCGCCTGGGGCGGCAGGCACATGAGGCCGCGCAGCCTCAAGCGCGGAAGCTCCGCCACCGCGCCGGCCAGGGCGCGCACCTCGGCGGGGGCGGCGCCGCTCTTGGCCGGCTCCGCGGCAAGATTCACCTGGATGCAAACGTTGAGCACCGGCGCGTGGTAGGGGCGCTGCGAGGCCAGGCGGCGCGCGTGCTCCACGCTGTCGAGGCTATCCACCCAGGCGAAGTGCTCGGCCACGGTTCGGGTCTTGTTCGCCTGCACCCGGCCGATGAAATGCCAGATGAGGCCTGCCGCCTGGGGCGCCGTCAGCTTCCCGAGGGCCTCCTGCACGTAGCTCTCGCCGAAATGCTCGATGCCCGCGGCGGCGGCGGCCTCGATCGCTGTCAAGGGCTGGGATTTGCTCGCCGCGACGATTGTGATCGAGTCGGCATTCCGGCCGCACCGTGCGGCGGCCAGAGCGATGCGCGCGCGCACGGCACGCAGGCTCTCAGCCAAATTCTGCGGACCCAGTACCATACGGCCGGGTAAGCCCCTCCGCTATACTCGCCGCTCCGCGACCGCAGGGCGCCGGGATCCAGGCACGACCATCAATGGCTGTCGACATCGCGCAACTCCTCGCTTTCGCCGTCAAGAACAACGCCTCGGACCTGCACCTCTCGGCGGGCGTCCCGCCGATGATCCGCGTGGACGGTGACATGAAGCGGCTGAACATGCCGCCGCTGTCGCACAAGGAAGTGCACAGCATGGTCTACGACATCATGAACGACAAGCAACGCAAGGCCTACGAGGAGTTCTACGAGACCGACTTCTCGTTCGAGATTCCCAAGCTCGCTCGCTTCCGCGTGAATGCCTTCAACCAGAACCGCGGCGCGGGCGCCGTGTTCCGCAACATTCCCTCGAACATCCTCAGCCTGGACGACCTGCAGGCGCCGAAGATCTTTCGCGATCTGTGCATGCTGCCGCGCGGCCTGGTGCTGGTGACCGGACCGACCGGGTCGGGCAAATCGACGACCCTCGCGGGGATGATCAACCACTGCAACGACAACCGTCCCGATCACATCATCACGATCGAGGATCCCATCGAGTTCGTGCACGAGTCGAAGCGCTGCCTGATCAATCAGCGCGAGGTGCATCGCGACACGCTCGGCTTCTCCGAGGCGCTGCGCTCGGCGCTGCGCGAGGACCCGGACGTGGTGCTCGTCGGCGAGATGCGCGATCTGGAGACCATCCGTCTGGCATTGACGGCCGCCGAGACCGGCCACCTGGTGTTCGCGACCCTGCACACGAGCTCCGCGGCCAAGACCATCGACCGCATCGTCGATGTGTTCCCCGCGGCCGAGAAGGAGATGGTGCGCTCGATGCTCTCGGAGAGCCTGCGGGCGGTGATCTCGCAAACCCTGCTCAAGCGCGTCGGCGGCGGCCGCGCCGCCGCGCACGAGATCATGATCGGCACCCCGGCCATCCGCAACCTCATCCGGGAAGGCAAGATCGCGCAGATGTATTCGTCGATCCAGACGGGCGGGGCGAGCGGCATGCAGACTCTCGACCAGTGCCTCGCCGATCTGGTGACCAAGGGCCTCGTGAGCCGTGAAGAGGCGCGATTCAAAGCACAGAGCAAGGACGCGGTATAAGGGGGGCACATGGACCGCGATCAAGCTACCAAGCTGATGCAGGATTTGCTGCGACGCGTCACCGAGAAGAAGGCCTCGGACCTGTTCGTCACTGCAGGGTTTCCACCGGCCATCAAGCTTGACGGTGAGGTGCGCCCGCAGAGCGAGCGTGCCCTGACCGCCGAGCAGTCGGCGGCGCTGGTGCGCGCCATCATGAACGACCGGCAGTCGAAGGAGTTCGACGCCAACAAGGAATGCAATTTCGCGATCGCGCCCCCCGGCATCGGGCGCTTCCGGGTGAGCGCCTTCGTGCAGCAGGGCTGCGTGGGATGCGTCATCCGGCTGATCAATGCGAAGATCCCGACGATCGAGGAGCTCGACCTGCCGCCGATCCTCAAGGAGATCGTGCTGGCCAAGCGCGGTCTGGTGATCGTCGTCGGTGGCACCGGCTCGGGCAAGTCCACGACCCTTGCCGCGATGGTGGGGCACCGCAACGAAAGAACGCGCGGCCACATCGTCACCATCGAGGACCCGGTCGAGTACGTGCATCAGCACAAGGGCTGCGTGATCACCCACCGCGAGGTGGGGGTGGACACCGAGTCGTGGCAGGCTGCGCTGAAGAATACCCTGCGCCAGGCGCCCGATGTGATCCTGATCGGCGAGATCCGCGACCGCGAGACGATGGAGTTCGGCATCCAGTTCGCCGAGACCGGACACCTGGTGCTCGCGACGCTGCACGCGAACAGCGCCAATCAGGCGCTCGACCGCATCATCAACTTCTTCCCCGACGAGCGCCGCGAGCAGCTGCTCATGGATCTGTCGCTCAATCTGCGCGCATTCGTCTCGCAACGGCTCGTTCCCCGGGAGTCGGGCTCGGGCCGCATCGCGGCGATGGAGATCATGCTCAACTCCCCGCTGGTGCAGGACCTCGTGTTCAAGGGCGACGTGGCGAAGATCAAGGAGGTCATGTCGAGATCGAACCGCCTGGGCATGAAGACCTTCGACCAGGCGCTCTTCGAGCTCTACGAGACCGGCTTCATCTCTTACGAGGACGCCCTGCGCAACGCCGACTCGAAGAACGAGCTGCGCCTGCGGATCAAGCTCGAGAGCAAGCGCGAGATGAAGCAGGTGGACGATGGCGGCGCCCTGCGCATCGTCGAAGAGGAGCAGCCAGGCCACAGCCTCTAGCACGCCCGGGGTAGCGGACGCTCGCCGACATCATGGCTTCCCAGATCGAAACGGCCGATACCGGCACGAGCTCGACCAGCACCACGGGCCTCAACGCAGCACTCGAGACCAGCGCCGGTCAGCTCAACCTCAACACCAAGCCGCTCTTCAAGCTGATGGTGGAGAAGCAGGCCTCGGACCTGTTCTTCACCCCGAATGCGCCCGTGAAGATCAAGATCGAGGGCCAGATCTACCCCGTCAACAAGAACGTGCTGACGCCGGAGATGGTCCGGCAGACCGCCTTTGCGCTGATGAAGCCGGATCAGCGCGAGCGCTTCCTGCGCGAGCTCGAGATGGATTTCGCCATCTCCGAGCCCGGTCTCGGACGCTTCCGCGTGAACGTGTTCCTGCAGCGCGGCTACCCTGCGATCGTCCTGCGCTACATCTCGGCCAACATGCCGCGCCTGGAGAGCCTCGGCGTACCCGATGTGCTTCGCGACCTGGTCATGCTCAGGCGCGGTCTCATCCTCATGGTCGGAGCAACGGGCTCCGGCAAGTCAACCTCCATCGCGGCGATGATCAATCACCGCAACGAGAACTCCTCCGATCACATCATCACGATCGAGGATCCGATCGAGTTCCTGCACACCAACAAGCGCTCGATCGTGAATCAGCGCGAGGTGGGGCTCGACACCCGAAGCTTCACCCAGGCGCTGCGCGGCATCATGCGCGCAGCTCCCGATGTGATCCTCATCGGCGAGGTGCGCGACCGCGAGAGCATGCAGGCCGCCATTCACCTCGCCGGTACGGGGCACCTGGTGCTCGCGACGCTGCATGCCAACAACAGCGCGGAGACGCTGGACCGCATCATCAACCTCTTTCCGCGCGAGCAGCATCACCAGATCTATCTCGACCTGTCGCAGTACCTGCGCGCGATCCTCGCGCAGCGCCTGGTCGTGGGAAAGGACGGCAAGCGTTGCGCCGCCGTCGAGGTGATGCTCAACACCCCGCACATCTGCGAGCTGATCACCAAGGGGGACGTGATGGCGGTGAAGGAGGCGATCGCGGCCAGCAGCGAGCGCGGCATTCAGAGCTTCGACAGCGCGCTGCACACGCTCTACAAGGATGGCCGCATAGAGCTCGAGGAGGCGCTCGCCAACGCCGACTCCCGCGCCAATCTCGAGGCCAAGATCAACTTCGGGTGAGGGGCCGGCCCGCGCATACCTCGGCGAGCACCGCCATGCGCACGGCCACCCCGTTGCGCACCTGATCGCGAATGACCGATTGCGGTCCGTCCGCGACATCCGAGGCAATCTCGATCCCCCGGTTCATCGGTTGCGGGTGCATCACGATCGCATCGGGCTTCGCCAGGGCGAGCCGCTCCGGCGTGAGGCCGTAGCGCGCGAAATAGCGGTCCGCGTCCGGCAGTGAGGCCTGAGTCATCCGCTCCTTCTGGATGCGCAGCATCATGATCACATCCGCATCCTTGAGCCCCTTGGCGAGCGAGCCGTGGCGCACGCAGCCGATGAACTCGGAAGGCTCGGGCATGTACGCAGGAGGTGCGACGATGCGAATCTCCCCCGCCCCCAGCGCCCGAAAGGCGTGATAGGAGGAGCGTGCGACGCGCGAGTGGCGCACGTCCCCGACGATCGCGACGGCCAGCTCACCGAAGCGGGGCTTGCGCTGGCGCACCGTGAGCGCATCGAGCAACCCCTGGGTCGGATGGGCAACGTGCGCCTCGCCCGCCGAGAGCACGCTCACATGCGGGCGCACGCTCTCGGCGACGAGGCCTGGCACGCCGGCCTCGGCGTCGCGGATGACGAATACATCCACGTAGAGCGACTCCAGGGTGTAGACCGTATCGAGCATGCTCTCCCCCTTCACCCGCGAGGAGAGCTGGACCTCGAGATTGACGACCTGGGCGCCCAGGCGCTTGGCGGCGAGCTCGAAGGACACGCGCGTGCGCGTCGAGGGCTCGGTGAACAGATTCGCAACGGTCACCCCCGCGAGCTCGGAGCTCTCGGGCGGCCGCTCCCCGAGCGGGCGCACGAAGCTCTGCGCCCGATCGAGCAGTTGCTCGATGCACTCGCGCGAGAGGGTCTCCAGGGTGAGCAGGTGCCGCAGTGTTCCGTTCGGCCGCAGCTGGATCTCGGCGTTCAAATCGTGCACCCCCGGGTGTGGTCTGCGCCGCTGGAGCGCTGCGCTCAAGCCTCGGGATCCTCGGTACGCTCGCCGGCGAGCCAGCGCTCGAGGATGACGGCGGCCGCGACGCTGTCGAGCTGATCGCGGCGCACGCGCCGCCGGCGCGTGCCCTGCTGGCGATGATGCTTGAGCGCGGCACTCGCCTCGAGCGAGGACCAGCGCTCATCCACATGCTCGACCGCAAGGCCGAAGCGCTCGCGCAGGGCCGCAGCGAATGCGCGCGCGGCGCCGGTCAGGGCGCCCGCGCTGCCGTCCGCATTATAGGGGATGCCTACGATCAGCAAGCGCGGTTGCGCAGTGCGGATCTCGCGCTCGATGGCGCTCCAGTCGGGATGGCCCGCGCGCACCGGGACCGGCGGGCGCGGGGCGGCGGTGGCGGTGACCGTATCCCCGATCGCGATGCCGATGCGCCGGGTGCCGAAGTCGAATGCGACCACCGGATGAGCCGGCTCATGCATTGCCTGCGAAGAGGCTCAACTGCTTGATCTTTTCCGTGTCGATTCCGATCAGGTCCCAGCAGCCCTGCCAGCGCTGATCGAAGGGTAGCCCGAACACCACGCGCTCGTCGGCGGGCATGAGCAGCCAGGCGTTCTCGTGGATCTCGCGCTCGAGCTGGCCAGGCTCCCAGTGGGCGTACCCGAGCGCGACGAAGGCATCCAGGGGCCCATCCCCGCGCGCCATCGCGACCAGCACATCGCGCGAGGTGGTGACCTGGATGAGCTCGGATACCTGTACGGTCGAGTCCCATTGCCCACCGGGGCGATGCAGGACGAAGCCGCGATCGGTGTGCACGGGCCCCCCACGCAGCACGGGCTGGTCGCCGATCTGCTCGTCGCGCGGCTCGAGCTTCATCTGCGAGAGCACTTCGGAGAGGCGCATGGGCAGGGGCTTGTTGAGCACGATTCCGAGCGCACCCTTGTCGCCGGTGTGCTCGCACACCAGCGTCACGGTGTGCGAGAAATTGGGATCCGAGAGCGAGGGCATCGCAATCAGCAGATGGTTGGTGAGAGTCGTGCTCATGCCAGGGCCAGTATGGCCTCTCATCCAGGCTCTCTCAAGGAAGGGTCGAGACGGCCCCGGCGGTGACTCGGCCGCCCACGAACTGCCATTCATATGCGAAGCGCAAGGTGCGGTACTTGGCGGCAAGCTCGGCCGGAAACGGATTGAACGGGCTTGCGAGCTTCAAGATCTGCAGCGCCGCGTGGTCGAGCGCGGCATCCCCGCTCGAGCGGCGGATGCGAACGCTCTGCAGCCGCCCGTCGGTGCCGATGGCGACCTCGAGCACGGGATTGCCCTGCGCTCCGGCGCGCCGCGCCGCCACCGGATAGTTGAGCGTGCCGATGCGCTCGACGCGGCGGCGCCAGCCATCGAGGTACGGAGCGAGAGTCGCCTCGCGCGAGTCGGGCGTGACCCACAGGTCATCACGGTGCGGACCGCGCAGCTGCACCGGTCCGGGGTCGTCGTCCGGGCCGGGCTCTGCAGCGCGGGAGTCGGCGGCCGGCGCGGCGGCCTGGGCACCGAGGGTGCCCAGCTCCACGTCGCTGAAATAGCGGATGTCGGGCCGCGGGGCGCTGGTCGCGACGACTCGATCGTCGTCGGAGCCGCGCACATCGGCCAGGTCGGCCGCCTCGGGCGCGGCGCCCCCATCGAGGCCGTCCTGCGCGCGGGGCTGCCCGGAGGAGCGATTGCGGGGCGGCACGGGATGATCGGTATTGCCCGAGCCCAGCTGCGTGCGCTGCGCCAGGTAGGTCGCCGAGTCGTTGCGCGCGGCGGTCGGCAGCTCGTCCGAGACGAGCAGGACCTCCAGGCCCGGGGCGGACTCCTTCTCTCTCGTGCCTGCGCTGAAGGTGATGCCGAGGATGACGATGCCGTGCAGCACCGCCGCCAGGAACAGCGTCATGAGAAGCCGGTCCCTGACGGGCGCCGATCCCTCGCGCAATGTCAAAGCTCTGGAGGCCACTGCGGCGTGAGTATAAGCGCGCGACCCCGCGGGCGCCCGGCCGGCGAGCCGGGGTGTGACGGACCGCCTAGGAGGCTGCGCCGCGACGCTGCGCCTGCGACAGGCGCTTCTCGATGGCGCCGATCAGCAGCGCCCCGATATCGATCTGGAACTGCTTCTCGAGCTCGCGAATGCCGGTCGGGCTCGTCACGTTGATCTCGGTCACGTACCCGCCGATCACATCGAGACCCACGAACAGCATCCCGCGGGCGGCGAGGTGCGGCCCGATCTGGGCCGCAAGCCAGCGATCGCGCTCGTTGAGCGGCCGCCCGATGCCGCTGGCACCGGCGGCGAGGTTGCCGCGGTGATCGTCGGCGGGGGGAATGCGCGCGAGCGCATAGGCAACGGGCTCCCCGTCCACGAGGAGCACGCGCGAGTCGCCGGTCGAGACGATGTCGGGAATGTAGCGCTGCACGATCGCGAAGTGCTGACCGTATTCGGTGAGGGTCTCGAACACGACGTTGGCGTTCTTGTCGTTGCGCTCGACCACGAAGATCGAGCGGCCGCCCATGCCATGCAGCGGCTTGCAGACGATCTTGCCGTGCTCGCGCAGGAAGGCGTGCATGTCGGCCCGGTCGCGCGTCACCAGCGTCGGCGCGCAGCACTGCGGAAACCAGGCCGTGTAGACCTTCTCGTTCATGTCCCGCAAGCCCTGCGGCCGGTTGACCACCAGCGCGCCCTGCTCCTCGGCACGCTCGAGGATATAGGTGGTATAGATGTACTCGGTGTCGAAGGGCGGGTCCTTGCGCATGAGCAGGCACTCGAGGGCGCCCAGGGGCTCGACCTGCGGCTCGCCGAGCGTGTACCAGGAGGCGGGATCGGCGCGCACGGTGAGCGGGCGCATGCGCCCGAGCGCGCGTCCATCGCGCAGCGACAGATCCGCCTGCTCGAGGTAGCGAAGCTCGAACCCGCGGGCCTGCGCGGCGAGGAGCAAGGCGAGGGTCGAGTCCTTCGCGAACTTGATTTGGGCGATCGGATCCATCACGACGCCCAGCCGCAGGGGAGGTGTCATGGGCGGATGTTATGTCAGTTGCAAGCGAACTGTAGAAAACGTGACGGGTATGGCATAGCAGGGCCTATGCCGATATGTTAAAAAACCAGCGCAACGGCTGCTCGGACGGGCCACCATAACGGTTTGCGGTGGAAGGAGTTCTGTGACTGTGACCGGCGCCAACCCGAAGCTCCAGGGCCTGAAGGTACTGGTCATCGACGACAGCAAGACCATCCGGCGAACGGCCGAGACGCTCCTCGCGAAGGAGGGCTGCGAGGTGTACACGGCGATCGATGGATTCGACGCGCTCGCGAAGATCGCCGATCACCAGCCCGACATCGTGTTCGTGGACATCATGATGCCACGGCTCGACGGTTACCAGACGTGCTCGCTCATCAAGCACAACAAGGTGTTCCGCTCGATCCCGGTGATCATGCTGTCCTCCAAGGATGGCCTGTTCGACCGCGCGCGCGGCCGCATCGTGGGATCGGAGCATTACCTCACCAAGCCGTTCACCAAGGATGAGCTCTTGAGCGCGATCGAGACTCACATCGGGAGATGATGGCCATGGCTCTCATTCTCATCATCGATGACTCGCCCACCGAGGTGCATGTCATGCAGAAGGCGCTCGAGCGTCACGGCTACCGTACGGCAGCCGCCGCCGACGGGGCCGAGGGCATTCGACTCGCGCGCGAGATGAGCCCCGATCTGATCTTCATGGACGTGGTGATGCCCGGAATGAACGGCTATCAGGCCACGCGCACGCTCGCGAGCGATCCGAAAACCCGCACGATCCCGATCATCATGGTGACCTCCAAGGGGCAGGAGACCGACAAGATCTGGGGGCTGCGCCAGGGGGCGGTCGATTACATGATCAAGCCCGTCTCTCCGGACCAGCTCGTGGCGAAGGCTCAAGCCACGCTGACCGCCTGACTGCCAGTCCACTATGGAGGGGGTGACGCTCAAGTCCCTGCGCGATCGACCATTCGAGCTTCTCAAGGAGCTGGAGCGGCGCGGCCTTGCCGTGTCCGCGCAGGTCGGGCAGGAGGGCCCGGGAGGCCGCGAGTGGGTCGGGATCGCACTGCGGATGGCGGGGGAGCTGTTCCTCGCAGCCCGCGAGGAGACTCGTGAGGTGCTCAGCCTGCCCGCCACCCTCACGCGGGTGCCCGGAGCGAAGCCCTGGATCCGAGGTCTGGGCAACGTGCGGGGCCAGCTGCTGCCGATCATCGACCTGCGCCACTTCCTGGGCAGCGGCGCCGCCCCGGTCACGCGCAACACGCGGGTGGTCGTCGTCAATCATCGTGAGATTCCTGCGGGGTTGCTAGTGGATGAGGTTCTGGGATTCCGTCGTTTTGCCGAAGGCGAGTTCACGGGCGACGCCCTGCCGACCGTCACGCGTTGCGAGCGGTACCTGGCCGGCTCCTTTCGTCGCGCCGATGAGCATTGGCCGGTGCTGAGCCTGCGCACGATTCTCGAGAGCTCCGCCTTCGCCGAGGCGGCCGCGTGACGGCCGGTGGTCCCGCGATGGCAGATCCCCGCACCCCCGCTCCCCTGAGCGAGCCCGCGCCGGGGCAGCGCCTGGATCTGCTGGTCGGTGTCGCGGCGGTTTTGGTCGCCGCGGGCGTCACTCTCCAGGTGGTGCGCTCGGGCCTCGCGGATGCGTGGCTGTTCGCGGTGTTTGCAGCCGCTACGCTCGTCGCGCTCGGCTTGCTCTGGATCGGCCTGAAGCGGCTGCGCGGCATGACCGAGCGCCAGCGGCTGGCGGTCGATGCGCAGCGCACCGAAAGCGACCGCAACCAGCAGGCGATCCTGCGCCTGCTCGATGAGCTCTCCAGCCTCGCCGACGGGGACCTCACGGTGCAGGCGACCGTGACGGAGGACATCACCGGCGCGATCGCCGACTCCATCAACTACGCGGTCGAGGCGCTGCGCGGGCTGGTCACCACGATCAACCAGTCCGCCATTCAGCTCGATGGCGCGGCGCGCCAGACCCAGGCGCTCGCCCAGCATCTGGCCAAGTCGAGCGGCGCGCAGTCGAAGCAGATCGCCGCCGCGACGGAGACCGCGGGGGCGGTGGCCACGGCGACGGAGGAGGTCTCGGGTAACGCCGAGCGCGCCTCCGATGTGGCGCGGCATTCGGTCGACATCGCCCACAAGGGCGGAGATGCGGTGCGTCGCACGATCGATGGAATGAACACCATTCGCGAGACCATTCAGGACACCTCCAAGCGGATCAAGCGGCTGGGGGAGAGCTCGCAGGAGATCGGCAACATCGTCGAGCTCATCAACGACATCGCCGAGCAGACCAACATCCTCGCCCTGAACGCCTCTATCCAGGCTTCGATGGCCGGCGAGGCGGGACGCGGCTTCGCCGTGGTGGCGGACGAGGTGCAGCGACTGGCCGAGCGCGCCGCCAATGCGACCAAGCAGATCGAGGTGCTCGTACGCACGATTCAGACCGACACGAACGAGGCGGTCGTATCGATGGAGCGCAGCACCACCGATGTGGTGGGCGGAGCGTTGCTCGCCGAGAATGCGGGCGCGGCCCTCGAGGAGATCGAGCAGGTCTCCAACCAGATCGCAAGCCTGGTTCAAAACATCTCCGCGAGCTCGCGCCAGCAGTCCTCCGCCGTGCAGAACATCGCGCGCAACATGCACGTGCTGAAGGAGATCAGCGCACAGACGGCCGATTCGACCAGCGCCACCTCGACCGCCATCGCCAAGCTCGCCGAGCTGTCGGCGGGGATGCGCAAGGCCGCGGCCGGCTTCCGCCTGCCTGGAAGTCCCGAGTCCACGGCGACCGGAACGTTCAAGCGTCCCGAGGATCCTGCCGGCGCCCCGCCTGCACCGGGTGGTGCCCATCCCGCGGAGCCTCGCGCCGCGGGGCGGCCTGTCCCGGTGCTGGGCGGTCGTTGATCCGCAGCCCCTTCGCAGCATCCGCCCATGCCTGAAGTCGCCTCTCAAACCCTCGAGTTCGTCGGCCGCGAGCTGAACGTCGCCATGGGCGAGGCGCGCGCCGCGCTCGAGGCGTTCGTGGAGCAGCCGCAGAATCTCTCGTTGCTGGAGCGTTGCACGCGCGAGCTGCACCAGGTGCACGGTGTGCTGCGGGTGCTCGAGATCTACGGGGCCGCGTTGCTGGCCGAGGAGATGGAGGAGGTCGCGCGCTATCTGGCGGCCACTCACGGCGAACGCAAGAACCAGGCGGAGATCCTCGATGCGCTGATGCGCGCGATGGTGCAGCTGCCGAGCTACCTCGAGCGCGTGCTCGCCGGTGGACGCGATCTGGCCCTCGTGCTGCTGCCGCTGCTCAACGATCTGCGTGCGGTGCGCGGCAGCGCGTTGCTCTCGGAAGGCACGCTGCTCCTTCTGAATCTCAAGTCCGACCGCGAGGCCCAGCCCGCCGCGGCCGCCCCCGGCGAGCCGGCCTTGAGCGTCGAGCAATGGGCGCGGCGCCTGCGCGCGCGCTTCCAGGTCGGCCTCATCGGCTGGATTCGCGGCGAGCGCCTCGGGCAGAATCTGGAGAGCCTCTCGAGCGTTGCGCAGAAGCTCGAGCAGATCGCCACGCGTCAGCCCGTCTTCCAGCTGTGGTGGGTCGTCGGGGCGGTGCTCGAGGCATTGCAGGACAACGGACTCGAGGGCGGCGTATCGGTCAAACGCTTGCTGGGGCTCGCGGACCGTGAGATCAAGCGCCTGTACGAGCAGGGCGAGGCGCGCTACGCCCAGTCCCCACCGGTCGAGCTGCTCAACAACCTCCTGTACTACGTCGCGCGCGCTTCGGCCTCCGGCCCGCGCGTCACGGCCGTGCGCGCCTCGTTCCGCCTTTCCGAGCTGCTGCCGGTCGATGAGTCCGTCGAGCAGGAGCGCGAGAACCTCTCCGCCCCGAGCGTCAAGCTCATGCAGACGGTCGCGGCGGCAATCCGCGAGGATCTGGGCAAGGTGAAGGACGTGCTCGACATCTTCCTGCGCCGCGGCGCGGGCCAGGTTCAAGAGCTCGCCCCGCAGGCGCAGATGCTGCGCAAGATCGGCGACACGCTCGGTGTGCTCGGGCTCGGAGAGCTCAGGGCAAGCGTCCTGGCCGAGACGGACAGGCTTGAGAAGATCGTCGCGGGCCAGCTCAAGGCGGACGAGCCGACGCTGGTCGAGATCGCAGCGACGCTGATCGGCGTCGAGGACCGGCTCGATGACCGGCTCGTCGGCATGATTCTGCCGCGCGAGGCCGCCGCGTCGCGGGACGATCCGGATGCCGACTTTCGCGAGGTGCAGTCTGCGGTACTGCGCGAGTGCATCCTGAACCTCGCGCGCTTGAAGGAGTCGATCAGCCAGAACGTCCTGGGCACGCTGGATGCATCCGGGCTCGATGGGTGGCACGACCTGCTGCGCGGTTTGAAGGCCGGCCTGCTGCTGCTCGGCAAGACGCGCGCCGTGGAGGTGATCGAGGCTCTGCACACGAGGCTGAAGCCGGTGATGCAGCCCGGTGGAGGGGCGCTCGCCACGAACGGCCTGGATCGCCTGGCCGATGCGATCGTGAGCATCGAGTACTACATGGAGACGCTGCAGGCCGGGCGCAGCGATCCGTGGTACATGCTCGACAACGCGCAAGCCTGCCTGCAGGCCCTCGATGCCCAGCCGGCCCCGGCGGTGCCGACCATCGCGCCGCTCGAGCCGAGCGCATTTGCTCAGACCGTGAAGCTCTCGCCCGACGGGCCGCCGCCGGTGATGGCGAGCCCCGGGGCGCCTGCCGTGGCGAGCGTTGCACCGACCGTGGCGCCGCCGACGCTTCCACCCCGCCAGATGCCGCCCCCGCTCGCCGAGCATGTCGACCCGGATCTGCTCAAGCTTTTCATCGAGGAGGCGCGCGAGGAGCTCGACAGGATTGCCCGGCAGTTCCCGATCTGGGAGCAGAACCCACTCGAGCAAGGAGCGCTCGCGACGGTTCGCCGCTCGTTCCACACGCTGAAGGGCAGCGGCCGGATGGTGGGTGCTCGCGACCTGAGCGAGTTCGCGTGGGCCGTGGAGAACCTGCTCAATCGACTTCTCGACGGCACGCTCGGACGCACGCCGCAGATCACCGGGGTTCTGCAGGACGCCGTGAACGCGCTTCCCGAGCTGATCGAGCAGCTCGAGACAGGCGCCGCGCCGCGCTCGGATGTGGCCGCGCTCATCAAGCGGGCACACTCGCTCGCCGCCACGCGCGACTCCGGGACCGCGCCCGGACCTGCCGAGCCGGAGGAGCAACCGCGGGCCGCGACGCCTGCTGCGCCCGCGTCGGCGCCCGCCCAGGCAACCGTATTGGCACCTGCATCAGCCCCCGCGCAGGCCTCCGTCGCAGCATCGCAACTTGCATCGCCGGCTCTCCCGGCTGCTGCGGCACCGGTGGCAGCACGGGCACCGACGCCGCTCGCCTCCGATGATGCACTGCGCGAGATCTACGCCCGCGAGACTGCCTCGCACGTGGGGGTGATCCGCGCCTATCTCGAGCGCGAGTCCGCAAGACCTGGACCCCACGAGCTTCCGGAGGAGGTCTATCGTGCATGCCACACGCTCGCCGGAAGCTCGAAGATGGCCGAGGCACGCCACGGCGTGCGGCTCGCGCAGCCGCTCGATCACTGGCTGCGCAAGGCGTTCGACAGCGGACTCGGCCTCGCCAACTCCGATCGGGCGCTGCTCGGGGAGTGCATGGTGGCGATGGAGTCGGTTGCCTCGCACCTTGACGAGTCCACCGGCTACTTCCTCTCCCATGGCGCGCTCATCGACCGCATCGCCGAGGCGGAGAGGAATCTCGACCACCGCATCGCAGAGCACGTCGAGGCGACCGGGCAGCACCCGGCCCGGACAGGCTACGCACGCCCTTCATCGGCAGGCGATGCGGAGCTCGAGATGGACGGCGAGCCACCGCCCGAGGCGGAGCCGCCGGTCGATTTCGATCCCGAGGTCGCAAACATCTTCACGGAGGAGGCCACCGAGCTGATCGAGGCTGCCGAAGGCGCGCTCGCGGATTGGCGCCGCGAGCCGTCGGCCGTGGAGCGACTGGCGGCCCTGAAGCGTCCGCTGCACACCCTCAAGGGGGGTGCGCGCATGGCGGGCATCGCTGCGATGGGCGATCTGAGTCACGAGCTCGAGACGCTCGTCAACCAGATCGATAGTGCGCACGTGCCGCCCGACGATGCCGCGGTCGAAACCCTGCAGGCCAGCATCGATGCGCTCGCGAGCATGCGCGATGCCGTCGCGGGCGGGCGCGGTGTTGCGCCGGCGCGGGAGGTCATTGCGCGCATTCGCGCACTGCTGCGCGCGCAGCCGCCGTCAGGGGACAAGGGCGAGGACAAGCCGGCGGTTGCGGCGGAGAAGCCTGCGGCGCCGCGCGCGATGACGCCCGAGCCGCCGCGGCCGCTCGCATCGCAGCCGATCCGTCCGGCACCCGAGCCGGTACGCGCAGCGGACATCGAGCCGGTGCGTGCGCCAGCGCCCGAGCCCGAGCCGGTGCGTGCGCAAGCGCCCGAGCCGGTGCGTACGCCAGCGCCCGAGCCGGTGCGTGCGCCAGCGTCCGAGCGCGTCCATAACCTCACACCCGCATCGGAGCCGCAGCGCCCGACGCTCCCGGGGAGCGCAGCGGCTCTCGCAGGCACGAGCGCGGATGAGGCACTGCTCGCGCCATTGCCCGTTCCACCCGGGCGCGAGCCCGTTGCCCCGGCGGACAGGCCGGAGATGGCGCGCGTCGATGCAGAGCTGCTCGATCAGCTGCTCAACACCGCCGGCGAAGTGAGCATCTCCCGCGCGCGGCTGGAGCAGCAGCTCGGGTCGATCGATTTCAATCTTGGTGAGCTCTCGCGCACGGTCACGCGCCTGAAGGAGCAGCTGCGCAAGCTCGAGATGGAGACGGAGAAGCAGATTCTGCACCGTCACGAGGACGAAGAGGGCCATCGCCGGGATTTCGATCCGCTCGAGCTCGATCGATACTCGACGTTGCAGCAGTTCTCGCGCGCGCTCGTGGAGACAGCGAGCGACGTGGCGAGCATCCAGCAGCTGCTCGAGACCATGACGCAGGACACGCAGAACCTGCTGCAGCAGCAGGCGCGCACGGTGACCGAGCTGCAGAACGGGCTCATGCGAACGCGCATGGTGCCGTTCCAGCGCCACGCACAGCGACTCGCCCGCATCGTGCGGCAGGCCGCGGCCGATACCGGCAAGCGCGTGGAGCTGGTCGTCGATGGTGCCTCCGGGGAGCTCGACCGTCAGGTTCTCGAGCGCATGATGCCGCCGTTCGAGCACATCCTGCGCAACGCGGTGGTCCATGGAATCGAGGCGGCCGACGTGCGCATTGCGCGCGGCAAGCCCGAGACCGGCAAGATTCTCCTGGCCCTGCAGCGCGAGGGCGCCGAGGTCATCGTGAAGATCAGCGATGACGGCGCTGGCATGGACCTGGAGGCGATCCGTGCCAAGGCGGTTACCTTGGGGCTGGTCGAGGCCGGGCGATCGATCTCCGACGAGGACGCGATGCAGCTCGTGCTCGAGCCCGGCTTCTCAACCGCCGGCACGGTGACGCAGCAAGCCGGCCGCGGCGTGGGCATGGATGTGGTCGCGACCGAAGTGAAGCGTCTGGGCGGCTCGCTCAACATGGAGACGCGGGCGGGCGAGGGCACGCAATTCACGATTCGCCTGCCGTTCACGCTCGCGATCAGCCATGCGCTCATCGTCCGGACGGGCGATGAGTTCTATGCACTGCCGTTGCCGACGATCGAAGGCGTGTTACGCCTGACGAAGGCCGAGGTGTCCGCGCATCTCGGGCGCGAGGGCGCAACGTTCGAGCACAACGGCCAGAAGTACCGCTTCCAGCACCTGGCGCTCTTCGTGGGGCTCGAGCCATCTCCCGCGCCCGAGGGCGATGTGACCGTGCCTGTCGTGCTGGTGCGCGCCGGCGATCATTCGACGGGCCTGATCGCCGATGAGCTGATCGGTAGCCGCGAGATCGTCGTGAAGGCCGTCGGGCCCCAGATCTCCTCCATCCGCGGAATCTCCGGCGCCACCATCCTCGGCGACGGCCGCATCGTCATCATTCTCGACATCGGCGCCCTGGTGCGCGGGGAGTGGCGCGGCCGCTGGCTGACCCAGCCGACGCTGCGCGACAGAAGCGACCGGCGCACGTTTGCGCTCGTCGTGGACGACTCGATCACGGTGCGACGCGTGACCCAGCGCCTGCTCGAGCGCAATGGCATGCGCGTGCTCACGGCCCGCGACGGCATGGACGCGGTGACGCTGCTGCAGGAGCATCTGCCGGATATCATCCTGCTCGACATCGAGATGCCGCGCATGGACGGCTACGAGGTCGCAGCGCACGTACGCGGCGATCCACGGCTCAAGCACGTGCCGATCATCATGATCACCTCGCGCGTGGGCGAGAAGCACCGCGCGCGCGCGATCGAGCTGGGCGTGGACGATTACCTCGGCAAGCCGTATCAGGAAGCGCAGCTCCTCGATGCGATCGCGCCGCTCGTCGCACGCCGCAAGAACGCGCGCGCCACCGCCGGCGCGTCCGCCGGGTAAGCTCGAGGGGGGTCCGTGGCCGAGCGCGTAGCCGAGATTTACAGCCTCCTCATCCCTCTGGTCGACGGGCGGCTCATCATCCCGCGCTCGTGCGTCGCGGAGGTGATCGGGTTTCAGGCACCCTCGGAGATGACCGGGGCGCCGCCCTGGTACATCGGTACCCTCACGTGGAACGGCCGACCGGTGCCGCTCGTCTCGTTCGAGGGCGCCTGCGGACAGAGCATCCCGCCCGCCTCCGGACGCACGCGGGTGGTGGTTTTCCACTGTCTCGGCACGCGGCTCGAGGGCGGATATTTCGGGCTCGTCTCGCAGGGCTTTCCACAGCTCGTGCGTGTGAGCTCGGATGTGGTGCGGCCGGATCACTCGCGCGCTTTCTCCGAGCGCGCCCCGGTGATCTGTCAGGTGCGAATGGTCAACGAGACTCCCATCGTGCCCGACCTCGAGCGCCTGGAAGACATGATCGCGGACGAGACGCGCGCCGCCTGATCTGGGGGAGCATCCGCATGAAGCGCTGGCGCGGATTTCAGCTCTCAAAGATCCCCGAGGTGCTGCTGAATCGCCGCGAGTGAGGCGATCGCCGCAGTCTCGGTCCGCAGCACACGCGGGCCCAGGCTCAGCGCGCGAAACCCAGCATCGGCCGCTGCGCGCTGCTCCAGCTCGGCAAGACCGCCCTCGGGTCCGATCAGCAGCGTGAGGCCCGACACCCGGTCGAGGTCTCGGACGCGCAAGCTTCCACCCGGCAGGAGAACCACCCGGGCGCTGCGAGGGTCATCGGCTGCGGCAGCCCGCAGAAACTGGGGCAGCGCGAGCGGTGGGGCGACCTCCGGCACGATGTTGCGTCCGCATTGCTCGCAGGCTCCCACCGCGACCGCGCGCCAGTGCCGCAGCCTCGAGTCGGCCTGCGCGGCATCGAGGCGCACCACGGTGCGCTCGGTGAGCACGGGCACGATGCGCCGCACGCCGAGCTCCGTCGCCTTCTGCACGACCAGGTCCATGCGCTCGCCTCGAGAGACCCCCTGGACCAGGGTGAGCGCAAGCGGCGACTCGCGCTGCACGGCGCGATGCGGCCCGACCGCCACCATCACTGCATCCTTGCGCAAGCCCTCGATCCGAGCTTCGTATTCCCCGCCCGACCCGTCGAAGAGCGTGACGGCATCGCCCGGCGCAAGACGCAGGACGCGCCGGATGTGATTGGCCGCGGCACCTTCGAGCAGCACGCTCGAGCGGGGCGCGAGCGGCTGATCGGTGTGTACGCGCGTCAACCGCATGTCGCCTTCTCGATTCCCTCGCGCGCGACCTCGACCATGAGCTCGATCTCCGTGGGGGTGATCACGTAGGGAGGCATGAAGTACACGACGTTGCCGACCGGTCGCAGCAGCACGCCGCGCTCGAGACCGTGCCGGTACACGGTGAGCCCGCGGCGCTCTTGCCACGGGTAGGGCTCGCGCCGAGCCTTGTCGCGCGTCATCTCGATCGCGAGGATCATGCCGCGCTGGCGGACCTCGGCGACGTGTGGGTGGTCGGCCAGCGCAGCGGCACACGCGCTCATGTGCGCCGCGAGCTCCCGATTTCGCTCGAGCACGCGGTCCTCGCGAAAGATGGCGAGAGTTGCCCGGGCCGCGGCACAGGCGAGCGCGTTGCCGGTATAGCTGTGGGAGTGCAGGAAGGCATTCAGGCGCGTGTACTCGTCGTAGAACGCCGCATAGATCGGCTCGGTCGCAAGGACCACCGACAGTGGCAGGTAGCCCCCCGTGAGCCCCTTCGACAGGCACATCAGGTCGGGGCGAACCGCGGCCTGCTCGCACGCGAACAGCGTGCCGGTGCGGCCAAATCCGACGGCGATCTCGTCGGCGATGAGGTGTACCTCGTGGCGGTCGCACGCCGCGCGCAGCAAAGAGAGGTACACGGGGTCGTACATGCGCATGCTGCCTGCACACTGCACCAGCGGCTCGACGATCACCGCGGCGGTCTCGTGCGCGTGGCGCTCGAGCGCCACGCGCATGGCATCGAACTTGCGATGCGAGTGGGCAGCCCACGATTCGCCTGGCTCGCGCTCGAAGCAGTCGGGGGATGGCACCGTGATCACCTCCATGAGCAGCGGGCCGTAGACGGACTTGTAGAGCTCCACGTTCCCCACGGCGAGCGCACCGAGGGTCTCGCCGTGATAGCTGTTCGAGAGCGTGATGAACCGGCGCTTCGCGGGGCGTCCGACGTTGCGCCAGTAGTGGAAGCTCATCTTGATCGCGGCCTCGACGGCGGATGAGCCGTTATCGGCGTAGAAGCAGCGTGTCAGGCCCTGGGGCGCCAGCGCGGTGAGCGCCTCGCTCAGATCGATGATCGGCTCGTGTGTGAAGCCTGCGAGGATGACGTGCTCGAGCTCCCCGAGCTGCGCGGCGACCGCCGCGCCGATACGAGCATTCGCGTGGCCGAAGAGATTGACCCACCAGGAGCTGACCGCATCGAGGTATCGGCGGCCCGCGAAGTCCTCGAGCCAGACGCCGCTTCCGCGCCGGATGGGGATCGGCGGCAGCAGCTCGTGGTCCTTCATCTGGGTGCAGGGATGCCAGATGCGGGCCAGGTCGCGCGCCACGAACGGGGCATTCTGCGGGGCTGGAAGCATGCGAGCTCTCCGTTGAGGTAGGCTTGGCCTCGCGATGAGCGCCGGCCCCCATTCTGCAGCAAAACCCTTCCGGATCGATCCGGCGACGGGACTCCTGGCGGGCGTGCCGCAGGTTCTGTCGCCGCACTTCGACGAGCGTCCGAGCGGCACGACGCTCGAGCTCATCGTGCTGCACGGCATCAGCCTGCCGCCGGGGGAGTTCGCCGGCCCGTGGATCGACCGGCTGTTCACGGGCGACCTGCCCCCCGATGCGCATCCTTACTTCCGCACCATCGCCGGCGGGCGCGTGTCGGCGCACGTGCTCATCCGACGCACGGGCGAGGTCGTGCAGTACGTTTCGTTCGGGCAACGCGCCTGGCATGCCGGGGTGTCCTCGTACCACGGCAAGGCGGCCTGCAATGACTTCTCGATCGGAATCGAGCTCGAGGGCGCCGATGACATCCCCTACGCCGACGCGCAGTACGAGCAGCTTGCGCGAGTGATCCAGGCGTTGCTGCACACGTATCCGACGCTCAGCCGCGAGCGCATCGTCGGTCACAGCGACGTGGCGCCGGGCCGCAAGACCGATCCGGGTGCGGCGTTCGATTGGGAGCGGCTGCGGGGTCTTCTTACCCTACTCGCTCACGATGTAGGGCGTTGACTGTCTTTGCGTGAGGCTCATCTTGGGGAAGAGCAAGCCCGCGGCGAACGCCGCGATCGAGATGAGCGCGATCAGATCGAACACGTGGTGCAATCCTGCGCTGAGCGGGCCCGATACCTGCAGCGCAAGCCGGGGATCGATCCCGCCGCGATTGGGCTCGAGCAACTGATTCAGGAGCGCAGCGGGGATGTGGGGTCCCAGGGCCGCCGCCAGCACCGCGCCGAGCGCACCCACGGCGATCGCCCCGCCGATGGTGCGAAAGAAGATTGCGCTCGCGGTGGCCACGCCGCGCTCGCTCCACGTCGCGCTCTCTTGCACGGCGATGATGAGCGCCGAATTGGCGGTGCCCATTCCCGCACCCATCGCGAACATCGTCACCGCGAGTACCGTCACCGAGGCTCCATCGCGCAGCCCGATCGCAAGCGCGATGGAGGTGATCACCACGATGCCGAATCCAGCCCGTACGAGCGGGCGATATCCGGTGCGCGGCAGCAACCTGCCCGCAAGGGTGCTTGCGATCGGCCATCCGATCAGCATGGTCGAGACCGTGGCCCCGGCCTGGGTGGGTGAGCCTGCCAGCACGGCCTGCACATACAGCGGCAGGTAGATCACCGTCGAGGACATGACGGCCCCCACGGCGGCGCCCGCCGCGCTCGCCACCGCCATGATCCTGCGACGCAGCAGCGTGAGCGACAGCACCGGCTCGGTCACGCGCGATTCGACGGCGACGAATGCCGCGAGGAGCAGCGCTGCAATCGGCAGGGTGATCGCGGGGGCATAGCGGCTGGCCCCGAGCAGCACGGCGACGATCGATCCGGTGAGAAGCGCCGCGCCGCCCAGATCGAGGCGGTGCTGATGCGTCACGGCATGCTCGTGGAAGAAGGTCGTGATGAGGAAGGCCGAGAGCAGGCCGAAGGGCACATTGATGAAGAATATCCATCTCCAGGAGAGGGTCGCGACGATCACTCCGCCGAGCAGCGGACCACTCATGGCTGCAACGCCCCACACGGCGCCGAACAACCCCTGCATGCGCGCCCGCTCGGCCGGCTCGAAGATATCCCCGATGATCGTGATGGATATCGGCTGCAGCCCGCCGGCGCCCGCGCCTTGCAGCGCCCGAAACACGATGAGCTGGGCCATCGTTCGCGACAGGCCGCTCGCCATGGAGCCCACGAGGAACAGGGCCATCGCGAGCAGCATGATGCGCTTGCGCCCGTAGAGATCGGAGACCTTGCCGTAGAGCGGCATGCTGACGGTCGAGGTGAGCAGATACACGGCGCCGACCCAGCCGTAGTACTCGATGCCCCCGAGCTTCTCGACGACGGTCGGCATCGCGGTGGCGACGATGGTGGCCTCCATCGCGCCCATGAACATCGACAGGAGCACGCCCACGACCGTGAGCGGCCGGTGAGCCTTGGGCGCGTGTGGGACGGTCAAGCGGACCCGATATCCCGCTTGCCGCGCGTGTGCTCCCAAAGCACCTCCGCGCCACGCTCGTGGCGCGCCAGCACGCGCGCCATCACGAACAGCAGGTCCGATAATCGATTGAGATACTTCGCAGCCTCGGGGTTCACGGCTTCCCGGCGTGCGAGTGCCCACACGCGCCGCTCGGCCCGGCGGGCGACGCAGCGTGCAACGTGGCACGCGCTCGTGGCCACACCGCCGCTCGGCAGGATGAACTCCTTCAGCGCAGGGAGATCCGCGTTGAGCTCATCGAGGGTCTGCTCGAGCCGCGAGACGTGCTCCGCCGCGATGACCCGGTGCCCCGGAATGCACAGCTCCGAGCCCACGTCGAACAGCTCGTGCTGGATGCTCATCAACGAGCGGCGCACGGACTCCGGAAGATCGGTCGCGGCCAGAACCACGCCGATCACGCTGTTGAGCTCATCGACGGTTCCGTAAGCTTCCACGCGGGCGTCGTCCTTCGGTACGCGCTGGCCATCGCCCAGCCCGGTAGTGCCGTCGTCACCGGTGCGCGTGTAGATCTTGCTCAGACGATTGCCCATCGACGTATTATGCTGCGAACTGGCGTGCACACCCACTCCCCGGAACTTCAAGCTGCACTCGATGCCGCCGCGGCGGCCGCGCAAATCATTCGGTCGCTGTATCGGCGAGACGTCCGGGTACAGACCAAGGCGGACCGCTCGCCGGTCACCGAGGCCGACGTGCGGGCCGAGGAGGCCATCCGCAGCCTGCTGGCCGAGCGCTTTCCAGATCATGGCTTCCACGGGGAGGAGGGTGGACGGCAGCGCGCGGATGCCCCGGCGGTCTGGCTCGTGGATCCCCTGGATGGCACCAAGTCGTTCATCCGTGCCTGTCCTTTCTTCTCCACGCAGATCGCCCTGATGCGCGGTGGGCGCCTGGTGCTCGGCGTGTCGAGTGCGCCGATGTTCGGCGAGGTCGCCTGGGCGGAGGACGGCGCGGGCGCGTACCTCAATGGCGATCCGATTCATGTGAGTGAGACCCAGGCGCTGGCTGATGCGATCGTCTCGAGCGGAAACCTCCGCACGCTGGCGGGCAGCGCGAGCGCGTGGCGCCGATTCGGGGATCTGATCGGGCGCGTGAGCCGCATCCGCGGCTATGGCGACTACGTCCACTATCACCTGCTCGCCCGCGGCTCGCTCGATGTGGTCATCGAATCGGACGTGAACATTCTCGATATCGCGGCGCTCGCGGTGATCGTGAGCGAAGCGGGCGGTACATTCACGGATCTTCAGGGCGGCCCGATCGGGCTTCACACGACGAGCGTGCTCGCCACCAACGGGCGGCTGCACCGGGCGGTGCTCGAGTCGCTGCAGGTCTAGCCTGCCGAGGCGCAGCTGCGCTCTGCCCGGGCTTCAGGCCTGCGACAGCAGCCTTCCGTATCCTGCCACGCGTGCGCTGATCCCAAGGAGCCGGACGCCGGCCCACAGCGCATGGGGAAGGCTGGACACCACAGGCACGCCGCAGCGCGCCTCGAGCGGTGCCAGCAGATCGAGGGTCTTCAGTCCCCCGCAGGAGATCAGCAGAGCATCCGCATGAGCGCTCGAGCGGTACACGGCGGCGCTGAATTGCAGGAGGCCTTCCTGCGTCACGCGGGTGATGTCCTGCACCCGCTCGACACCGAGGCCGCGCATGAGCTGCACCTCGAAGCCTTCCTCGTGCAGAAATACTTTCAGGCGCGCATTGACCTCGGCGTCGTACGCGGTGGCCACCGCCAGCCGGCGCGCGCCCACGCTGCGCAATCCCTCGCACACCGCCGTACTCATGGTGATGGCGGGACGGCCGCTCGCCGCTTGCATCCGCCGGGTGAGCTCCAGGTTGTAGGCCGCACCCCGATAGAAGCTCAGCGAGGTCCCCATCAGCACGATCGCCGCGGCACCGGCGCCGGCAAGCGATCGTGCGGCGGGTGCAATGCGCTCCAGCACCTGATCGTAGCCCTCCGGGGTCATGGTCTTGAGCCCGATGCTCTGGCCGATGAAGCGCACCTGCGGATACAGCCGCGGGGCCTCGGGCGGCACGGTCACGTCGACGGGCGCGATGAGCCCGAGCGTGGGCCGTGCCGCGGCGTGCGAGGCGGTCCCGGCCGCCATGCCCGCCAAAGCGGCCGCGCCAGACTTCAGGGCGTCGCGACGAGAGATCACGGGCTCAGCGCGAGCCGTCGCGGCGCCAGCTGTAGTACGCGTCGAGCACCTTGAGTCTCGCCTGGTTCGCGATCGGGGCCGGGCCGGGATCGACGCCGAAGCGCATCACCTGCGGAGCAGAGCCGGTGAAGGCGGGCCAGTGAGGCAGCCCCGGGCCGTTCGGATCTCCCTTCATCGCGAAGTTCACCCAGTAGCTTTGCATCTGCTCGGAGATCGCGAGGTCGCGCGGTGTTGGTGCCGGACGGCCTCCGACTCCGAGATTGCCGAACACGTAGCCGACCTCCTGCCCGTGCGTCGAGCCATGCGGATCGCGCGGGCTCGGAAGGTCGAAGTCGTAGACGTAAGCTCGGTGCTTGCCATAGGAGGCCTCGAGGCGCGCCCAGGTGTACTGACCCCAGTCGAACGTCGTATCGCTGCGCAGCTGCGTCGCGGCGCGCGTGGCCTCGTCCTCGTTTGAATGCGGATAAGCCGTGAGGATCGAGTCCGCCTCTTTCCCGTACTCTCGGCGCACCTGCGATTCGAAGGCAGACGGGTCGATCTTGCGGACGCCGAAGCCGGCCGCCTCGTCGGAGACATCACCGACCAGGATGGGTGTGTCGTTGAAGCGCCGCTCGCTCCACAGCCGATACTGATCGCCGCGGATCACGTAGCCATCGACCGTCGGCCAGAAGCGCGGCGAGGCGCCGGGCTCTTGTGCGGCCATCAACTTCTCGACCGGCAGCGCCCGTGCCTCGGCCAGAGTCGTCACGCCGAGACCGTTCAGCCACTTCTGGCCGACGGCCTCGGCCGCATGCAGCGTTTGAATGCTGGAGCCGCCCCACTCCGAGCTCGCAGGCGGCACGAAGTTGGCGCCGCTTTCGGAGATCACTCCACGAAACAGCCCCTTCGCCAGGGGCGAGCCCGCCAGCATGCAGACCGAGAAGCCCCCGGCCGAGTGGCCCAGCAAGGTCACCTTGGATGGGTCTCCGCCGAACTTCCCGATGTTCTCGCGAATCCATTTCAGCCCGGCGATCTGATCGAGGAGCCCGTAGTTGCCCGAGCCGTGGCCGCTTTCGCGGCCAAGCTCAGGGGTCGCGAGGAACCCGAGAGCGCCCACCCGATAGGAGATGCTGACAAAGACGATGCCCCGCTTGGCGAAGTGTGCTCCGTCATACAGAGGCGCGCTCGTCATGCCGCCGCTGAAGCCGCCCCCGTAGATCCATGCGATCACCGGCAGCTTCTCGGAGGAGCTCTTCGCGGGCGTCCAAACATCCAGCAGAAGGCAGTCCTCGCTCAAGGGAACGCCGGGCGCCATGCGAGTGGCCATCGCGGCAGGCTGCATGCAGGCGGGGCCGAATGCGACGGTCTGACGGACGCCCGACCAGGGTTTGACCGGCTGCGGCGCCTTCCAGCGCAGCTCGCCCACCGGAGGCGCCGCAAACGGTATGCCCTTGAACTCCGACAGGCCGTCCACCACCGTCCCCGCGATCGTGCCGCCCGTGACATCGGCCTGCGCGATCTGCGCCATGGCCGGCGCGGACCCAGCGGTGATGGCGAGCGCCAACGCTGAGACTAGCCAGGTGCCCCTCATGATCGGTCCCCTCTCTCGACTACACCGGCCGGGCCCGGTGATATGCGCAGAGTCTATTACGGATCGGTCATGAACAGCAGCCGCGCGAGCGCTCCATGCCCTATCCGTCGCCGCAGAGGGCTGGCGCCCGGTCAAGCACTCACGAACACTCGCCTGCCGCCCGATCGCAACTCGAGGATCGGATTGAGATAGAGCTCCCCGAGGGACTCGCAGGTGAGCACTTCCGCGGCGGGTCCGCAGCGCCAGCGGCCGTCGCCGAAGAGAAGCAGCACGCGGTCTGCAAAGCGCGCGGCAAGGGTCGGGTCGTGCAGCGTGGCGATGACCGCGCGTCCGGCGCGCGTCAGAGCGTGGAACAACTCGAGCACCGCAATCTGATGGTGCGGATCGAGGTGATTGGTCGGCTCGTCGAGCAGCATCACCTCCGGATCCTGCGCGAGCAGCGCAGCGATGGCGACGCGCCGCTGCTCCCCGCCCGAAAGTGTCTCGAGCGAACGCTCCGCGAAGGATCCGAGCTGGACTCGCTCGAGGCACGCCCGCGCGATCTCGCGATCCGCCGCGGTCTCCCACTGAAGCAGCCTCAGATGCGGATGTCGCCCGATCAGCACGGACTCGAGCACCGTCGCCGGCAGGCCCTCCTCGCGATCCTGCATGAGAAGGCCGAGCCGGCGCGCGATGGCGCGCCGCCCGAGCTGGTGCAACGGCAGGCCGTGCAACTGGAGCTCGCCCGAGGAGGGCGCACCGAGTCCGGCGAGCGCATGCAGGGTGAGCGTCTTGCCCGAGCCATTGCGGCCGAGGATGGCGATGAACTCCCCGGGCCGGATGTCGAGCGTGAGCTCGCTCACGAGCGCACGCGCTCCGGCCCGGATCGTCAAGGCCCGCGTCGTGACCACGGGGCGTGCGCGCGCCTGCTCGCTCAGGGTTGTAGTCGCGTCACGGTCCACGAGCCGGCCTTGAAGCTGCCACTCGACTGCGGGGCGACCTCCCGTGTCCAGCGTGCGCGATCGTGGATCCGGCTCTCACCTTCGACCCACAGCTCGACCGCCTGGGCCCACAGGCGGTACCCGCCCCAGTGAGGCGGGCGCGGCACCATGGGCTCGCCGCTCTGCGCAGTGAAGCTCTTCTCGAAGCGGCGTGCCGCCTCGGCGACCCGCGTGCGCAGCCGCTCGCGCGACTCGATGGGCTCGCTCTGCGAGCTGGCCCAGGCGCCCACGCGGCTGGCGATGGACCGCGACGCGAAGTATGCGTCGCTTTCGGCGGCGGAGCACCTCTCCACCACTCCCTCGATGCGGACCTGACACTGCAACGCATCGAAGTGGAGCACGGCGGCGGCCCGCGGGTTGTCGGCGAGCTCCCGGCCCTTGCGGGAGTGGTAGTTCGTGTAGAACACGACATAACCGGGCTGCGGGACGATCTCCTTGCACAGCACCACTCGCGCCGACGGGCGGCCGTCGCGTGTGCTGGTGGCGAGCATCATCGAATTGGGGTTGGCCTGCGCCCGCAGCCGCCAGGCCTCGGCCAGCCAATCGGCAGCGACTTCGAGAGGCTCGAGGGGTAGGGGGTCGAGCAATCGCTCGGCGGGCATCGGCATGGCTTCGCATGTTAAAAGAGGGGTACCTTCGGAAGCGAGCCTTGCGACATGAAGCGTGACGAGAAGAGCCTGGCGGAGCTCCGCGAAAGCCTGAACGAGATCGATCATCACCTGCTGGCGCTCGTGGCCAGGCGCCAGGAGCTCAGCCGCGAGATCGCCCGCGTGAAGCGGGATACGGGGTATCCGACGCGCGATTACCAGCGCGAGCGCGAGGTGATCATGGATGCGCGCAATGCGGCCGCCGAGCTCGGCGTCCCGCCGCCGCTCGCCGAAAGCATGATGCGGCTGCTCATTCGCTCCTCGCTCACCACGCAGGAGCAGGCGAGCGTTGCTGCACACGGCGCCGGCTCCGGGCGGCGCACGCTCGTCATCGGCGGCGGCGGAAAGATGGGACGCTGGTTCGTCGAGTTCCTGGCCTCCCAGGCCTTCACGGTCGAGGTGGCGGACCCCGCGGGAGCCCCGCCCGGCGCCGTCGCAGTGGAGGACTGGCGCAAGAGCGACCTGCGACAGGACTTCATCGTCCTTGCAACTCCGCTTGGCATCACGGACGACATCCTGCGGGAGCTCGCCTTGCGGCGCCCGCCTGGGGTGGTCTTCGATGTGGGCTCTCTCAAGTCTCCGCTGCGCGCGGGACTGCTCGCGCTCAAGTCCCATGGCTGTCGCGTCACCTCGATCCACCCGATGTTCGGGCCCGATACGGATCTGCTCTCGGGGCGCCACCTGGTGCTCGTGGACCTGGGATGCGCCGAGGCGCTCGAGCGCGTGCGCGAGCTGTTCGCCCCGACGATGGTGGAGCAGGTCGTGATGAGTCTGGATGATCATGACCGGCTGATCGCCTACGTGCTCGGGCTTTCGCATGCGCTCAACATCGCCTTTTTCACGGCGCTTGCCGGCAGCGGCGAGGCTGCCCCGCGGCTGGCGAAGCTCTCGAGCACGACCTTCGATGCCCAGCTCGATGTGGCCGCACGCGTGGCTCAGGAGAGCCCGGAGCTGTATTACGAGATCCAGAGCCTCAACGACTACGGTGCCGAGTCGCTCGAGGCGCTGTCGCAGGCGATCGAGCGCATTCGCGCCGCCGTCCTGTCGAGGGATCACGACGCGTTCGTCGCCTTGATGAATCGCGGCCGGGATTACCTCGAGGACCGGCGCAGCCTCACCGAACGGCGCGCTTAGTCGAGCGCACCAGCAAGATGAAGACGGGGGCGCCCACGAGCGCCGTGACGGCGCCGACGGGCAACTGCCGCGGGCTGGTTGCCGTGCGTGCAATGAGATCCGCGGCCGCGAGCAAGGTGCCTCCCAGGAGCGCGGACACCGGGGCGACCAGCCGATGGTCGCTCGTGCGGAAGATCACGCGTACGGTGTGCGGAGTGATGAGACCGACGAAGCCGATCATTCCGGCGCTCACGACCGCGACGGCCGTGAGCACCGCCGCCGCGAGGTAAACGGCCAGCCGCCAGGTGTCGAGCTCGAGCCCGACGCTTCGCGCACGCAGCTCGCCCGCGGCGAGCACGTTGAGGGGCCGGGCAAGCAGCACCGCGCCTGCGACGGCGATGAGCGCCACGAGAAGGCTCGCGAGCGGCGTGCCGGCCCACTCGAGATCGCCCGCCAGCCAGAACAGCATGCCCCGAAGCCGCGCTGCATCGGAGGCGGACAGCAGCACGCTCACGAGCGCACCGCACGCGCTCGCCACGGCAACCCCCACGAGCAGAAGGCGCGCCGTGCTTCCGCCGCGGGCGAGCACGTACACCCCGATCATCGCGCCGAGCGCTCCGCACACGGCGGCGGTCTGCACGATGAGCATCGCCGCTCCGAGCGTCATTGCCAGGATGGCACCGACTGCCGCGCCGCCCGAGACGCCCAGCACATAGGGGTCTGCCAGGGCGTTGCGAAACAGCGCCTGTAGCAGCACCCCGGCGAGCGCGAGCAGCCCTCCGACGGCGAATCCGGCCGCGAGGCGCGGCAATCGCAGATCGATCACGATGCTGCGGCTGGCAACATCGGCACCCCCGAGGAGCGCCCGGAGCGTGTGCGCCGCACCGAGATTGGCACTGCCGCTGAAGAGCGAGATCACGGCGACCGCCGCGGCAAGTGTGATGAGGAGCGCCACCCGGCCCCGGCGACCGCCACCGGAGCCCGCCGCAAGGCCGGTCGATGCCCAGGATTTCGATTTGCTCACATACGGCTCCGCTTGGGTTCGGCTAGCGTAGCGCAGACAGACCGCTCGCCACGGACGTTGTGGCAGACTTTCGTGCCTGAATGACCGACCTGATCGACTCCGAGGGGTTCCGCTCGAACGTCGGCATCATACTGATGCGCGGCACGGGAGAGGTGTTTCTCGGCCGCCGGGCGCGAGGGCGCGGAGGCTGGCAGTTTCCGCAAGGCGGGGTTCGCGCAGGGGAGGAGCTCGAGCAGGCGCTGTTCCGCGAGCTGCACGAGGAGATCGGGCTCACGCGCGATCAAGTGAGCTTGGTCGGCCGCACCGAAGGGTGGCTGAGCTATCGCCTGCCCGCGCGCTTCGTTCGCCACAACAGCCGCCCGCTGTGCATCGGCCAGAAGCAGCGCTGGTTCCTGCTCAAACTCGAGCGGGAAGCCGTCCAGTTCGAGTTCGGCGCAAGCGCAGAGCCCGAGTTCGACCACTGGCGCTGGTCCGACTACTGGGAACCGATCCGCGAGGTCGTCTATTTCAAACAGGCGGTGTATGCCGAGGCATTGTCGCAGCTCGCCCCGCTCGCATTTCCGCAGCACAAGGCGGTCGCGCCCGAGTGGGTCGCGAGGATTCGCGGCGCATCCGAGCCGAGCGAGGCTGCGAGTCCCACGGGTTAGGGAGGAGCCATGGATGCGAACCTCAAGTTTCCCTCCAACCTCGTGGTGCGCCGGGTCACACCCCTGCGGAACATCATCGTCGTCACGATTGCGGCACTGGCGGGCGCTCTGGCGCTGTACGTCATCTACGAGCTGGGCCGTTACGACGGCGGGTACGATCGGCTGGCCGCCGCGCAGCAGCGCTCCGAGCTCAGGGTGACGATCGAGAAGCTCGAGGCGATGAATGCCCAGCTGCGCACCGAGCTTGCCTCGCTCGAGACGCTGCGCGTGGGGCGCGCGCAAGAGCGTGCGGTGCTCGCCCGTACGATCGGTGACCTGCAGGCGAAAGTGGCCCAGCAGACCCAGGAGCTCGCGTTCTACCGCGACGTGATCTTTCAGCGCGTAGGGTCCAATCCCGACAGCGAAAGCGGGTTCAAGGTCGAGCAGCTTCATATCGCCCCGGCAGAGCCGGCCGGGCATTTTCGAGTGCACGTCGTGTTGCTGCGCATCGCGCATCCGGAGACCGCGGTCAGCGGAAGCTATGGGCTGAGTCTCGAGGGCCAGCTCGCGGGCAAGCCCCAGACCCTGGACTTCGCATCTCTCACCGCGGGACACGTGCATGATCAGTCGTTCAGCTTCCGCTATTTCGGAAGCCTCGATCAGGAGATCGAGCTGCCGGCCGGCTTTCGGCCCGAGCGGCTCACGATGCGCGTTCAGTCGGGGCACCCGTCCGATGCGCCTTTGACCCAGACCTTTCCGTGGAGCGTCGATGCTCCCTAGCCACTGACCTTGCGTTTGCCGCCTCAAAGGAGACGATCTCATGTTCACCCGCGGGTCGAAGCCCAATACTCCGATCGACATCCTGATCGGCAAGAGCGCACGCATCCGTGGCGATGTGGACTTCTCCGGAGGGCTGCACCTGGATGGACGCGTCACCGGGAGTGTGCGAGCGGACGGTACTCCCGACTCGATGCTGTCGGTGAGCGAGGAGGGCTGCATCGAGGGCTCCGTCGAGGCTGCCCACGTCGTGTTGAACGGCGCGGTGAAAGGCGACATCCGCGCGAGCGAGCGCATCGTGCTCGGACCGCGATCGAGAGTGCAGGGCGATGTGTATTACGGGGTCATCGAGGCGGCGCTGGGTGCGGAGATTCAAGGCCGGCTGGTGCCGCTGCGGGGCGAGGATGCGCCGGTCGCCGAGGCAGATGTTGCACAGGTGTGACGCAAGCGGCGGCAACCCCCTTGAAAGGCCCGCCGTGCGCCCCCATGTGCCCTCCAGGCTGCGCTTTGACCCAGAGGTCCGGCGCTTCTAAACTAAGTCCATGGATGCAAGCACCACTTCGTTGACAGAATCCGACGCCTTGCCGGCGCTGCTGATATTCACCGATGCGGCGGCGCGCAAAGTCGCCGACCTGATCCGTGGCGAGGGCAACCCGAAGCTCATGCTGAGGGTGTTCGTCCAGGGCGGCGGCTGCTCGGGCCTGCAGTACGGATTCGAGTTCGACGAGGCGTTGCAGGACGGTGATACCTGCATCGAGAACCAGGGCGTGAAGCTGCTCGTCGATCCGATGAGCGTTCAGTACCTCACTGGTGCGGAGATCGACTACCGGGAGGGTCTCGATGGTGCGCAGTTCGTGATCCGCAATCCAAACGCCACCACAACCTGCGGCTGCGGATCGTCGTTCGCCGCCTGAGCCCATCGCGCGCGTGAGCTCGGTCGCTCCCGCCCGTTCGCTCTCCGCGCCAACTGCAGCAGGGGCCGCCCAGCCGGTCCCGGACATCCTCGCCGCCGTAGATCTCGGCTCCAACAGCTTTCACATGGTCGTCGCGCGCTACTCGCACGGCCAGCTGACCATCATCGACCGCCTGCGCGAGATGGTGCGCCTCGCCGCGGGAGTGGCCGAGAACGGCCGCATCGACAAGGATGCCGCCTCGCGCGCACTCGCCTGCCTCGAGCGCTTCGGCCAGCGCTTGCGGGCGATGCACGCCGACAATGTGCGGGTCGTGGGGACGAATGCGCTGCGGCTCGCCCGGCGCAAGCAGGCCTTTCTCGAGCGCGCGCGCGAGGCGCTCGGGCACCCGATCGAGATCATCGGCGGCATGGAGGAGGCGCGGCTCATCTACCTGGGCGTCGCGCACACGATGCCGAGCGAGCCCGGACGGCGCCTGGTCGTGGACATCGGCGGCGGCAGCACCGAGCTCATCATCGGCGAGGGACTGGCGCCGCTCGAGCTGGAGAGCCTGCAGATGGGTTGCGTCAGCTTGAGCGAGCGGTTCTTCCGCGACGGCAAGCTCTCTGCGAAAAGACTGGCGCGGGCACGGGTGGCGGCACGACTGGAGCTCGAGCCCGTTCAGGCTGCGTTCCGGCGGCGCGGCTGGGAGCGCACGATCGGGAGCTCGGGGACCGTGCGCGTCATCGGCGAGGCGATCCGCGAGCTCGATCCTCAGGTCACCGCGATCACCCATGCAGGGCTCGATCGTTTGCTGACCCACCTCGGTGAGGCGGGACATCTGCGGGAGCTGCGGCTCGCGTGCGTCACCGAGGAGCGCCGGCCGGTCTTCCCTGGGGGCGTCGCGATTCTCGCCGAGGTCTTCGAGGTGCTCGGGATCGAGGAGATGCGGGTGGCCGAGGGAGCGATGCGCGAGGGGCTGCTCTACGACATGCTCGGCCGCTTCACGGACGAGGATGCGCGCGAGCGCACCGTGCGCGCGATGCAGGGCCGCTATCACGTCGACCTGACGCAGGCCGAGCGCATCGAGACCTCCGTTCTCGAATTCCTGCATCAGACCGCAGCGGTGTGGCGGCTGGAGGATCCGCTCGGGGAGCTCGCCCTCAAATGGGCGGCGCGGCTGCACGAGATCGGCCTGGACGTCTCGCACAGCGGCTATCACCGTCACGGCGCTTATTTGCTCGAGAACGCCGACATGCCCGGCTTTCCGCGCGAGGAGCAGCGTCTGCTCGCGCGCTTGGTGGGTGGACACCGGCGCAAGCTCAATCTGGAAGGGCTCGACGAGCTCGTGCCGCCGTGGGATCGCAATGCCCTGTACTTGATCGTGCTGCTGCGCCTGGCGGTGCTGCTGCATCGAGGGCGAAGTCCGACGGCGCTGCCCGCGATCGAGGTTGCGGCGAAGCCGCGCTCCGTCGAGGTGACCTTTCCAGGGCGATGGTTGAAAGAACACCCGCTGACCGAAGCGGACCTGCTGCAGGAGATCGAGCATTTGAAGCCGCATGGCTTCCGCCTGAGAGTGTTCAGCAAGCGCGGCTGAGGAATCCGAGCGGTAACAGCCCCGGCGACACGACCGGGGGTCCGGGCGGTGGGTCGGTCAGCGGCTCCAACGGAGGGCAGAGCCCAGGCGGTCAGCCATGCCCGGATCAAGAGGTGGTGAGTCCGCCGCGCGCTACAGGCTGAAACCCGCTCCGGCAGCGAACTTGGCGAGCAAGGCTTCTTGAGCGCTGAGGGGCTCCTTGTCCCCGCGCGTGAGCCGGGTGTAGAGCCCGTCGGGCCCGAGCTGCCAGGCCTGCACGTTATCCGAGAGGTACAGCTCGAGCTCGCGCAGGATGCGCTCGCGATGCGATGCGCGCTTGATCGGGAAGGCCACCTCGACGCGGCGGAAGAAATTGCGCTCCATCCAATCCGCGCTCGCCAGGTAAAGCTCGGGCTCGCCGCTGTTCTCGAAGGAGAACACGCGCGAGTGCTCGAGGAAGCGCCCGACGACCGAGCGCACGGTGATGTTCTCCGACACGCCGGGAATTCCCGGCCGCAGCGCGCAGATGCCGCGCACGATGAGATCCACTTTCACGCCCGCCCGCGAGGCGCGATAAAGCGCCTCGATCGCCTGCGGGTCGACCAGGGCGTTCATCTTCGCGACGATTCGCGCCGGTCGTCCGGCCCGCGCATGCGCCTCCTCGCGCCCGATCTTGGCCAGCATCGCGCCGTGCAGTCCAAAGGGGGACTGCAGCAGCCGGTGCAGCTGTGGAATCTGAGTGAGGCTCGTGAGCTGCAGAAATAGCTCGTGCACATCCTCGCCAATCTGCTTGTCGCAGGTCAGAAGGCCGTAGTCCGTGTAGCTGCGCGCCGTGTGCGGGTGATAGTTGCCCGTGCCCAGGTGGCAGTAGCGGCGGATGCCGTCGCTCTCGCGGCGCACCACCAGCGTGAGCTTGGCGTGCGTCTTGAAGCCGACGACACCGTACATGACGTGTGCGCCGGCCTCCTGCAGGCGGTTGGACAGCTCGATGTTGGCTTCCTCGTCGAAGCGCGCGCGCAGCTCGACGATGACGGTCACATCCTTGCCGGCCTGAGCCGCGG
>Ga0335072_10001577_pt1 | contig 36823 bp, 26 predicted proteins | sample Lox_Sample_21_FD_206725 | JGI IMG/M metagenome (GOLD analysis project Ga0335072, IMG submission 206725) | Soil microbial communities from Loxahatchee National Wildlife Refuge, Florida, United States - Lox_Sample_2.1 | ecosystem: Environmental > Terrestrial > Soil > Wetlands | place: USA... | reverse complement strand
CACTTCCTTGCCGCCGAGAATCGCTTCAAGGCGCTTCAGGCGCTCGTCGGTGAGAATACGAATCTCATCGGCGAGGTTCTTTTCAAGCTTCGCAACCTGCTCGCCTTCGATCAGCTTGGCGCGCTCATCCTTCTCCTGTCCCTTGCGGGAGAAGATGCGGACGTCCACGACCGTGCCTTCGATACCTGGAGGGCAGGTGAGCGATGCGTCGCGCACGTCGCCGGCCTTTTCACCGAAGATGGCGCGCAGCAGCTTCTCTTCCGGAGTGAGCTGCGTCTCACCCTTGGGCGTGACCTTACCGACGAGAATGTCGTTGTGCTTGATCTTCGCGCCGATGCGGATGACCCCGCTCTCGTCCAGATCGCGCAGTGCGCTCTCTGAGACGTTAGGAATGTCACGCGTAATCTCTTCCGGTCCCAGCTTCGTGTCGCGCGCTTCGATCTCGAACTCTTCGATGTGGACTGAGGTGTAGTAGTCCTCACGAACGAGCTTTTCCGAGATGAGGATCGCGTCCTCAAAGTTGTAACCCCGCCACGGCATGAAGGCGACGAGCACATTTCGTCCGAGACCAAGCTCGCCCTGCTCCGTGCAAGGACCGTCAGCGATGACCTGTCCCTTGATCACGCGATCGCCATGACGAACGATCGGCTTCTGGTTGATGCAGGTGTTCTGGTTCGAGCGCTTGAACTTCGTCAGCTGGTAGATGTCAGAACCAACCTCACGCGACAACTGCGTGGGGTGATGCTCGCCTTCTACACGGATGATGATGCGCTCGGAGTCAACCGAATCGACCACACCGTTACGGCGGGCCAGAATGACGGCTCCCGAATCGCGAGCGGTTACACCTTCCATGCCGGTTCCGACGAGCGGAGCTTCCGACACGAGCAGCGGCACCGACTGGCGTTGCATGTTGGCGCCCATCAGCGCGCGGTTCGCGTCGTCATGCTCAAGGAAGGGCACGAGCGATGCGGCAACCGAGACGAGCTGCTTCGGGCTCACGTCAACGTAGTCCACTTCCTTGCGGTCCACGAGGACGAAGTTGCCCTGACGGCGGGCATTCACCAGCTCTTCGGTGATGTTGCCGTTCTCGTCGAGCTCGATGTTCGCCTGCGCGATGGTGTGACGGTCTTCTTCCCATGCCGAGAGATAGAAGGAGAAAGGCTCGAAGTCAATCGCGCGCTTCTTGTCCTTCTTGAGCTGGCTGTTGAGCTTCAGCGCCTCGGACTTTTCGAGGTGATCGCCGACACGCAGACCGCTCTCACCAGCGTTCGTGACCTGAACATAGTCCAGCACGCGGTGATCGCGCACGCGGCGGTAAGGCGACTCGATGAAGCCGTACTCGTTGATGCGCGCAAAGCACGAGAGCGAGCTGATGAGGCCGATGTTCGGACCTTCCGGCGTCTCAATCGGGCAGATACGGCCATAGTGCGTGGGGTGCACATCGCGGACTTCGAAGCCCGCGCGCTCACGCGAAAGACCGCCCGGCCCAAGTGCGGAGAGACGGCGCTTGTGCGTGATCTCCGAGAGCGGGTTAGTCTGGTCCATGAACTGCGACAGCTGCGAGGAACCGAAGAACTCGCGGATCGCGGCCATGACCGGCTTCGCGTTGATGAGGTCGTGCGGCATGGCCGTCGACATCTCCTGGTAGACGCTCATCTTTTCCTTGATGGCACGCTCCATACGCACGAGGCCGATGCGGAACTGGTTTTCCATCAGTTCGCCGACAGCGCGCACACGGCGATTGCCGAGGTGATCGATGTCGTCCACAATGCCGATGTTCTTGCGCAGCTTGAGCAGGTAGCGGATGGTTCCGTAGAAGTCTTCCGGAGTCAGCGTGCGCTTGTCGAGCTGGGTCGCATCCTGGCTCTCGTAGAGCTTGATGTTGAACTTCAGACGGCCCACGCGCGAGAAGTCGTACTTGCGCGGATCGAAGAACATGCCTTCAAAGAGCGCAGTTGCGGTGTCGAGCGTTGGCGGGTCGCCCGGGCGCAGCTTGCGGTAGATTTCGATCAGCGCTTCTTCCGGCTTGCGCACAGAGTCGCGGCGCAAGGTGTTGGTGATGATGTTGCCCACATCGTCACGATCGGGGAAGAAAATCTCAATCGTAGAAACGCCGCTCTGCGCGATCTTGTGCAGCTTGTCGGTGGTGAGCTCCTGATTGGCTTCGAGGAAGATCTCGCCTGTGGTCGTGTCGATCACGTCAGCAGCGGTAACAGCTCCATCCAGCTCGGAGCTTTCGACTTCGACTTCGGAAATTTTGTGCGCACGCAGAGCCTTCAGGATCGACGGCGTGATCTTGCGGCCGGAGTGCGCGATTTCCTCGCCCTTGACGACGACAGCGTGCGCGGGCTTCGCGCCCAGCAGGTGCGTCGGCTTCTCGGTGTTCTCGTCGAGCGTCCAGAAGAGTTTGCTGTCCTTCACCGAAATCTTGTCGACGGTGTAGAAGGTCTTGAGAATCTCTTCGTCGGACTTCAGACCAAGTGCGCGCAGGAAGATGGTGCCCAGGAACTTGCGCTTGCGGTCGATGCGGACGTAGAGCGTGTTCTTCTGGTCGTATTCGAACTCAACCCACGAGCCGCGATAGGGGATGATCTTGCCGAGGAAGTAGGTGCGGTTGTTCGCCGTCTCAAAGAAGACGCCGGGCGAACGATGCAACTGCGAGACAATAACGCGCTCAGTTCCGTTGACGATGAAGGTGCCATTCTGCGTCATCAGCGGAATATCGCCGAAGAAGACTTCCTGCTCCTTGATGTCGCGGATGGTCTTCGCGCCGGTCTCTGCGTCCTTGTCGTAAATCGTAAGGCGTACGGTGACCTTGAGCGGAGCGGAGAAGGTCATACCGCGCTCTTCGCACTCGGCCTGGTCGTACTTGAGCTGCAGGCTGACGGGGTCGCCGCACTTGTTGCAGAAGTCAGGCGTGTTCTTGTTGTAGGTGCCGCACTTGTGACAGAGCACATCGCCGGGATGGAACGGGTCGGTAATGACCATGGCGCCGCAGGTAACGCAGGCGGTGCGCAGGTGATGCAGGCCCTTCAGGTGTCCGCACTTGCACTCCCAGTTGCCGATCGAAAAGTCGACGAAATCAAGCTGCGAAATGTTGCGAAAGTCAGTGATTGGGAAGACCGAGGTGAAGACCGACTGAAGTCCGTTGTCTTCGCGCTCGGAGGGCAACTTGTCCATCTGCAAAAAGCGCTCGTAGGAACGCCGCTGTACTTCGATCAGGTTAGGGATTTGAATGGATGTAGGAATCTTTGAAAAATCGAGACGGCTGCGTAATGCGCGGTTCTCGTTTGACATGCTTCACTCCTGGGCTCGTAAACGCGAGGGGAATGACATGTTGTCCGAGTCACGCAACATGCCGGGGGCTGTTTCTTTTCCTGCCGCATCCGTCCTCGCCCGGAAGCAGCATGGTGTTTCTTGCAAATAGCCTGCGGTCAAAACGGAACGCGCAGGATGAACACTTCCGGAGCTTTCCACATCTCCGGCCTTGCCAAATCAGACAACCTCGCGGTACAAAACAAACGTCAGAGCGAAGTGCTGGACAAAACAGCTGCTAGTGCAGCATCATGCGGGTTGTGAGGGTAGAGCGTAGGAGGCCAAAGCGCGGAGAAGAAAAAGACGATACAAATGCCAGCCGCTCGTAGAGACAAGATGTCTTACGAGCGCCACAACCGGATTGTGCACTTGTTAGAAACAGAATGTTCGCTTCCCGCCGCTTCGCAAACTGCGTGTATGCCGCCCTACAGCCGATCCCAAGTTTCACATCTGCGGGTCCGCCGCTTGCCCACAGATATGCCGGCAATCTTTATGTGCCGGTAAGCTTTTCGTTGCGCTACCCCATCATCAAATGGCATAACCACTTGACTTGTCGCGGCTTATAATCACGCCGCCAAAGGAAATACGCACCAATTCGCGCCCCGAATATCAGGCTTGTTGCACAAAAGAAAGCCAAGCGGAACGCGCAATAATTATCATAGCGCATTCCGCTTTGGCATGCAACTTGCCTTATTGACAAGTTTGCTTACTTAATTTCGATGGTCGCGATGCCTTCAAACTTCTTCTTGATGGCCTCGGCGTCTTCCTTGCTGATGTTCTCCTTCAGAGGCTTCGGAGCACCGTCGACCAGGTCCTTGGCTTCCTTCAGACCCAGCGAGGTGACTTCGCGTACTGCCTTGATGGTGTTGATCTTGTTCGCGCCGAAATCCTTCAGGATCACGGTGAACTCGGTCTGCTCAACTGCCGCAGGAGCCGCCGCGCCCGCCGCTGCGCCACCGGCCACGACGACTGGAGCCGCCGCTGCCGCCGAAACGCCAAGACGCTCTTCGAGCTTCTTTACCAGGGCCGCTGCGTCCAGCAGGCTAAGCCCGACAATCTGATCTTCCAACTGCTGTAAATCCGCCATGATGTTCTCCACGTAAAACTAAATTTTGTTATTGCCTCCGGAACGTCGCCGCCCCGGTTGCCGCTCGCCCGCCCTGAGGTTTCCGTTGTGCCCAGACCCAGCACCCCTCAAGCCTGCTTACGGCTGAAACTTCTCAACCCTTAGCCAATAGCGTTCGGCTATTCGCTGGCGGCTGCTTCTCCGCCTGAAACTTCCTGCGCTGCCGGTTCTACGGCGGCGGCAGGTTCTGCCGCTGGCGCCGCTTCGACTGCCGGAGCCTGCTCCACCGCAACTGCTTCGACTACCGGAGCTTGCTCCGCGGCGGCTGGCTGCTCTACCGCAGGGGCCGACTCCGCAACCGGTGCCGCTTCGATGACCGGCTGTGCTGCCGTAGGCGCCTGTGCGCCTGAAAACTTGTTCTGCTCGACGGCCTGATCGATCACTACAGCCAGGTTGCGGCCCGTCGCGTTGAGGACAGTAACCAGACGCTGCGCCGGAGAATTGATAAGGAAGAGCAGCTTTGCGAAGATCTCTTCCTTGCCCGGCATCGTCGCCAACTGCTTCACTTCTTCAACCGTGATCACCTTGCCGTCGATGATGCCCAGCTCGAAGGTGAATTCCGCGTTCTCCGCTACCCAGGTCGAAAGCGCCTTGGCCAGAGCGACCGGGTCGCCGCTGGTGTAAGCAACGGACGATACGCCCTTCAGGCCCTGCAGGGCTGCTTCAATCTGTGTGCCCTTCGAGGCGCGCGCCGCGAGCTTGTTCTTGAGCACGCGATAACGCCCCCCTGAGGCGCGAACAGTCTTGCGCAGCTCGAAATCCTGCGCAACGGTCAACTTGGCAAAGGTGCCGATAATCGCGCTGGTCGAACCCTCAAGCTCGTGCGCCAGTTGCGTCACCTTCTCTGCCTTCTTTGCTTTGGTCAATGCCATGGTTCTGAATCCTTACTGGCCACCACCTGCGACGCATCGCGCTCATGCAGATTGGCCGGAAATCCTTGAAATCTGCCCGCTTACGCCTTGGCTGCCTGGTCCGCAATCGAATTGTCGAGCGAAATGCCGGGGCCCATCGTCGAGCTGAGCGTAATGCTCTTGATGTACTTGCCCTTTGCCGCGGAAGGCTTGGCGCGCATCACGCTGGTGATAACCGTCAGTGCGTTGTCGACCAGCTTGTTCGGCGTAAACGAGAGCTTGCCCACGGGAACGTGCACCAGGGCCGTCTTGTCCGTGCGGAACTCGACCTTACCGGCCTTGATTTCCTTCACCGCCGCAGCGACATCGCTGGTCACCGTGCCCGTCTTCGGGTTCGGCATCAGGCCGCGAGGTCCAAGCACCTTACCGAGGCGGCCGACCGACTTCATCATGTCGGGCGTCGCGATCAGGGCGTCGAAATCCGTCCAGCTTTCCTTCTGAATCTTCTCGACCAGCTCCTCGCCGCCGACAATGTCCGCGCCCGCAGCTTCCGCATCGCGCTGGCGGTCGCCGGTCGTAATGACGGCAACCTTCTTGGTCTTGCCCAGACCGTGCGGCAGAACCACCGTGCCGCGCACCATCTGGTCGGCGTGCTTGGGATCGACGCCGAGACGCAGCGTCAGATCGACGGTCTCATCAAACTTTGCAAACTTGACTTTCTGCAGGAGCGGGACCGCGTCCTGGAGCGAATAGGGGCGCTTTTCGACAGCCGCGCGCGCCTTCGCAATATTCTTGCTGACCTTCTTTGCCATGTATCCTCGTCTCCCACCGCACAGTCGATGCTGCCTGCTGGCCGTGGTGATGTTGACTGCGTCCAAGCTGGCGCTTGAGACGCATTTATTATTATGCCAGAAAAGGAAACCTGCTACAAGCTGATTATCCGACATGGTTATTGCGGAATTACAACCCTAGCTCTTAAGTCATCTACGAGCCTGTCCGCAGAATTGATGGTTTCTTTTTCGCGGTTTTTCTCCAAACGAGCCAATCGCCGGTGATCGGTAGTTGACCATAGAGAATTCTTCGTTTTGGCGTCGTAAATCGTTAGGGTTAACTGCGGGTCTACGATTTGGGCACTGTGAACTTGAGTTGTGCCGTCGGAGGAATTTGTAGAACTCCACACACGGGTCCCGCCCTTCTCAATTCGATACGCCAATTCTATGATCACGTCGGCGTCGTCTGGCGAACCTACAATCTCGTATCGACCCCACTTCTTCATTTCCGAATAAAAGGCATCGTATGCGAGGTCACTACCGCCGCCATTGGCTAGGAAAACCTTCTTTGCATTGACTATCGCCGTTGGCAAAGGTGCGGGAGGTATATCCTTCTTACTCTTACCAAATAGGTTTAACGAGAAAAAGGTAAGGCAGAAAAATATCGCAAACTTACGCATAAATCGTGCCCCCCAGTAGCAAATCGATCCTGCTCTAGACAAGCAGGATCGACCCACTCCGAACTTACGCCGTGACTTCAATCCCCATCGAGCGCGCCGTGCCCTTGATGCTCTTGACAGCCGCTTCGACCGAGGCGGCATTGAGATCGGGCATCTTCTGCTTGGCGATCTCAAGCACCTGGGCCTCAGACAGCTTGCCGACCTTGTTCTTGTTCGGCGTGCCCGATCCCTTGGCCAGGTTCGCCGCCTTCTTCAGCAGCACGGCTGCCGGAGGCGTCTTGGTCACAAACGTGAAGCTGCGGTCGACGTAGACGGTGATGACGACCGGGATAATCAGGCCAGCCATCTCTTTGTTCTGCGTGCGGGCGTTGAACTGCTTGCAGAACTCCATGATATTGACCTGCGCCTGACCGAGCGCCGGACCAACCGGGGGCGCGGGCGTGGCCTTGCCGGCCTCAATCTGAAGCTTTACCTGAGTCTGTACTTTCTTTGTTGGAGCTGCCATTGCTTAAAACCTTTCCTTGCGGCGAGCTTTTCGCTCAGCCAGATTCTTGAATTACAAATTCGCTAAACGATCTTCTCCACCTTGCCGAATTCAAGCTCGACCGGGGTGGAGCGGCCAAAAATCGTCACCATCACCTTGAGCGTTTCGCGGTCTTCGTTCACTTCGTCCACAACGCCGTTGAAGTTCGCAAATGGCCCTTCGGTGATCCGTACCGACTCGTTCTTCTCGAACTTGATCTTGAGGCGCGGCTTGTCCTTCGACACATCGGTGCGGAAGAGGATCGAGCTGACTTCCGCCTCGCTCAAGGCCACCGGCTTATCGCCGGTGCCGAGAAATCCCGTAACGCGCGGCGTGTTCTTGATCACGTGCCACAGGTCGTTGTCGAGGTCCATCTCGACCAGCACATAGCCGGGGAGAAAAACCCGCTCGACCGTGCGCTTCTTGCCGTTGACGATCTCGGTCACGGGCTCAGTCGGGATCATCACGCGGCCAATCTTGTTCTGGAGGCCAAAGGCCTGCACGCGGCTCTCAAGCGACTCGCGCACCTTGCGCTCGAAACCCGAGTAGGCGTGGATGATGTACCACTTGAAACGCTCGCTGGCTGAGGGCGCAAGCTGTTCCGGGTTGTCGTTGCCGGTGTTTCCGTCGTGAATTTCTTCCGTCATGATTCCTTCTTCTGCCATGCCTACTGACCACCCAGCCAATGCAGCAACCACTTCAACGCGCTCCCCAGCACCGAATCAATTACATAGAAGAAAGCCGCAAAGACAAAGACGGTAATGATCACGACCGTCGTGGTCGACTGCACCTCAGCCCGCGAAGGCGTGACCACCTTGCGCATCTCTCCGCGAACGTCCTTCAGGAAATCGACGGTGCGCGTCCAGTACGCTGTCACCTGGTTCGGAGTAGTGCTTTTCTGCGGAGAGCGATCTTCGCCAGTTGCCAATGCTGCCTTCGCCATAACGCTGCTTCCTTCTTGTACGCTGACAGCTTATGCGCTGTTCCGCGGCAACCATTTTTTTGAGCAGCGGTTGCGGCTGCATTCAAATCTGGCAGGGGCGGAGGGATTCGAACCCCCAAGTTCGGTTTTGGAGACCGACAGTTTAACCGTTGAGCTTACGCCCCTACATTGGACTGGCCGTCCAGGCAATCGCGCCCTTTTCGGGCGCACCTGAAACGGTCGAGTCCTACTTGGTTTCTTTGTGGTCCGTGTGCTTGCGGCAACGCTTGCAGAACTTTGAGAACTCAAGACGGCCCGTGGTCGTCTTCTTGTTCTTCGTCGTCGAATAATTCCGCTCTTTGCACACCGGACACTGTAATGTCACAATTTCGCGCATCTCTTTATCCTAACCGATTGCCGAAAAGCCTGCTTTCGGCGATCTTTTTTGGTTCCGCAGAAGAAAAATTGACATCAGGGGCTAAAGCCCCATTACCGCTGCGGTATCGGCACGGCTAAAGCCGTGTCCTTCCAAAACTTCAATCTTCCTGTGGGTCAACAGTTGATCCCGTTGACCCACTCACATGTTTGGCGCCCGACAGGGCGCGATTGCCTGGACGGCCAGTCCCTTAATTCAAAATCTCAGTAATGGTTCCGGCGCCTACCGTGCGTCCGCCTTCGCGAATCGCAAACCGCAAGCCCTTCTCCATCGCCACCGGGGTGTGCAGCTCGATCTCGAGCGAAATGTTGTCGCCCGGCATCACCATCTCCGTGCCCTCAGGCAGCTTCGCCGTTCCCGTCACGTCCGTTGTGCGGAAGTAGAACTGCGGACGGTAGCCGTTGAAGAACGGCGTATGACGCCCGCCCTCTTCCTTCGACAGCACGTAGATCTCGCCCTTGAACTTCGTGTGCGGCGTGATCGATCCCGTCTTGGCCAACACCATCCCGCGCTCGACGTCTTCTTTAGGAATACCGCGCAGCAGCAACCCGGCGTTGTCCCCAGCCAGACCTTCATCCAGCTGCTTCTTGAACATTTCCACGCCCGTGACGACCGTCTTGCGCGTCTCGCGGAAGCCCACGATTTCTACTTCCTCGCCCACCTTCACCTTGCCGCGCTCGATACGGCCCGTGACCACCGTGCCACGGCCCGAGATCGAGAAGATGTCTTCGATCGGCATCAGGAAAGGCTGATCAATCGCACGCGCCGGCAGAGGAACGTTCTTGTCCACCGCCTCCATCAGCTCGTCGATCTTCGCTTCCCACTGCGCTTCGCCGTTCAGCGCTCCAAGAGCCGAGCCGCGAACCACCGGCACATCGTCGCCAGGGAAGTTGTACTTCGACAACAGCTCACGCACTTCCATCTCGACCAGGTCGATCAGCTCCGGATCCTCAACCGCATCGCACTTGTTCAGGAACACCACGATGTAGGGCACACCGACCTGGCGGGCCAGCAGAACGTGCTCTTTCGTCTGCGGCATCGGACCATCGGTCGCTGCCACCACCAGAATCGCGCCGTCCATCTGCGCCGCGCCCGTGATCATGTTCTTGATGTAGTCGGCGTGGCCGGGGCAATCGACGTGCGCGTAGTGGCGGTTCCCCGTCTCGTACTCAACGTGCGCCGTCGCGATCGTGATGCCGCGCTCCCGCTCTTCCGGAGCGTTGTCAATCGTGTCGAACGAGCGGAACTTGTTGTTCGGGTTGTGCTTCGACAACACCTTCGTGATCGCCGCCGTCAACGTCGTCTTCCCGTGATCGATATGCCCAATCGTCCCCACGTTCACGTGCGGCTTCGACCGGTCAAATTTCTCCTTCGCCATTTCCCTTGTTCCTCTCTCGTTGTCCTGCTAACTCATTCCGGGCCCAAACGAGGTCCGGCAATTTTCAAACTTTTACTTGCCCTGGTTGCGTCCGATGATCTCTTCCGAGATCATGCGCGGCGCCTCTTCATAGCGGGCAAACTGCATCGAGTACGAAGCGCGTCCCTGCGTCGATGAGCGGATATCGTTCACGTATCCGAACATCTCCTTCAGCGGAACCATCGCCTTGATCACCTGCGAACCGCCCACATGCTCCATGCCCTCGATGCGTCCGCGGCGCGAGTTGATGTCGCCGATGATCGTGCCCATGTGCTCTTCCGGAACCGTGACTTCAACCGCCATCACCGGCTCCAGCAGCACAGGACTTGCCTTCTTCGCCGCTTCCTTGAAGGCCATCGAACCGGCAATCTTGAAGGCCATTTCGTTCGAGTCAACATCGTGGTAGCTGCCGTCGAAGAGCGTCGCCTTGAAGTCGACCATCTCATAGCCGGCCAGCACGCCGTTCAGCAGCGCCTCGCGGATGCCCTGCTCGGTCGGCTTAATGTACTCCTTCGGAACCACGCCTCCCTTGATAGCATCGATGAACTCGAAGCCCTTACCCGGCTCGTTCGGCTCCAGACGAATCTTGACGTGCCCGTAGTTACCCGAACCACCTGTCTGGCGAATGTATTTACCTTCAGCCTCGGCGGGCTTGCGGATCGTCTCGCGGAAGGCCACCTTCGGCTCGCCCACGTTCGCCTCGACCTTGTGCTCGCGCTTCATGCGGTCGACAAGAATTTCGAGGTGCAGCTCGCCCATGCCGCTGATAATTGTCTGGCCCGAATCATGGTCCGTGCGAACCTTGAAAGTCGGATCCTCGTCCGCCAGCCGCGCCAGCGCCAGGCCCATCTTCTCCTGGTCGGCCTTGGTCTTCGGCTCAATCGCCACCGAAATAACCGGCTCGGGAAAGTCGATCGCGCCCAGCGCAATCGGATGCTGCGGCGTGCACAGCGTATCGCCCGTCTTGATGTCCTTCAGGCCCACGCAGGCGCAGATGTCGCCCGCGTAAATCTCGGTAATGTCTTCGCGCTTGTTGGCGTGCATCTTCACCAGTCGGCCGACGCGCTCCGTCTTACCGGTACGCGGATTCAGAACGGTGTCGCCCGTCTTCAGCGCGCCCGAGTAGATACGAATAAAGCTCAGCTTGCCGAATGGATCGTTGATCAGCTTGAAGGCCAGCGCCGAAAAAGGCTCGTCGTCCTTCGCTTCACGCTTCAGGATCACAGAAGGATCATGAGGATCGATACCCTCGACCGCAGGCACATCCAGCGGGCTCGGCAGGTAGTCGACGACTGCGTCAAGCAGCGTCTGCACACCCTTATTCTTGAAGGCCGAACCACACATCACCGGGAAGACCTTCATGCCGATCGTGGCATTACGCAGCGCCTTCTTCAGCTCTTCCGGAGTCGGCGTCTCGCCTTCCAGAAACTTGTGCAGCATGTCGTCATCGTTCTCGGCGACCGTCTCGATCAGCTGCATGCGGAAGGCTTCCGCCTTCTTGACCAGATCAGCCGGGACCTCTTCGACCGAGTACTTCGCTCCCATCGTCTCGTCGTGCCACAGAATAGCGCGCATCTCGATGAGATCGACAACACCTTTGAAATGCGATTCCGCGCCAATCGGGATCTGGATCGCAACCGGCCGAGCGCCAAGGCGCTTGCGGATGGTCTCGATCACATGCTCGAAATCGGCGCCAGCCTTGTCCATCTTGTTGACAAAGCAAATACGCGGAACCTTGTACTTGTCGCCCTGCCGCCAGACCGTTTCCGTCTGTGGCTGCACACCCGATACGGAATCGAACAGCGCGACCGCACCATCGAGCACGCGCAGCGAACGCTCGACTTCAGCGGTGAAGTCGACGTGGCCTGGCGTGTCGATGATGTTGATACGGATGTTGTTCCAGGTGCAGGTCGTCGCAGCGGACGTGATCGTAATGCCGCGCTCCTGCTCCTGCTCCATATAGTCCATCGTCGCCGTGCCTTCATGCACTTCGCCGATGCGGTGCGTAATGCCCGTATAGAACAGGATGCGCTCAGTCGTAGTCGTCTTACCGGCGTCGATATGCGCCATGATTCCGATGTTCCGGCAACGATTTAACGGTACTTGGCGAGCCACTGTCTCTTCTCTCTAGTTCTCTCAGGCCTTATCAGCCCAAGGTTTCAAATTCCATTCGGGAGCAACTTACACCCCCAACTTCAGCCACTTCCCCTAACCAGCCCAGACTTAGCGCGAAGCGCGTCCGCCCGAACGGCCAGTTCACCAGCGGTAGTGGGCGAAGGCCTTGTTGGCTTCGGCCATGCGGTGAACGTCTTCCTTCTTCTTCATCGCGGCGCCGCGGCCATTGGCCGCATCGAGCAGCTCGTTGGTCAGCTTGTCGATCATGCCCTTTTCGCCACGCGCGCGGCCGTACGTCACCAGCCAGCGAATTGCCAGCGAGGTGCGACGCTCCGGGTTCACTTCGATCGGCACCTGATAGTTGGCGCCGCCGACGCGGCGGGTCTTCACTTCAAGCAGCGGCTTGCAGTTCTCGACCGCCTTCTTAAAGAGCTTCAGCGCTTCGTCCCCGCCCTTCTGCTCCAGGTTCGTCATAGCGGTGTAGAAGATGCCCTGCGCGGTCGACTTCTTGCCGCCCCACATCATCGAGTTAACGAACTTCGTGACCAGCGTCGAGTTGTAGACCGGATCGGCTGCAACTTCCCGCTTCGCAATGTGACCTTTTCTCGGCATAAACCTTTAACCTTGCGTTTCTAAAAACTCAAAAACAGATCCTTCGTCGCTTGCGCTTCTCAGGATGACACCGCCAGTGCGGCTATTTCTTCCCCGGAGCAGCTCCGCCCTTGGCGCGCTTTGCGCCGTACTTCGAGCGGCTCTGCGTACGCTTCACCACGCCGACGGAGTCGAGCGTGCCGCGCACAATGTGATACCGCACACCCGGCAGGTCCTTCACACGGCCGCCGCGGATGAGCACAATCGAGTGCTCCTGCAGGTTGTGGCCCTCGCCGGGGATGTACGACGTAACTTCAATGCCATTGGTCAGGCGGACACGGGCGACCTTACGGAGCGCCGAGTTCGGCTTCTTCGGCGTCTGCGTGTAAACACGGGTGCAGACTCCGCGGCGCTGCGGCGAGCCCTGCAATGCAGGCGATGCCGTCTTATAGTTCGGCGCCGTGCGCCCTTTTCTCACGAGCTGACTGAATGTAGGCAATCCAAACTCCTTACCAACTCAAAACTCTTTTACTCACCAGACGCGACACCACCGCTCGCGCACGATGCCCGACAGCGCAAAATCCGCTATCAGCCCGCGCGAAGTCCGGTGTTGCTTCGCGTCTGCACTGCTTCAATCCCAGACGAGAATCAGGACGGTGGCCGCACGTTGCTTTGCCCCGCATCAATCGGGAACGAAAGAAAGCCGACTCCGTTTCGCTGATTCCGGCCTGCATAGTCCTTCAAGGTGAAGGGGGTCGCAGGCACCGATGCGATTCGCCCATCTCATGAGATTGATGGGGTTCGCAGATACCGTATCCGCCAGTCCTTAACTTCGTCGACTGGCTTTTCTGCGAAGCTTCTTAGGTCGTAACTGCTCCTCGGACGATACGCACACGAAGAGCACTCTCATGGAACCTTCTAAGAGTACCAAGTCCATCTATTTGAGTCAACAAACACCGGAAAAATTCACAATTTCCGCGCGATTTTGCTGCTGTCGGTAGTTTAGCACCTTGAGAGTTGTGCGAGGCGCTCCAATCGCGGACTGGACGTGCGATTCGGGCCTTCCGGCGACGCATAAGCGGGGATGCGCCATGGAACCGGCCTACGGCTTGCAGGAAACAGACAACACATCAGCGGCTGAGGCCGCACAGGGTTTGCAGTTTTCATGCGAGGGCTAAAGCCTTTGCCTACCCCATTCGCGGCCCTTGTCTGCTACCATCCGGCATTATGTCCTTTCGCACGCTGATTGCGTTTCTCGCCTGTCTCTCGTCCGGCGCTCTGGCCCTTGCCCAGGCTCCGGCAGCCGCGCCTGCAAAAGATCCCCGCATCGGCCAGATCATCACCCAGCTTGAGGCCGTCCGCGCGCCGCGTCAGACTGCGATTTCGCCCGACAGCCAATGGGTCGCGTGGGTTGTCCGCAGCCAGGAAGGCGGCTCTGAGATCGACGCCGCGCCGCTCGACAACCCTTCTGCCGTTCACCACATCACCGCCTGCGAAGGAAGCGACAAAGGCAGCGAAAACGAGATCGCATGGTCGCCCGATTCAAAGAAACTGGCCTTCTTCTCGAACTGCAACAGCGAGCACCAGCAGGGCCTCTACCTGAGCGAACCCGGCTCGAACACTCCAGCTCATCGCCTTGCCGCACTCGATGGATATGCCGACTCGCCGCAGTGGTCGCCCGACGGTAAATTCATCGGTCTGCTTTATGTCGAGGGCGCAACGCGTCCATCCGGCGCGCTAGCTGCAATGAAGCCACCATCGGGAGTGATCGGCGTTGAGGGGCTTGAAATTCAGCGCGTTGCCGCAGTGGACGCGGCTTCCGGCGATCTGAACCAGGTCACGCCAGCGAATCTGCATGTCTATGAATTCAACTGGTCGCCGGATTCGAAAAAGCTGGCTTACGTTGCTGCCCCGCCGCCGGGAGAAAATAACTGGTGGGTAGCGAAACTGTACACGCAGGCGTTCATGCCCGGCTCCAAGGCCGTCCTGGGAGGCCGCGCGGCATTCGATCCCAGCGTGCTGGTCGATCCAACCAGCGGCCGCAGCCCAATCTCCGGCCTGCAGATCGCCGTTCCGCGCTGGTCGCCCGATGGCTCGCAGATCGCCTTCATCAGCGGCCTGATGTCTGACCAGGGAGTAACCGGGGGCGATATCTACCTTGTCCCTGCAAGCGGCGGCGAACCCAAAGACGTAACACCCGGACGCAAGGCGAGCCCTGTATGGTTTCTCTGGATTGACGATCGCACGCTTGGCGTCTCCGAGATCACCGGTGGCTCGTCGCATCTTTTTCGTTACAACCTCAACACACAGAAGGACGACGCTGAGAACAGTCTCACGCTGCACGAGAGCGTAGGTTCGGGGCAGCTGATGATGAGCGTCTCGGTCGCAAACGACAACCGGATCGCGCTCATCCGCAGCTCCTACAGCAATCCGCCGGAGGTCTGGGCGGGCAAGCTTCTTGATCTCAAGCAGATCACTCACTATAACGACAACCTGAAACCGGCATGGGGCAAGGCCGAATCCGTCGAATGGCACAACGAAGGCTTCGACGTGCAGGGCTGGCTCATCTATCCCGCCAACTATGATCCGAGCAAGAAGTATCCGCTGATCGTCATGGTCCACGGCGGACCGTCTTCTGCGGTCGTTCCGCGCTGGCCGGGAGCGGGCTTCGGTGGCGCGCCGTTCTCCGCGCTGGGATACTTCGTGCTCATGCCCAACCCGCGCGGCAGCTACGGACAGGGCGAGAAATTCACCCAGGCCAACCGCAAGGACTTCGGCTACGGCGACCTGCGCGACATCCTGGCAGGCGTGGACACGGTCACGAAGAAGTACTCGATCGATCCGGGCCGTGTCGGCATCACGGGCTGGAGCTATGGCGGATTTATGACCATGTTCGCGGTCACGCAGACGAACCGCTTCCACGCCGCCGTCGCCGGCGCTGGCATCGCCAACTGGCAGAGCTACTACGGCGAGAACTCCATCGACCAGTGGATGATCCCGTTCTTCGGCGCATCGGTCTATGACGATCCCGGAGTCTACGCGAAAAGCTCAGCGATCAATTTCATCAAGCACGTCAAGACGCCGACGCTTGTGGTTGTCGGCGACCGCGACGGCGAATGCCCTGCGCCCCAATCCTTCGAGTTCTGGCATGCGCTGCGCGACCAGCATGTGCCGACCGAGCTTGTCGTCTATCCCAATGAGGGACATGGCTTTGTGAACCCCGAACACCGGCGCGACGTTCTGGAGCGCGCGTTGAGCTGGTTTGAGCAGTACATGCCGGCGCGGTAGAAGAAAGATAAAGCCCGGACGCCGAACCGTCCGGGCTATCTTGTTCGCGCATGACACCTTTCCGGCAGCTTTAACTACATCCGCTCATATCCTGGCAAGATAACTAAAGATTTTTCCTGTTGACGCGAATGTAACCTTGTGCCAGATTGGTGTCGCTGTTCAATGACACGTATGCAATCGCCGTTCTTGCTGTTCTGTTGCTGTTGACCTTTCCTCGCCTTCCGCCGAGGTTGTAAGTCCTTCAAAGTCCATCAGTCAATCTGTGGTGCCCAGCTGTCGCTGCGCTTGCCGTTCTGCGGCCGGCGTAAACACTTACACCTACCCACGCAGGAGATGGAAATCCCATGCCACATAAAGCGAAAGTCTCAGGCTGGGCCTGGGCTTGCAGCACGTCACTCATGGGCGTGCTGCTTGCCGGCTCCGCACTTCCTGCTCAATCGCAGATTGAGCGTCCCAAAATTGCAGACATTTCTTCCGATCATGGTCCAGTCCAACCCTCGCAGGAAATCACCTTGACCGTGCATCTGAACGTACGCAATCAGGCAGCCTTCGACAAAGCTGTCGAGGACCTCTACACTCCCGGCTCACCCACCTATCACCAGTGGATGAGCAGCAGCGACATCGCCCGGTATGCTCCAACCACGGCGCAAGTCGAAACAGTTAAAAAAGAGCTTCAATCCCACGGCCTTTCGGTTCTCTCTGTGACTTCAGATAATCTTTCCATTCGCGCGCGCGGTCCGGCGTCGAGTGTGGAGAGCGCCTTTCAGACGCAGATCCACGAATTTGAGCGTCAGGGCAAGGTCTTCCATGCGAACGTGACCCCGGCTAAACTTGCCGGCACGGCCGACTCGCTGGTACATGGCGTCACCGGGCTTACCAACTTCCCCATGCAGCCTTTCATCAAGTATCAGATCGATCCCAGAACGGGTAAGCCGCGCACAACCACGAAGACACCCGCTACCACAATCAAGAAAAGCAGCGGAGGCTTCTCCGGCATCGCCACCAACAACTGTTTCTCGAGCCCGTCCTCGGTTTCTCTCACTACGGATGGCGCTTCCCTGCCGATAGGCGTCTACTTCGGCAACAACTATGACAACAGCCCCCTGACCTGCGCCTGGACGCCGTCACAGATCGAAAGCCACTACGGTCTGAACGCTGCCTACAAGCAGGGTCTGGACGGTACTGGACAGACGGTCGTGATCGTCGACGGCCCTACGGACGGGACGCAGCTGACGAGCGACCTTGCGCTCTTCTCGAGCCTTGCGGGACTTCCTGCAACCAACTCCTCCAACTTCACAGTTCTCTATCCTGACGGGCAGCCAACTACGCTGGCGCTCGAATATGACAACTGGCAGGACGAGGCGTCGCTGGATGTGGAATGGGTTCACTCGGTGGCTCCCGGGGCAAAGATCGTGATCGAGATCATGCCTTCGGAGGACTGGGATGAATTCGAGTTCGCCATCGATTACGCCCGGCAAAACAAGCTCGGCAGCGTCATCTCGAACAGTTACGGCTATCCTGAAGCCCTCTTTGGCGCCTACACCGTTCAGGGTTTTGAACAGGTGCTAAAGAAGGCCGCGGCGGCCGGCATTGCCGTCAACTTCTCGAGCGGCGACGGCGGTGACGAAGGCACCGGCTCACCGAGCGGCGGCGGGCAGTCGTATCCGGCAACCTCGGCTTACGTCACGGCAATCGGAGGCACCAGCATCGGCATACCCAACGGCACAACGAATGGCGCGGAAGTCGGCTGGGGCAACAATGCCGCCATCCTTTCCTACGCGACGAACGATGTGCTAGATCCTCCGCTTATCGTCGGCAGCCTTGGCGGCTCGGGCGGCGGCGAAAGCACGTTTATCGCCAAGCCATCATGGCAGAAGTCGTTTACCGGAACCGGCAGGCAGGAGCCGGACATTGCAGCGTTGGCCGATCCTTACACGGGAGTAGTCTTCGTTGAGTACGGCACACCCTACGCCGGCATTGGGGGCACCAGCCTATCCTGCCCGATCCTTTCCGCCTTGTGGGCCATTGCCGACCAGAAGGCCGGAAAAGCACTGGGACAGGCTGCTCCGCTCATCTATAAGCTGCCGTCGTCCGCAATCAACGATGTGGTACCGGTGAGCAGCCCGACCAATGTGGCCGGCATTGTCTTCGACTCAAGCGGCGCCACATATTATTCCTCTGACACACTGCTGGCTCCGCTCTACACCACCACTCAGTACTACAGCGCGTTCTGGAACCTGAGCGGCGAGTATGTGGACATCAGCTTCGGCACCGATACATCCCTGACCATCACCCCGGGCTGGGACAACGTAACCGGATGGGGCGTACCTAACGGACTCTCCTTCATCAACGCCGCTGCCAAGGCGAAGTAGTAATTCAGCGTTCAGGGCACAGGCTGCAGGGCGCAGAAAAACGCAACCTGAGTCCTGAGTCCTGAGCGCTGTACCTTGTGCTCTATGCCTATCTCGCTTGCTGAAGTCCTTTCAAGCTTTTACACTCAAATTTCGGAACTATATCCTTGGAATGACTCCCAGAGAATCTCTGGCAGTGACAACCGTCTGCATGGCGAGTCCATACAGACGGGGAGGTTTCATGCAGCGGTTTTTCGCCCTGATTGCTTTATTTGTACTTTCTATTCCCGTCGGCATTTCCATCGCAGGCTGCGGCGGCACCAATCCAAACAACTATTGCATCAAGAACGGCTACGGATACGGCGAGAAGGTCACTGATCTCGACCACATCAGCCTGGGGCCCGCATCGACCGGTATCTCGCTCTCTTATGGGCAGACCGGCCAGCTGAACCAGCCAGTGGGCTTCAACTGTAATGGCGGCACGGTCAGCGTCTCGCACTACGTTTATGGGTCGACGAACCTGAACATCGCCGACATCAACCCGTCGACGGGGGCGATCTGCGCCGGCACCTGGAACCGTCATAGCCCCTCGGGCATCCCTGACTTCACCATCTGCACGCCTGCTACGGGACCCGGTGTAGCCCAGGCCACAGCCAGCGCATCGGCGGTCACCAGTAATCCGGTCTACGTCTACATCCACCCGCCGATTACCGCCATCACCATCCCGACGCAGGCGGCGTGTGTATCGCAAAACCAGATACTGCCGCAGCCTCTGACCACAGGCACCCAGGTCTATGGGCCGGACGGCACAATTATTCCGTCACAGTATGTGGGTACAGTCACCTATACGCCGGTGAACTCGTCCATCGTCTCGATCAACAATACGAGCGACACCACCAGCACAAACCCGGTCAACGGACAGGCCACGGCCCTTCAGCCGGGATCGACCGTCATCAACGCCACGCTCTCGGGCACCACGTCTGCGGCGGGATACTTCTTCACCTGCCCGCCGGTGAGCATCGGCCTCTCACTCAACGGCTCACCCCCGGGCGCCCAGCCTGTCACCGTCACGGCAAGCAGCCCGCAGAACCTCGTTACCAGCGTTACGGATTCCACGGGGGCGGCTATCAGCGGTCTTTCGCTTGATTACACGTCTACTGAGCCCAAGCAAATCGCTGTGAGCAGCAGCGGCACCGTGACCGCAACTTACCCGACTACGACCACCATCTCGGCCATCTGCCAGCCCGGCACCTGCAACCCGGCCCCAGTGAACATTATTGGACAGCTGGGCACGGGCCTGCCTGTCACCAGCAACACCGTCCTCGTCAACACACCGGGACGAAGCAGCACCAAGCTCTGGCTGGCTTCGTCGCAGTCCTCGTACTTTACCCCGATCGACCTTACATCCACCGGATCGCCGGCTCCCATCAAGCTGCCTTATATTCCGAACTCCATGGTGCTCGACCAGTCCGGCATCAATCTTTACTTCGGCAGCTATCACGAGCTAATGGTGGTGACTGCGGCAACGAATACGCTCAGCAAAGAAGACACCAACGTCCCCGGCGTCGTGCTGGCGGTTTCACCGGACAGCTCAACCGCGGTCATCAACGACCAGGTGAATCAGGTCATCTACCTCTACAACGAGAGCAAGGCCTCTTTCAGCAGCGTTGGCGGACTGGCGACGCGCGCGCAATATTCGCCCGATGGGAAGAATCTCTACCTCATCGGTCCCAATAACTTTTACGTCTACAATGCCGTCACCGGATGGAGCATATACACAAACTCCAACGGCGGCGCGAATGTCTGCACCGTGAGCCAGCTGAACAACAACAACGGCTCAACAACATACGACCCGTTCTGCTCGCCGGACATCACGGTAGCCATTCCCAGCGTCGGGCCATTCATCACCGGCTCGAACACGACCGTCAACGGCTTCTGCCCCAACACGACGGCGAATCCGCCGGTCTACTATCCTCTGGCCGCGACCATCGCTGCGGCCTCAGATCATCTCACCGCGACGAATGACGGCGACCATATCTTGGCAGCAACCGCCAGCCCGGCGCAGATTGACGACATCTCCGTCAAGATCCCCATTGGCGCATGTCCGTCTACCAATCAGGGCATCAAGCTGCAACAGGGCACGGGGTCCAACTCAGGCGATTACAGCGTCAACACGACTGCGCTGACAAACATCTCCCCGTCTGAAATCAATGAGGTCGTCTCCTCGCCCGACGCAACCATCTCCTTCATCACTTACAGCGCGACCAGCGCAAGCGGCCTGTTGCCGGCTTACAAGCCGTCTACTACATTCGGCACCGCAGGCACGCTGACCAACGTCCAGCTCTCGACCGGCGCGCAGGCTCCCCTCTCGGGGGCTTTCAGTCCGGACGACTCTACCTTCTTCGTCGGCACATCGGGCGACAATCTGCTGCACCTGATTGATGTTCCCAGCCTCACCGATACGCAGACGATTAACCCCAAGTTGCCCGCGTGCACCATCACTCCGTCCAACGGAACACCGGTATGCAATCCCAGCGCGACCGTTCCAGTGCAGTTCATTGCTGTGCAGCCGCGCACAACCACTTAGTCTCTTCTTCGCTCCTGCTGAAAAGGCCTGCAGAATTTGCTGCAGGCCTTTTCACTTTCATCGCTGCGCGCGCGTTTACCCATTCGCGCCACTTTCACACTCTGTTCATCTTGTCTTCATAGTTTCTTCAGAGTTAACCGCTAGTGTCTTTACAGTTACGCCTGAATACACGCTGTTCACGCGCGTAGGTCTCTGAAGTACTCCGTGCACGACATTCTGATCCCCCCTGAGGAGGCTACTATGAAGCACCAATGTTCATGGGGATGGTATCGTTACACCATCGCCCTCGCTGTCGTCTTCATTCTTGGCGCATCTTCGATTGCCCAGGTCAATACATCGAGTCTTACCGGCCTGGTCACTGATCCAAGCGGCGCCGCCATCCAAAATGTAACTGTAAGTGTTACGAGTCCTTCCACCGGATACGTCCGCACCGTCACCACCGACAATGCCGGCTATTATTCGTTCCAGAACCTGCCCATCGGCCAGTACACAGTCCGCGTTGAAGCATCGGGGTTCAACACGGACCAGGAAAATGTAACTCTGAATGTTGCGGAAAAAGGCCGCCGCGATTTTTCGCTTCAGGTCGGCTCTGCGCAACAGACTGTGGAAGTGCAGGCGCAGGCCACCGGCCTTTCTCCCGATGACGCGTCGGTTGGCATGGTCATAGGGTCGCAGACCATCGAGCAGACCCCGCTCTACCTCCGCAACTGGGACGACCTGCTCCGCCTCGTTCCCGGCGTGCAGATTGCGCGCTACACGCAGCAGAGCGGCGCCACATCAGCCGGACGTACTGGCGACTTCAACGTGAACGGCATCCACTCGCTGCAGAACAACTTCATCCTCGACGGCATCGACAACAATACTTTCTCGGAAAACGTGCAGGAGCTGAGCACAGAGTCCGCTCACCCCTCGGTTGACGTGATCGCCGAATTCAACATCATCACCAATCCCTACTCGGCGGAATACGGGCGCGCGCCGGGAGCCGCGGTCTCAGTCAACACCAAGAGCGGCACCAACCAGTTCCACGGCCTCGCATACGAATATCTGCGCAACAACTACTTCGACGCGAACGATTTCTTCTCCGACCGCAACCATCTGCGCAAGCCGGAGAACAATCAGAGCCAGTTCGGCGGCAATTTTGGCGGCCCGATTATGAAGAACCGTCTCTTCGGTTTCTTCAACTACGAAGGCACGCGCATCAAGCAAGGCGTTTCGCGCACCGCGACCGTTCCGCTCGATAACGAGCGCATCGGCGACTTCAGTCCCGAAACCGGAGCCCAGGTCGGCGTCAAATATCCCACAATCTACGACCCGCAAACCGGCCAACCTTTCTTCGACAATAAGGTTCCAACAGGCCGCATTGACCCCGTTGTCGCTTCACTCATCGCGCTTTTCCCGGAACCTAACGCGGCGGGCGAGTTGAACAACTTCGTCCGCAACGCCCTGGCCCAGGACAACGACGACAACTACGATGGCCGCGTCGACTGGACGCTGTCGCAGAACGACTCTCTCTTTGGCCGCTACAACTACTCCAACCGTTTCCGCTTCATCCCCGGCTACCTTGGCGGACTCGCCGATGGGACCAGCACCTCGGCCTGGGGCCGTCAGTACCTCAAGAACCACAGCTTCGTCCTCGGCTGGACGCATGTTTTCAGCGCGAGCATGGTCAACGATTTCCGCTTCGGCTGGGTGCGCAACTACTCCTTTGCCGAACAGGACCCCTTCGCGCTGACGCAGTATGCCGGCGATTTTGTTCCCGGCATCCCCATCAGCACGGCCATTGGCGGCGGCGTACCGCTCACCACATTCAACAACTACGCCTTCCTCGGCTCGCCTGACTTCCTGCCGAAGCAGCAGGTCCCGCAACAATACCAGTACAACGACACGCTCTCGCTCACCCACGGCCGCCAGTCCTACAAGTTCGGCGCATCGCTTTACCTGCCCATGCGCAATCTTTTTCAGGACGAGCCGGGCATGCGCGGCGACATGACCTTCACCGGCATCTTTACCTGCGAGCGCAATGCGGCAAGCCAGTGCGTTTCCAACACCGGTTTCCCATACGCCGACGGCCTGCTCGGACTGGTACAGTACAACCAGCTCACCAACGTGCATTTCGTCGACCAGCGTCTGTGGATGCTCGCCGGCTTCTTTGAAGACGACTGGAAGGTGACGCCCAAGCTCACCCTCAACCTTGGACTGCGCTATGACTTCGCCACGCCGGCGCTCGAAGGCGCGAACGAGATGGCCAATTTCGATCCTGACTCCGGCGGTCTGGTCTTTGCCCGTTCCGGCGGCCTGCGTTCGCGCTCGCTGGTTGAAAGCAACACGAAGAACTTCGGGCCGCGCTTCGGCTTCGCGTTCTCGCCCGACCAGAACACGGTGCTGCGCGGCGGTTACGGCGTCTACTACACGCTCTTTGAGCGCTACGGCAGCGAGGACCAACTCGCGCTGAACCCGCCGTTCCTCATCAACAAAACACAGTCCGCTGCGTCCACTTCCACTACGCCGGTCATGATCGCGCAGCAGGGCTTCCCTTCAAACTATCTCGATCCCTCGACAATCAATCTGAACAACCTCACGGCATTCCACATTCGCGCATTGGACATGCATGATCCCGCGCCCTATGTGCAGCAGTGGAGCCTCGGCATCCAGCGCGCCATCGCAAACGTGTGGACGGCGGAAGTGGACTACGTCGGCACCAAGTCCACGCACCTCGACATCATCCGCGACTACAACCAGCCATTCATTGCCGGCAACACTGTGCAGACAACGAAGAACAGCGCCGGCCAAACCATCCCCGTCATTCCTTACTCCAATTTCGGCTGGATCGAATACACCGATCCCATCGGCTCGGGCAGTTACAGCGGCCTGCAGGCGAGCCTCATCCGCCGCTTCCAGAAGGGGCTGAGCCTCCGCGCGGCCTACACCTATTCGCATAGTCTCGACAACGTGCCTGAGGAACTCGAAACCAACTCGGGCGACGCGCCCAACGGACGCAATCCTGGCGCATGGTACGGCTCCAGCGATTTCGATATCCGCAACCGTCTCTCGGTCAGCTACGTATATGAGCTGCCCTTCGGCCACGGCAAACCCATGCTGAACAACGGGCCGCTTTCGTGGATTCTCGGCGACTTCCGCACTTCGGGCGTCTACACCTTCTACTCCGGCCACCCGTATACAGTAAACGCGGGAGGCACGCTGAGCGATGCGCTCGACCCCTACGGTGACGCCACTGCCACGCCGTTCCTTATCGGCACGCCGCACACCGTGGGCGACCCCAACTGCTGGTTCTTCGCCTCTGAAAACAAGTCATGCGGACAACTGGCACCCAACCTCACCGACGCCTATGCTCTCCCGCCAGCCGGGCAGTTCGGCAACAGCGGACGCAACTCGCTTGTCGGCCCTCGCACGAATGTCTTCGACGCATCGTTGCTGCGCGAATTCCCCATCGAACGGGCCAACCTCGAATTTCGCTGGGAAGTCTTCAACGTGACCAACACGCCGGAATTCGGGCAGCCCAACAGTAACTTCAGCAGTAGTGCCGCCGGCACCATCACCACCTTGTCCGGCGATCCCCGCGTCATGCAGTTCGCATTGCGCCTGTCCTTCTAACGCAACGAGTATCCAGCAATCCCTGGAAAGCAAAACAAACAGGGCGCTCCGGTCAACGAAGCGCCCTGCCTGGGGAACGGAATATCTCTTACTGTCCTACTGCAGCCCGTTTAGTTCGAGCGGCGCAAGGTTTTCCCTGAGGATCTCCATCTGTCTCTGCACCTGCAGCTGCATTTCTTGTGGGTAGAGCGCGTTGTTTGCAGCGCCTTGCATGGCGCGGTTCATCTCTCCGGAATCACGCATCGCAAGAGCCCCGTTCAGATCCACCGTTACCTGTGGCCCGTTGAAGATTTCCGGGCAGAATTCGGGGATATCAAGTTCGCCCTTCTTCTTCGGCTCGCCCGCCTGCATGCTCAACTTTTGCTCTTTCTTGTCGCGCATGACCGTGAGCTGCACCTGCTTGCCGCGATTATTGTGCAGCGCCTTCTGCCAATCCGCGCGCGAGGCCATGTTGTCGTTGTTGACCTTGGTGATCACGTCTCCGGCTTTAAGCCCAGCCGTGGCCGCGGGACTGTTTTCGTCCACGCTCCTTACCAGCAGACCGGTTCCGTCCGTCACGCCGAAGTAGTTTGCCAGCTGCGTGCTCAGCACGTCCACATCCGCGCCAACATAAAGGCCGTTGGCGGTGAAGACGCCGAAAAAGCCATTGCCGAATCCGCGCGACTGAGGCGCGATGAGTCCATTCGCCAGCGGAGCCTCGCTGGGATCGGGCACGGTAAAGTGCTGCGCCCAGGCATTGGCCTCGACTTTGGCGCGATCGGCAAGCTGCACGGAAATATTCTGCTGCTGGCCGTCGCGGCTGATGACAAAGTTGACCGTGTGCCCCGGTGGCGTCTCCCGCAGCATGCGCCGCAACTGGTCCGCGCCCTCGACGCGCTGCCCGTTCATTTCGAGCACAACGTCGTGGATCTTCAGACCTGCCTTGTTCGCGGGCGCGTCGTGGTCGACAAACGTTATTTCCGCGCCATGCAGGTCCTTGAGCTTCAGTTCAGCGACGTGGTCGCTGTCGACATCGCGAATGTTGATGCCGAGATAGCTCTGCGAACTGTGCGCGAGATATGCGGGCGTGTCGCTGAAAACGGTTACCGGTTGCGCCGCGATCTGGCTACCGCACACTGCAAGCGTTGCGCCGCCCGCAGCAAGTACTATCCAACCCAGCCTCAAAAAGTGTTTCATGCGTGTGCCTCAATCGGTGGTCCTTCCTGCTTCGTAGGACTTTCTCTTTTTAAAAATGTCATCTGCCGCGCTACTGAATCTGCGGGAGCTGCTGCAGTACCTGCCGCGAAACAGTGCGGATTTCGGGATTATCGTCCTGCGTTGCGACGGTATGTAGGACTTCGCGCACGCTCGAATCGCCCTCGACCGGCTCGATTAAATTGATAGCCTGCGCGCGAATGCGGGGATCTGAATCCTTCATCAGCGATTCCAGCACCGCGTCGCGCACGCGCATGTCTTCGGCAATGTAAGGCTGAAGCCCTTCAAGCGCCTTCATGCGCACGTTGGCGTTCTTGTCGTAGCGCAGGGCCACCATCAGGGCATTGCGGATAGGGCCATCGCCGCACTCGTGCCCGTTGCGGCATTCATTGGCGAGCAGGCCCACGGAGTCGTCGCGCACGCCCGCATTGAAGTTGTTCTGTGCGCCCAGCAGCAGAAGCTGGCGAATGCGCGGATCGTCCAGCGAGCCCTGCATCGTCTCCGGAACCAGCCGGTTGTAGTTCACCTTCACCATTTCGGAGTTCGGCTCGCGCGTAATGCTGCTTACATTCGCGATCTGCGCCGGGTTGTCTTCCGTCGCGGCAGGCGGCTGACCCAGATTCAGGACAAGTTTCGACTGCTCTGCCTCATGCGCCCTGAGTCCCGCAATATAACCGCCATATCCGCCCGCGGCAAGACCGGCGAACAGCAGGAAAGACGCTGTGACCGGCGCCGCGCGCAGTCGGCCAACGTTGCGGGTAAAAGTCTGCGTAAGCCGCACCAGCCAGCCCCCGTGCGGCATGTTGTCGAGCGCTTCTTCCAGGCGCATGCGCGCCCGCGCCATCATTGCCGCCGACGGCTCCTCCACCGGATAGAGCGCCATGGTGGTCTTGAGGCCGCGCATCGCCTGCATATCGAACCGGCACTCTTCGCATTCGAGTAGGTGCTGTTCCAGTTGGTGATGGGCGTCGTCGGAAATCTCTCCATACGCAGCCAACGCGATATTTTGTCTAGCCAGATCACACTTCATGGCCATAATTTCCTTTGCCTCACATGCCTCAACAGTTTGTCTGCACGAGCTTCTGTCTTCGAGCTCTTTTTTACTGCGCAACAACATCTACTGGCGCGGAGGACCTAACGCATTTCCGCCAGATTTGCTCTTAGTTTTCGGGTCGCGCGGAAGAGCGTGTTCTTCGCTGTCTCTTCCGTAGTGTTCAGCATTTCGCCGATCGTTCTCAGCTTCAGTCCCTGGTAGTGCTTCAGCTCAAAGACCATGCGCTCGCGCGGCGTCAGTTTTTCAAGCGCCGCCTGAATGCGCTGGCCCAGAATCTTGCGCTGCAGCTCGCGGTCAGGGTTCGCGCCCGCCCGCTCATCGCTTACATTGCTCAGCAGATCGAGTTCTTCCCCCGAGGCGTCGATCATCACCGACGGATCTTCACGCCGGGCCTTGCGCCTGCGCAGCTGGTCCAGGCACAGGTTGGTGACAATCCGGTAAATCCAGGTATAGAACGAGCACTCAAACCGGAAATTACCCAGATACCGGTATGCCTTCAAAAAGGCTTCCTGGTGGATGTCCTGCGCATCCTGCTCTGAACCGGTAAGATGCAGAGCCAGCCGCAACACTGCCTGATCATATTGACGCACGAGCACGTCAAAGGCTGCTCGCGAGCCCTGCTGGGCCTCGCGAATCAGCTCAGTTTCCGTAGTGCGGTCGCGTACGTCCGTGGGCATTCGTTGCGAGGATTGTATCGCCCGGCGCTCTTCGCGTGCGGTTGCCGTTGTGGGAACGGGGACTCGTAGTGCGTCTGCTGGCATGCTTTTGACTGCTCCAGGATGCGGTCGCAAATGCTTAGAAGTAGACGCTCCAGAAGGACTTTCGTTAGCAAGCGAACGGCGGCTTTTCATTTGCTTTACACTCGCCTCATGACCGATGCAGGAAACCTGTTCTCCAGTTCCGAAAAATCGGGCTGGATCACAGCCTTTTGCGATGGTGGCTCGCGCGGCAATCCGGGCCCGGCCGGATATGGCGTCTATATCCAAGACGAAAACGGCGCTAAAATTGCCGACTTAAGCGAGTTTTTAGGCAAAAAAACGAACAATTTTGCGGAATATTCGGGCCTTTTGGCGGCGCTTGATTACGCCCTGAGCCACGGCCACACCCACCTGAAGGCCATCGCCGATTCCGAGCTTCTGGTGAAGCAGATCAAGGGACAGTACCGCGTCAACAGCCCCGAGTTGCGACCTCTCTATGAAGAAGCCCGACGCCGCATCGCGCAGCTCGAAGGCTTTCAGATTCAGCATGTTCTGCGAGAAAAGAACCGCCGCGCCGACCAGCTGGCAAACGAAGCGATGGACCGCGGCATGGGCCGCTCGCAGCAGTCTCCGGTCGCGGCCAGGCCGCAGACACTGCGCGGCTTTGTGAAGGGCGGCGTGGTGCATCTGCTCGAAGGCGAACTGCCGGATGGGGTGTTTGTCAAAGTCGTGCGGGAAAGTTGAAGCTTGCCCGCGACTCCATGGCTATAATGCGGACGCATGTTTCCCTACGATCCGATCCTGCTGAAAACCGTGCAATCGGTCCCCAACTCCGTCGCCGATGTTCTCGCGATCATGCAGAACATCGAAGCCACCTGCGTGGATGGGGACGGGCTGAAGTGGTTCAACTGGCTCTATCTTCAGGTAACGGCGGCCGTCGAGTCGCGTATCGCCGCTGGCGGCTTTGCCGATCCGGCGTGGCTGGCGGAGCTGGACGTGCAATTTGCCCGCTTCTATTTCGGAGCGCTTGCGTTGTTCCTCTCGGGTGGAACCGCGCCGGATTGCTGGAAGGCCTTATTCGAAAGGCGGAACCAGATTCAGACCGCTCGCATTCAGTTTGCGCTCGCCGGCATCAATGCCCACATCAATCATGACCTGCCGGAAGCGATTGTCGCCAACTGCCAGGTAACGGGCACCGTCCCGCAGCACGGCAGCACGCAGTATAACGACTATACGGACCTGAACACGACGCTCGACAGCCTGATCGAAGCGGCCAAGCAGACGCTGCACGTGCGTCTTCTGGGCGATCCGCTTCCGCCGGTTTCTCACCTGGAAGACACGCTCGCAGCCTGGAGCGTAAGCGCCGCTCGCGAATCCGCATGGAACAACGCGGAAATTCTGTGGCGTCTTCGCTCAGAAGCGGATTTGTCTTCAGCTTTTATGGATTCTCTCGACGGCCTGACCAGCGTAACGAGCAATGTCCTGCTGGTTCCCGTCCCCTAAAGGTATGCCCGCCGCTTAAAGCCGCTCAAGGGGTAGGTGGACCAGCTGTAGCCTGCTTCAGCGTTGTCGACGAACGGGTTGCCGTCAGAGCGCTGGAGCTGAGCAGCTTTGGAAACGTGCGGCGATTCGTGCTCATTGCTTCAGCGCCGATTCGACGGCTGCAACCACCTGCGGCGAGTCAGGCGTGACATTCGGCTCGAAGCGCGCCACCGGCTTGCCGTTGCGGTCGAAGAGGAATTTCGTGAAGTTCCACTTGATGTCGCCGCCGATCTGAGGATTGACGGACTTGTCGGTAAGAAATGCGTAGAGCGGAGTCTTGTCGTCGCCCAGTACGGAGACCTTGGCCATCATTGGGAACGAGACGTTGTACTTCGTGCTGCAGAACTTTTTGATCTCTTCGTTGGTGCCCGGCTCCTGGCCGCCGAAGTTGTTCGCCGGAATGCCGACGATCACGAGGCCGCGGTCTTTGTATTTTTCGTAGAGAGATTCAAGCGCTGCATACTGCGGCGTGTAACCGCACTTGCTGGCGACGTTGACCAGCATGAGGACCTTGCCGTGGTACTCGGACAGTGATACCGGCTTGCCGTCGATGGACTTGAGGGTGAAGTTATAGACTGACGTGGCTGCCGCCAACACGGTTGCAGCCATGCAGAGCACAAGCGCGAATGCTAACTTACGCACAGTTTCGTCCTCCGGACAGTACTGCAATTATAGCCGCCGTCTCAAGCAAAGCGCGCGTGGCAAATCGCTTTTCACACGGTATTCACGCGCAGTTGTGACCGTGTTCATGGCCGGGCTTTCACCATGTATGATCCGATAAAGATTGACCGATGAGGAGAGCCGTATGACGTATCAGCCTGACCCCAATCGCTATGAGCAGGCCGACTTTCGCCGCTGCGGACGTTCCGGGATTGTTCTGCCGCCCATCTCGCTGGGCCTGTGGCAAAACTTTGGCGGCGCGGATGTTTTTGAGACGGGCCGCGCGGTGATTCGCCGCGCCTTTGACCGCGGCGTGACGCACTTCGATCTGGCGAATAACTATGGGCCGCCGTATGGCTCGGCGGAAGAGAATTTCGGCGTGATCCTCAAGAAGGATTTCCGCGATCTGCGCGATGAGCTGATCATTTCGTCAAAGGCCGGGTGGGATATGTGGCCGGGGCCTTACGGCATCGGCGCGTCGAAGAAGTATTTAATCGCATCGCTCGATCAGAGCCTCAAGCGCATGGGCCTTGAGTACGTGGACATCTTCTATTCGCACCGCCCCTGGGACAACGTGCCGCTCGAAGAGACGATGGGCGCGCTGGCGCAGATCGTGCGGCAGGGCAAGGCGCTCTATGTGGGCATCTCGTCGTATGGGCCGGAGCGGACGCGGCGCGCGTACGAAATTCTGCGCTCGGAAGGCGTGCCGCTGCTGATTCATCAGCCGTCGTACTCTATGTTGAACCGCTGGGTGGAGAACGGCCTGCTGGATACGCTCGATACGCTGGGCGTGGGCTGCATCGCTTTCTCGCCGCTGGCTCAGGGATTGCTGACAAACAAGTATCTGAACGGCGTGCCGGAGAACTCGCGCGTGCAGCTTGAGAACAGCAGCCTCAGCAAGGATTTTCTGAATGAAGAGAATCTGAATCTGGTTCGTGCCCTGCATAGGATCGCCGAAGCGCGCGGCCAGAGCCTGGCGCAGATGGCCATCGCCTGGGTACTGCGCGATCCTCGCGTGACCTCGGCGCTGATTGGCGCGCGCAACGTGGCGCAGCTGGATGATTCGCTGGATGCGCTGAAGAAGCTGGAATTTTCGAAGTCAGAGCTGGATGAAATTGACCGTTACGCCAAGGAGGGCGGGATTGATCTTTGGCGGTCGGTTTCGGTGGAGTGATGATAGCTTCAGGTTTTCTGCTTAACGGTCCGATACATCACTTTCCTATAAGCCGACTTCCTAGCAGTAGTCGCCGTTACTGGTGATTCCGCGATTCGGCCAGAACATCAGAGAAGACATCATGAAGCATCTCGCTATTTTCTGGATTCACTACGGTTCGATTTTCCTCCGCATCGATCGCGACCAGCTCAAATGTGCCCTTTGTACGGTCCGCCTACCCCGTCCAGCACCGCGAGGAAAGAATGGATGGAGAGTTCGGCACATTCTTGCAAGAGTTCTTTCACAAGCTCTTGGCCGTTGTCGTCGAGATCACGAAACCAGCTTGCCCTACGTTGCTCGTCCAGCGCTCGAGCACGTATGGACGTCTGTATGCTCTTGGTGGCCTCAGATGTCGATGTGTCCATCGGCACGGTTGATTTCGGGGTCCGTAGTGCCTTCAGGATTATCTTGGGCGGATAGTCAACAGCCTCGCTTTTTATCATTGCAAGAAAATCACGAGCGTTCACAGTTGCTCTCCTTCATGAAACTCTAGCTACCAACCAGCTTCGCCTTTACGATCTCGCCGGGTGCCGGGTGCCGGGTGCCCCAGGTTCGCGAAGCTAACCTGGGGTTATCTGCTTCTCCCGCCGCGAAGCCGTCCATGACGACTCAATCTCCACGCGTCCTTCTTCTCCCGTCAGGTAGTGACGAAAACTCGACCATGTCCATTCTTCCGGCTTCGCAACCAGCCCGCGCTTTACCGGATTGCGGTGCATATACTTCAACTTTTCGGTTATCTTGCGTCCGGAAAAAACATTGAAATCATAATAGCGAGCTTGCCAGAAAGGCTTCTCCTGCGACTGTTTCGCAACGGACACTTTGACGGCTTTTAATGCCTCGAAAAGCATCTTCCCGGGCGGCTCGCTGATAAGCAGGTGCACATGCTCGGGCATAACAACATATCCCGTCACGAAGAACCCATAGCGCTGCCGCATCGACTCCAGGGATTCTTCGAATAAATCCCGCGACGACTCCCTATCGAGATAAGGCCTGCGCTGATAGCAACTGAACGTGACGAAATGCAGATCACGCGTCTGCTGATATCGCTTAAGATCACGGGGCATTAGCTGGAGTATAGAGAAACAATCCCAGCTTCGCGAACCTGGGGCACCCGGCTACATTGGGTTGTCATTAATTACCTGTCTTGTCGGCTGGGACATTGAGATTAGGATGATACCCAAGATTCCTGGAATAGAGCCTATAAAAAGCCACCAGGAGATAGACGCAATCAATATTCCATAACTTCCATTCGGTTGGAAACGATGTAGTTCGCTATATACGAGCCCAAGACTGGCGCTTATCGAAGTCAATATAAGGGAGATTCCTGCCGGTCTGGGAAACCAAAATGCCGCAATCGACGCAGGCAAAATAGCTAAAACGTAAAGAGATACCCCAACTCTCACGAGAATGGGATCGTTGTTGCCGAAAGAAAATAGCACGGTCGGCGCTACGAATGCGAGAACGAAAATTCCATAGAAGCTTCCAATTGAGGCGGCTAATCGGAGCGTTTTTCTCAATATCGGCGACCTCTCCCGCAATCAGCTTAACTGATGAGCTGTTCTTAATGTATGGTCGGCAATACTGAAGTGGCCCACCTGCTTCGCTCATTCGACATTTATGAAATAGACTCTAACTACCAGCCAGCTTTGCCTTCACAATCTCACTCACCTGCCGTCCATCCGCACGCAGACCTGAGGCCTGAATGCGCGCCTGCACAGCTTTCATCGCGGTGCCCATATCTTTGGGGCCGAGAGTTTGTCCAGCCAGCGCTTCGTCCACCAGCTTCCTGATGTCCTCTTCGCTTGCGGCTTTGGGCATGTAGCCTTCGATCAGCTCGATCTCAGCCTGTTCCTTTGCGGCGAGCTCGGGGCGGTTGCCCTTGGTGAACTGCTCGACGGATTCGCGCCGCTGCTTGATGAGCGTAGTCAGGATCTGTTGCGCTTCGGCGTCGGTGAGCGGCTGGCGCTTCTCGATCTCCTTGTTTTTAAAGGCGGTTTTGACCATGCGCAGGGTGGAAAGCCGCTCGGTTTCGCGGGCTTTCATCGCGGTAATGATATCTTTTTCAATCTGCTGGGTGAGGCTCACTGGGTCCTTTGCTCCGGAAATGCGGGCTTTCGATTGGCCAAACACTTCATTATAAAAAGAACCGCGTTTTCCGGCCTCTCGCTACAATGAAGGTGAGGGATTCCAAAACCATGATTCGCAAAACGCGTCTGTTCACGCCTGGCCCGACACCGCTGCTTCCGGCAGCCCAATTCGCCATGGCCGCCGCCGATATCCACCACCGGACCCCCGAATTTCGTGCCCTGTATCTTCGCGTGCTCGACCAGCTGAAGACCTTCGTCGGCACCAAAAATGATGTGCTGCTGCTTGCCTCGTCTGGCACAGGCGCGATGGAGGCGGCGGTTTCGAACCTCACCTCGCCCGGCGACCGCGTGCTGGTGCTCTCGGCCGGCAAGTTCGGCGAGCGCTGGGAGGCGCTGGCCAAGGCTTTCGGCTGCGCCGTCGATGTCGTCAAGGTTCCGTATGGCCAGACCTTCTCGCTCGACGAAGTGCGCAAGGCGCTGAAGATCGAAACCCGCGCTGTCTATATGCAGGCGACGGAATCTTCGACCGGCGTGCGCCATGATGTGAAGGGCGTGGCTGAACTGCTGAAGTCCGCGAACAGCGATGCGCTTCTCGTGGTCGATGCGATCACCGGACTGGGCACGACGCATTTCGATGTGGATGCCTGGGGCGTCGATGTGATGATCGGCGGCTCGCAGAAGGCGGTGATGATTCCGCCGGGGCTTTCGTATCTTTCGGTGAGCCAGCGCGCGTGGGAGGCGATGGAAATCTCGCTCAATCCGCGCTACTACTTCGACCTGCGCAAGGAGCGCAAGAACGCGAAGAACGGCGAGTCGGCTTACACGCCGGCGGTAGCGCTGATTGCCGCTCTGGGCGCGGCTCTCGATTACATTGCCGCGCAGGGCGGAGGCGATCTCGCCGCCGGACGCAAGGCTCTGGTCGACAACGCCGAGACCTGCGCAGCCATGACCCGCGCTGCCGTCGAAGCGCTGGGGCTGAAACTCTTTGGGCCAGACGCACCGGCAGCCGCTGCTACTGCTGTTCTGCCGCCTGCAGGGGTCGATTCGGGCGTGATCGTGAAGGAATTGAAGAGCCGTTTCGCTGCCGTCATCACCAACGGGCAGGGCGAGATGAAGGGGCAAATCTTCCGCATTGCTCACATCGGCTTCTTCGATTACATGGACACGATTGCAATTGTCGGCGCGCTGGAGCAGGTGGCGGCATCGTCGCTCAAACTGCCCGGCTTTGAATTCGGAAAGGCGCTGGCCGCTGCGCAAAAGGTCTACGTGGAGCGGACGACTAAGCCTGCGCCTGAAACCCTTGAGCCCGTCGGGGCACGGTAAATTTTTTCGGTTTGTCATCCTGACCGTAGCACAGCGGAGCGGGAGGGACCTGCGGTTTTCAACATCAGGTTTCGTGCAAATGCTGAGAAAAAGCAGGTCCTTCGACTACGCGCCTACGGCGCTACGCTCAGGATGACAATCGAGAACCGGAATCACTAATTGTTCAGGAGCCAGATGAAGATCGTTCTCGCCGAAAAAGTTTCACCCGCCACGCTTGCCGTCTTCAAGGCAGAGCCCGATTGGCAGATTCTCACCCACGACCAGATCACAAATCTGCCCGAAGCGCTCGCAGATGCCGATGGCCTTGTCGTGCGCTCTGCCGTGCAGGTCGATGACGCGCTGATGGCTGCCGCTCCAAAGCTGCGCGTGGTTGGGCGCGCCGGAGTCGGCGTGGACAATATCGACGCCGATGCTGCGACACGCCGCGGCATTGTGGTGATGAACACGCCCGGAGCCAACGCCGTTGCCGTTGCCGAGCTGACCATCGGCCTGATGCTCGCGCTTGGGCGCATGCTGCCGAAGGCCAACGCGACGATGCACGCCGGCAAGTGGGAGAAGAAATCGCTGCAGGGAACGGAACTGCGCGGCAAGAAGTTCGGGATTCTCGGGCTGGGCCGCATTGGGCTTGAAGTGGCGCGGCGGGCGCGCAGCTTTGGCATGGAGCTGATCGGGCACGATCCCTTTGTTTCCGCCGCAATCGCGCGCGAGAACGCCATCAAGCTCGTGACTGTGGAAGAACTCTTCCGCGAATCCGACTACCTGACGCTGCACGTTGGCCTCACGCCGCAAACCGCCGGCATCATTAACGAGAAGACCATCGCCACGATGAAGAAGGATGTGCGCATTATCAATTGCGCGCGTGGCGAACTCATTGAAGAAGAAGCCCTGGCCGAAGCCCTGAAAAGCGGTCAGGTTGCAGGAGCGGCGCTCGATGTTTTCCATCAGGAGCCGCTGAAGAACTCGCCGTTCTTTGCGTTGGAGAATGTCATTCTGACGCCGCACATCGCCGGGTCAACAGCAGAAGCGCAGGAGGCAGTTGGAATTCAGATTGCGCTGCAGGTGCGTGAGTATCTCAAGCTCGGCGTCGTGCAGAACGCTGTCAATCTGCCGTCATTGTCCCATGAGGAGTATCTGGAAATTGCGCCGTACATTGACATGGCCGGGAGGCTTGGAACTTTTCTTGCGCAATTTCCCGAAAGCGGCATTGAGAGTATCGAGCTTTCTTACAGCGGACGCATTGCCGAAGGCAAGACGGAGCTGATTCGCAACAGCGCTATCGCCGGAATTCTTGGCCATTCCGAGAGCGTGAACCGCATCAACGCAGCCGCCATTGCCGCTGAGCGCGACATCCGCATTCATGAAGAGAAGAAGGAAGCGGCGAACGGCGGAGCTGGCAGCGTGTTGAAGTTGACGCTGCATACTCCGCATTCCGATTTCGCTGCCAGCGCAACCGTGCTGCACGGAAGCTCAGCGCGCTTGTTGAGCCTTGACGGCATTGACATTGAAGCGCCGCTGCAGGGGGCTCTGCTCACTATCCACAACCGCGACGTGCCCGGCGTAATTGGGCGCGTGGGCACGATCCTCGGCGATCACGATGTGAATATTGCGAACTTTGCCCTGGGGCGCTCAGTCCGCAGCCAGCGCGTGCCGCAGGGCAATGCGCTGGCCGTTGTGCAGATTGACGGCAGCGTGACCGATACAGTGCTCGAAGCGCTGCGCTCCGTCGATGCGATTCTTCAGGTGCACCTGGTGAATTTGAACGGGGAAAGATAGAGATGCTTGCGACACGAGAAAGCCCGCTTCGCGCGGGCTTTCTTTATTGCGGCTGCTGTGTTGCCGACGCGTCGGCCTGCGGCGGGGATTGTTGCTGCTGCTTGTTTGATTCGGCGCCCTTGAAGAGGAACGGAACGTGGAAAGGCAACTCGGCGTTACTCTTCTTGGCGGTTTTCTGCCTGGCGCCGGAATCTTCGGCCACGATCGTGCGCTGGGAGTTGATGCAGAGCCAGTTCGAGCGCACGCGTTGGTAAACGTGGGTGAAGATGCCGCGCTCTTCGACTGTCTCGCTGCCACTCTTATGGCGCGTGATGTACGTTCCGTTGACGACGGCTATATCTCCCAGCATACGTGCGCTGATGACTCGCTGCTCCATGGTGAGGGGATCATTCGTTTTCTGAAAGAGCAGGGCGATCTGCTGATTGCGCGTGCTCACTTCGCCATTCGCGGAAATGCCGACGTAGAGCGGAGACAGCAGCAGTTCCAGCCCGTACTGATCGCGCTTGACGATGGCATCGCTCCACTGGTCTTCGAGCTTTTGCATCTCTTTAATTTCAACCGACTGCGAAGCGTTCGCAGTGGCAGGAGTGACGGCGACCGAGCTTTGCGCGAAGGACGAACCAGCGAAGGCGCAAAGTGCAAGGAAAGACAACGAAATCCGGGTGAACATATGTTTCATAGCTGCAGTCGGGGCA
>Ga0335072_10001576_pt1 | contig 36847 bp, 37 predicted proteins | sample Lox_Sample_21_FD_206725 | JGI IMG/M metagenome (GOLD analysis project Ga0335072, IMG submission 206725) | Soil microbial communities from Loxahatchee National Wildlife Refuge, Florida, United States - Lox_Sample_2.1 | ecosystem: Environmental > Terrestrial > Soil > Wetlands | place: USA... | reverse complement strand
AGGGTGTATATATTGCTTAAGGCATCAATAATTTCTTGCCCCAAGTTTGAGGCATCAACAAGGTGAGGGCGGCCCAGACTTTTGAGACGCACCTCCGTATGCGCGGACGGAGATGTGGCCATCTCCGTGCATCGGAAAATGCTGCGAAATACAGTTGGTGACGGTACGATAAATCCGATAGTTAATTAAAAAAAAAAAGAGAAAGGAAAAAAAAATCTCTATCGTTTCGAACCATTGTCCAGTATCAGATAACTGCCTACCTAGAGTAAGTTAACTACTCCATCCTTTTTATCGGATTGTTCTTGCAACTTTGCCTAAAATTAGTACCCGTACAGCGCACGCTTTGGTAGCCTGACCTTTTGATCATTTTGCGGTCGATCCCTGGTAGTAACTGGACCAATGATTTAAGTAACCTTTCCGCTTCAAAGAAGTCGAATTTGTTAGAAATACACTCTGTCTTCATTGCGCCGTTTTCATCTTCGACATTCTCGGCGGATCAAGCAAGCAAGGAAACTCAACAACGAGCATTCAAGCGACTACCGAAATTATCTATGCCGAACCGTGACTTCGACGAATGGACGTAGCGATGGAGACAGCTACGAAGGGTGCTTGGTATGTACTCATGTTATCCGAGATACCAGGAGAGATGATGAAGGCAAGATCTGGTTTCGTTACAGGCCTACAGTTTTCTTCGGGCGAATTTCATGTCTCCGCTATTGGGCAAAAGCGGCGGCAGATATGTACAGCTGATTTTAGGATACATCAAATTCAATATACGAATGCTTTCCTATCGGCGGAGCTGGATTAAGATTTTATCCGTTCTGTGAGGAGCTCTAGGGCGAGCACTTTCAGCCTCGGCGCCATTATGTCGCGTGATGCTTCAGGACGCTACACCCAACTTGAATAGGAGGTAAAGGGGTAATGATACGGCGTTAGGAGGCGGAATAGAGCACAATAATAAAAGAGACGAACCCAGCTGGGCCTCGGAAGGCCCAGCGGTTCGCACTGTTTACTCATGGTACATAACGCTCCATCTTCGTGACCTCCTGCTACTACATGCTGGCGATAACTCCATAAATACCGAAGGGGCAAGTACCTTCTTAACACGTTCCTGTGTCTCCGCACCGGGCTTTCAGCCTGAAAAGTGATGAAGCTAAGTCCATCCGACTTCTAGATGGACTCTCCAAAGCCCGAACTTGGATTCGACCATGTGAAGATAACTAAGAGATGGATAAGCTGTTGTTCCATGAGAGAGAGGTGTACGATGTTGTGAGATGCCGGATTTAGATTGAACGTGGCAATGGAGTTAATGGCTGCATCTTTTGAATTTGGGAAAGAGCAGATGTGAGATAGGGAGACATAGCTTATTATTCTCGAACTCTGGCCGTGTTTCAACTAACCGGGATCGCTGCCATGCCAATTGCACATGGTTGAAGCCGCTGAACGATAGCTCCCAGGAACGTGGTACCAAAACTCGTTCGGCATTTCCGCACTCCAGAAGCCAATGGCCAGGAACTTGGGATCCGTGGCGAAGCGCTAATACGCCGTTGGTGTAGGAAAATGGTTCCAGTAAGTAATCCAGCAAAGGAAATGCGAAAGCCAGCCAGGCAACTCGGAATCCAACGGAATATCACTTATCCAGCCGATAACATTCATGAGTCCAAGCTGTTTGGAACTACGCTTAGGAACTCAGACATGATCCAGAAGATATGCACCGCCCTTGCGATTTTAGCTTTATCCGTATTATGTGCCGTGTCTATTCAGATTCTATGCTTTCATGGCTTGGCCCTATTCTCGAAAGGTTGGGCTGACATAACTCCATTCAATGCACCATTAGCTGTACGAACTCCCAAAGCCCATATTCATTCTCAACGCTAATCCATGCTCATCCTCAACGATGACTCTTTTCGATTTCAGCCGCTACAGCAGCTTTGACCTCCTTTACGGGAAGTTCGGTCAAATCTTTGCCAGTCCACAGCCTTGCCTGGGCTAAGTTAGCTTGGGGAATGTCCCCTGCGATTAACAATTGCATGACTCACTTGCTCTAGCCCTTGATATATCATGGGTTCTGTACCTAGAATTACTTGCCATCCAGCTTGTTTCGAAATCTCGGCAATCTGCGTCCAAAGGGAAGGATGATAGCACATCTCCAGGATCGCACCCTTGTGCGGTTTCGCAAGCATGCACTCTAGTGTTCGCCGTGCAGTCCGTTCCTCTGAAGTTTTAGGTGGGAAGTCTGGAACACAGGCGACAATTGCGCCAGGACCTTCGAGCTGCTCGGCTTGGTCGACAGTAGATACATGAATGAGATCAGAGCCGAATCCTTTTGATTGGCACTCTTCGATTACAGCATCAACTTCAGCCTTATCCCTATTGATAATATATATCGGTTTGCAGCGCATCCATCTTTGCAGAGCGTATACGGCACTTCGAGCTGCTCCACCCCCTCCGATTACAAGGCCAGGCCTGTCGTGGAAGCCAATGTCGGGATCGCTGACATTCTGATAGAAAGAGTCTCTAATACCGTTCACGTCTGTATTTGTGCCGACATATTTTCGCTTGCCGTTCTCTTCTCTGACAATGATAGTGTTGACTGCGCCAACATCGCGGCCTTGCGGCGTCAATTCGTCGATGTGCTTCAGTATCGCAACCTTATAAGGCATGGTAACACCGGATCCTTCATAATGTCAGTTCACAGTTGTCGTCGAGTATTATCGTCCTCACCATAACATCGAGGATCCTTTAGCACATCCAAAAACTCGTTGATGTCTCTACTCTCAAGGACTTCATAGCTCCAACGCAAATTCAGTGCTTTGAAACCCGTATTATGAAGAAGAGGGGACATTGAATGTTTGATCGGGAAACCAAATAGCACTCCGACACCGTCGAATTGCTCCGGGAGCGAGCTGCTCGCCATTGTGTTCAGGTCTTGTGGTTGCAGCATTGATTGATGCCGAGTTCTGACTTCAGGGACGAGATCTGGGATGCGAGAAGCGGGTTTCACACTTCGACCCAGTGTGATTGAAGACTGGACGAGTTAACTTATTAGCTACATCTTCCACCCAGTTTCAAGAAGCATTTTCTACCTTTCAACTTTTCGATAATCTATTTGCATGACAATTTGCAAGTCTACTTTCTACCACTTTTCCACAGGGGTAGAATCACAAGTTGGCATTGTCCCAACGACTCAGGATTGACCCCGGATGCCGATTCGCACGAGTCCATCACTATCATTCTAAGCGGAGGAAGAAAGCAGAGATTTGCCTTTTAAGACTTTACCCGACCAATGAGAGAAGAGTGTTGATTATTTTCCCCGCTGCGACCATGGCGTTCGCTCGCATTCGGACGTGCCGACCACCAAACACGCTGATGGCTTTCAAGCTATTATCCGTCCAGGCCTTTTCCGCCGGATTGTGGGGCTTTCACAGATTGCGGATCTCTTCCGGATCGTTTCAATGCGTAGTCTCTTTACCCCCGGCCCCGGACAGGCCTGGAAAAAGTCTTCGCTTCACTCGTGCGCAATGACGCTCACTGGACGCATCTGGACCCATGCTACAGCAGATGGTGATCCCCGTGGGGATGGCATTAACCTCGTGTTCAATGCTTGGGAACACCATATAATGGATGAAGTCTTGCTCCATTTCAACATCCTAGTCCTATCCATCATTCCCTGCCACTCCATCTTCCAGTCTTGCGCCTACGAATTGGACGTTCCATATTGGGCCCAGAATAAAGACTGCATTAAGGGAATTACACCTCGTACAATTCCTAGCAACTTCGACACAGACAGCAACCATGGGTATTCTAGCACTGGTCGAAGACCGACCAACGCCCAAGGCCGTTTACAACTGGAGAGTCTACGCTTGTGCGGCCGTTGCCTCATTGGCTTCATGCATGATTGGGTTGGTTTAATCACGTCTACGTTACGATGAATTTGATTCTTACCCTCGCAGTTATGATTCGGCATTCATTGGCACGACTTTGGCGTTGCCTTCCTTCACAAAGGAATTCAAGTTTGCTGAGATGAGCACAAGCCATCTTGCTCTCGTCAAAGCAAACATCGTCTCCGTTTACCAAGCAGGCGCCTTCTGGGGAGCATTGTTCGCCTATGCTTCCAACTACTTCATTGGCCGGAAGAAGAGTCTCTACGTTTGGTCTTTCATCTTCATCATCGGTGCTGCTATGATGCTTGGCGCGAATGGCCAGCGTGGTCTTGGTCTCATCATTGGTGGTCGTGTGCTTGCCGGAATTGGAGTTGGTGGAACCAGCATGTGTGTACCCATCTATGTAAGTTTCGTCATAAGGTTCCCATGGCTATTGGGTGTGTACTGATAGAAGTATTCAGATCTCTGAACTTGCGCCTCCAGCGGTCCGAGGACGACTCGTTGGTGTCTATGAAATGGGCTGGCAAATTGGCGGTCTAGTTGGTTTTTGGATCAACTACGGCATCAACAAACACCTTCCATCCAACCACAAGCAATGGCTCATCCCTTTTGCCGTTCAACTCATCCCAGCTGGTCTTCTTTTCTTCGGCACCATCTGGCTTAAAGAGTCTCCACGATGGCTGTTGACCAAGAATAAGCGTGAGCAGGCAATCAAGAACCTCTGCTGGATCCGACAGCTCCCATCTGATCACATCTATATCGTCGAGGAGATTGCCTTCATCGATGCTACGATTGAGGAGCAGCGCTCGAAGATTGGTGAATCCTTCTGGGCTCCATTCAAGGCTGTTGGTCGTAATCGATCATTCCAATGGCGTATGATCCTCGGAGGTCTTTTGTTTTTGTGGCAGAACGGTTCTGGTATCAATGCCATCAACTACTACAGTCCTACCGTCTTCCAGAGCATCGGTATTCACGGCACGAACTCTACTTTCCTGACCACTGGTATCTTCGGTGTTGTCAAGACTTCCATCACCATCGTCTGGCTCCTTTACCTGATCGACCGCCTCGGACGGCGTAATCTCCTGATGATTGGTGCCTTTGGTGGCTCTCTGTGCATGTGGTATCTCGCAGCTTACGTTAAGATTGCTGGTGTTAAAGTCTCTAGCGACTCGAAGCTGACCCCAGGCGGTACTTCAGCCATTTTCTTCTTCTACCTTTGGACCGCATTCTACACTCCAAGCTGGAACGGCACGCCGTGGGTCTTGAACGCTGAGATGTTCGATCAAACGATTCGCCCGTTGGGCCAGGCGTCAGCGTCGGCCAACAACTGGTTCTGGAACTTCATTATCTCGAGGTTCACCCCGCAGATGTTCGACACCATGAAGTATGGCGTGTTTATGTTCTTCGCTTCGCTCATGATTTTGTCTGTTCCCTTCGTATACCTTCTCGTGCCAGAGACGAAGGGTATTCCTTTGGAAAACATGGACCGCCTGTTCGCAGTCCGTCCAGCTCGAAAAGCGCACGGCATTGTCCTCGCTGAAATCAGAGAGCAGGAAGAAGAGTTCCGACATGATGCTGAGGGCGCTGGATTGTCCGTTGAGAAGACACAAATGAAGACGGAAAAAACGGAGAGCGTCTAATTTGGTTTTACGTTGTACACATTACCTATATGCAGATGAAGACGGATGGGCGCTAGATACCTCTCGATTTAGGGTTAGCATATTTATTGAATTGATGTACTCATCATCACGATATTCTAAAGTATGAATTTGCCTCTTAATACATCTGATAAGACTCTTTGCAAGATCGCCTTCATAGGCAGATACTTTTGGTTGGTATGAATCACGTGTCAATTCCACTAAGTCTACGCAATCTCCACAACCTTCAGCCTGGAATGCTTTTAATCCTTCGTTGTGATATTACTGTCGTTAAAGAGCAGAAAGTCCGTCATTCTTTCAACAGCTGCCTTTAGCTTTTCTCAGCGTCGTCATCAGATTCGAATATGGAAACCACCGTTTCATCTAGAAACACCGCAGACTCTGTGTAAGATTGTGATGGTAACTAGGCAACGCATAGTCTCAAGCTGACCCCTTTTGCAGTTCAACCTCTGGTGCATCTTTTCTCTCGCTCCCAGGTGAAATCCGCAACAAAATCTACATCTACTACTTCGATCTGGTGCACGCAGAGCATTTCGCAGCACCAAACCAGCACACCGTATGCCTCGCCAGTCTCAGCGACCCGCACGACTCACCAGAAAGCACCTGCGAGCGGCGCACGTGGATCGAGTACGGGCGGCTGTACCGCGCCAGCCGGCTGATCCACGCGGAGAGCCGCAGCCTGTTCGAAGCGCGCTACGTGCCGCGGCACCGGTTCTTCTTCGACGACGTCGCGCTGCTGGCGGCGCTATACCGGCGCACGCGCTGGCGGCTGCTGCGGGCGACGCTGGACCACGACGCGCGCATGGCCATCACGGGCGGGCGCGCGGCCGCCGCCGACCACTGGCGCACGCGCGGCCGCGACGCCCTCGTCCGCGTGCTCGCGATGGTGGCGGATGCCGCGGGCTACGGCGCGCATCGTGAAGGCATGCAGCGCTTCCTGGACCACATTGACTACGACTTGGGACAGAGCCCAGGCAGAGTGACGAGGAGTGTGGGTTGGCCGGTGCGAATCACGGGCGCCGGTGGCTTGCTTACCAAGTTCTGGTATGCGGAAGTCTCGAACAACGACAAGTGCTGGACTGTGGATCGTGCCACATACTTGCCCTCAATATTCATGGAGGGCGATTTGGGGAGTCTACCGTTTATAGAGCAGTTGGTAGAGATGATTAGTGAGCGAATGAGCTTGGGCGAAGATTCGAAAAGTCTTGGAACCTAGAATAAAACGCCACTTATTATTACCAATGGCTGCTATCACTGCTACCATACGGCAATGATACTCCTGTAAGGTAGCTTTAATAATGAGCGATTAACAATGAATTCCAGTATTTGTATTATGGTCACTTCAGTCGCGGTGAGGAAGTAGAGTAAGTCGTGAAAGATGGCACGAGGCCATTGAGCAAGGTTTCGGAGAATTTGGGAGGTCAAAGACAGATGAAACGCGTCGCATTGCATTCTACGGTCGGGATGGAAGTGAAATATAGAGTAGCTGGACGACGACAATAGGTGTGCAGATGCAATCTCTCATGCAGCATCACAACTCTTGGGTTCCGGGCAAGTTATTCGCCGTTGATTCCGAGCCTTGACTTCTCTTTCAGGCAAATACAGAAAGGGTCGATTCGAGATAAGTAGATTGTATTGGCTGGAGGAGGGTTGACGGTCCTTAATTGCACATAACGCCGATTGTGCATCGGCTGCGCGGCGATCATGCGTAACGGCTTTGTGCAGTATGGGCTTACTAGTGAGAATGGGCCATGGGAGCTTTGCAGGGAACCAAGCAGGTTACATGCAGAGGTGGCGACGTCGTCATCGAGGCCAGTTCGTGTTAGAGACAAGGGGGAGTTTGGGTTTCAGCATCATGGGCGGGAATACGTGATATAGGACGACAAGGCGCTACACTTGGGCGACGAGATGACAAACGAGAAGAATACTGGTATGGTGCCAAGTCAACAGAATAGATTGGCACGGTAGAAAGTGAAAACATTGACGCGATGGGGGAAAAGGTCCATTAATAAATCGATGGGCTTTTGGCTGCAGTAGGGTAGGGTCGGGCTGTGGCGCGCTTCGTTACTCTAATCAATGGGTGGGTCTGAAAGCGATCTGGCCGACTGATCACCAACTCTCAAAGGTCAAGGCACGCTTTTCCCCATCACTCGTTCTCCTTCTCCCCATTCCGCGTCTCAACCGCACGTCCTGTAGCACTTGGCTGTGACGTTGTCTGTCGTTACTGCGTCTTCAGAACCTCGTTCTTCCCCCCATGCTCTGTTAATTCTTCTTGTTACAACCCCTACTCATTCGCTGTCCATATTCCCACTCTCAACAGTCACTTAACTTCGCTGTAACCCCAGTCCTTCGCTCAAACTGTTACAGCAAACGCACTCTCTGCCACTGCGTTTCACCCTCGACTTACCCGCCAACCGCAATCGATACAAGCTACTGATACAGAATCTCACGTCGTGGATCCTCAGCCCTTTTCCCTGGAGCAAGAAACCCACAGCCACATTCGTGTTCGCGATGATCCTCTAAGCCGCACATCCACCAACACGCCCACCTCTAAGCGCCTAGCAGCGTCTATACCTTCGTTTCTCCGTGTCGACTGTGCGAACATGACTGCCGCTGTCATACCTCCTTCCGAAGGAGCCAGTATCCCGCGAGCCGCCAGCTACACGTTTCTTCCCGCGCTTAAAGAGACGACCTACGACGAAGTAAAGGGAACATTCTTCGAAGATGACCTCATTGGTCAGAAGGCTACCACATTTGAGCTTCAGCTCACTCACGAAGTCTCTGATCCATCGGCACCAGGCACCGAATCGGACGACTTTCAAGAATACGCAGACACTGTGACTGAAATTGGAGATACCAAGCCTTCAACTAAGACATTACCAAAATTAGATACTGGTGCTGAACCTGAGAGAACGAGTAGAGATCGCGAATTTTATAACTCAACGCAACAATCTACTACTCCTGTAGAAGGTTCTGCAAGAAGACCGTCTTTCTCAAGGTCATTGTCTCAAAGATTGAGGTCACAATCCTGGATGCAAGGCTCGAGATCGCCGTCACCGAGCAAGGCTGTTAGCCGTGATCAGAGCCCTGCTGGCACGATCCCTCGTACACCGAATCGACTTGCTCGTCGTAGCAGGCCTACCGATGCAAATTCAAAAACTTCACCCAGCAGGAGAAGCAGCTCACTTTCGCGGAAGGGTACAGACTTCGCACGAAAGTTTGGTCGTTCAGTTTCAACCATGACCAACGGTGTCGCTTCTGAATGCACGACACCTGTGGAGCAGGTTAGCTCTGCTTCTACTGGATTGCCAAAGTCGTGGTCTTCCGAGAAGCTTCCACTACCGGTAGCACTACGGTCAATTCCCTCATCTGAACGAGTACCACCAGTTCCACGCGTTGGATCCTCCGACAAATTGCGCAGCTTCAAGCCAGACTTCCGCAAGAAAGATGAGCTTTGGTCTGTCTTTCGCACACTAGATGGAGATGTTCAAAAGTAAGCACAAGAAATAACAATGCCTGATGCAGTTGCTAATTCAAATTTTAAGGTTCAATGCTAAGCCTAGTACACTAAAAGCGAACATGGTGCGAACGTCGCTACTGCCATTCCTTCGAAACTATCGGTCACACGAGTCGAGTCTCAAGTTGCGGCCAGAAGATCTTGATCGTCGAACCAATATTCTCAACAAGTGGTGGACTGGGCTGCTTGAGCTGCTCCTTGGTCGAAATAACCAGTCAATATCGGCCACCGAACGGCCAATCATCTTCGAGGCCATAACGGGAATCATGGAGCGGCCAGAATGGCGTGTGGCTCCATCTCCGTTCTGCGCGCTTCGTGATAAGAAATTTTCCAATCCTGCATCTCGCTCTGCTTCTTCGACTTCTCTGTCTTCCGACGAATCCGATTTCCTGCAAGAGTCAGTCAATCACAACATACGCAACAACTTCGTTCAGAATTTACTGGCGCAGATGAACTTTGTCATCTGGCGGATGTCTGAACGAAATACTCCGGCTAGTGTAGTCCAATTCTGTGGAAAGACCATTGCATATGCCTTCTTCTTCTGTGATGGAGTCGCTGATGCCCTAGTCCGACTTTGGGAACCTTCCATGGACTTGTTGAAACGAGTCGTAAGCGAATCTGGGGTTAAAGGACTTGCGACGCTTGACGCTGTCTCGAAGTCAATTGTTACTGGGTTTCCACCGGCTCTTCACGCACTAGAATTCGTCGATCCACTGTCTACATATCGCAACCTTGGAAAGCCTCTGGCGCCTCCGCTAGGAACCCATGACGCTCCATGGAATAGTCGCTCATGGATTAACCGATGGAACGGCAAAGAAACCGAACTGTTTTACGTCTTCGTCAAGCATTATCATCTCTTGCTGATGGATTTCCTTCCAGAACATTCAACTAAGAAAGAGCGACTTGTAGCGCCTGGAGTGGTCATAGTTCATGCACAGATTTTGGCCAATTTGGATGGCACCATCCATAGACACACGGCATACGACCGCGATGAGGCACAGAGAGGTGCTTCAAACATCACTTTTGACGATGTCTTAGGTGGTGATCCTGATGTTTCTGCACCAGCGCTTCCTTTTGCACCGACAACCAATGCAAATCGCCTGATGACGGAGAACAGGCTTATCATGCTAGTACGAGACTTTTTGTCCGACAGAAATCCCATGGCTGCTCGTCGAGTCTTTGCGGAAGCATTTTCAGATATCCTTAAAGCCGCTGCCAGAAGGACTATAGTCTTCGATCATGGAGCATGCTATACACTTTGCGACTTCTTAGAGGAAGCTATAGTCATTCTCGTCCGGTACGAGCATGCAACTGAACTTGAACATTCTGTTCTCGACTTTTCTTTCTGGTTGGATGTTTTCAAGCGGATGATTCAGAGTCAGAATACAACAACCGAGATCAGACTCTACGCCCTTATTTACAGTCTCTGGTCATCCATCACCACCGACCCGTATAGAAAGAGGGATCTGTGTCGTAGCCTTTTGTTAGAACCGAATTTCTTTAATGGTAGATTTAACCATTGGTGCCCGATGGTGCGTACCTATTACATGCGACTTTTGTGCTGGCGTGTCGGCCGATATGATGGAGACGGAGATCCTCGAGACATGTAAGTGAAACGTAGCCTTGTAATAGCAAGTAAGACTGACATGATACTAGTGACATCTTCCGGATGCTTTCCGAGCGACTCAACACAGTGTACGGCCACTACGTCTATTTACGTGAAGATGCTCAACTGAGATACACTCATGAACCAAGCACAACACCATGCAATCCAGCACCTGGACGGTGCTTCATAATAATGCGAACAGATCCGTTGATCTCAACTGCTCGTGGATTGTCATCATTTACTATGGATGGATTCTCATCTCCGGTATCTACCTCCTTCAGGCTTCTTCCCACAGTCGACTTCCGCCCCACCTCCGGCGGGTCCACATCCAGCTCCGAGCAAGAAGACGACGCCGCCAAGCGCTGGGGCATCCTGCGCACAATAATCGGCACGACGAAGCAGCAACGCGCGCGCTCCGCCTCGCCCACCACCCGCGCCCGCGACTCCACCGCCCGCGCATCCTCGTCGCCGGTGCGCAAGCCCAGCCCGCTCGCGGCGCAGCAGCCCCAGCAGCCACCGTTCCGCACCTTCTGCTTCAAGTTCTCGCTGGAGTCGACGGAGCGCCGCCGCGCCGACCCGACACCCATGCGGCTGCTGGCGCCGCGGCTGCCGGGCCCCGCGCACGCGCTGCTGCACGGGCACGGCGCCGCCGCTGAGCCGCGCGCTGTGCCGCCAAGCCCCGCCGCCCGCCCCTCCGCGAAGTACGCCGGCCGCGCACTCGCCGAGTGGGAGCTTGTTGTCTGGGAGTGCCAGAGCTTCTTTGAGCGCCGCAGGGCCGAGGGCGTGCCTGCCAATGCGAGCGTGGAGACGCCGACGTTGGGCGTTGAAGCATTCAGACGGCCTGGGTGAGGCGGTGGTGATGGTGGTGCGGAGGGCGTTCGTGAAGGTAGAGTGGGTTGCGTTTGGTAATGGGTTTTTGGGTAGGGCTTGGATTCTGGGTTGGCTTTTTGCGCGCGCATTACTGGGTGTTTTGGGTGGGTTGCCTTTGCTGTGCGGAAGTACCGTGGCAATGGCTTGACTTTAAATGCACTTTGCATATGCATGGATCTCTCTGGCATAGAAGGGAGTCTTGCTGTATAGCATCACATAGCAACGACTTGGGACGACTTGGGCTACGGAATCGGACTAATGTTGATTGGAAACCAAACCTTCTATTTGTACTGCCTTAGTCGTCGAGAGCTTGTGTAGAATGACTGTACGTCAAGGAACGCTTGAAGAAAGGTAATTATTTTAATAAGGGCTGGCTAATTCCATCAGCTTGTGAAGATCATATCATGGTTACCAGAATCGCCTCTGAATATACAATCTATACGTTGAATTCGTTGCGCAATATTTTCGAATGCCGCTGTGATGAGGAATGATGCAGCATTTGAAGATCTATCTTTGCCGTTCATTGATCTTCACCATCAGAGGTTTCTTATCCCACAAGACAAACGTATTCTGATTGAACCAGTCGTCTTGCTTGTTAACGAGCTTGAGATCGAAGTTGTAGATGATGCGAGCCAGAATCAACTTCATCTCGGCATATGCCAAACTAAGCAAACGTCAGCATTAGTGCCATCACCTCTTTAAGATTTTACGTTACAAACTTACTTCCTTCCCAAGCAATTCCTCGGTCCAGCCGAAAACGGTTGCAATACAGCTCTCCGGTCCTTCGCATACTTCGGATCACGGTCCGGCAAAAAGCGCTCGGGAACAAACTTGTCTGGATCGACGAAGTTGATGGGCGAGTGGTTTGCTGCGAGCTGTGGAATGCCAACTGCAATGCCACCCGGCACCCACTGGCCACAGATAGTGGTTCCTTCAGGCGGTGTACGTCGACCAAGGGCTACAGGCACGGGCGGGTAGTAGCGCAGCGACTCCTCAAGGACGGCGAGTAGATACGGCAGAGAGTTGACGCGGGTGACGGAGATGTCAGCCTCGTTAGCGAAGGCGCCGCGCACCTCGCGCTGCAGCTTCCACAACACGTCGGGGTTCTTGAGCAGCAGGAAGAGGCAGCCGGACAGCAGGGTGGCGGTGGTCTCGCTGCCCGCGATCATCAGGATGCCGAAGGTCGAGCCGATCTCCGCCCGCGTCATGCCGTCGCCGTCGCCCGCCTTCTCGTTGTTGCGCAGCACCGCCCCCATGAAGTCCGGCCGCTCCGACCCCTGCGCCAGCCGCTCGCTCACCTTGTCTTCCGTGAAGTCGGCCTGTCTCCGCTGCACGGCGCGCAGCGGGTACGCGACCAGCATCATGAGGTAACGGACGCCGGGTATCAGCATGAACTGAGTGATGATGGTGCCAATCCTGATGCTGTTGAAGAAGCTAGTCATCCAAGGGTGGGCTTTGCGGTCACGCAAGGCTCCCAGCGGCGCTGCAAAGCTGAGGTCTGCGATGATGTCGAAGGTCAGGAAGGTGAGATATCCAACCATGTCGACGGCCTTGCCGGCTTTGGCATCCTCATGCATGTGCTCGACGAGCAGGTCCACGTACGTCGTGATGAGCGGCTCTTGCTCACGCAAGGCACGCTCACTGAAGGCGTGCGACAGCGTCTTGCGTTGTCGGGCATGGATGTCGTCCGGTGCGTTGATGATGTTGTATGTACCACTCCTCGGAAACGGCAGTGTCTTTTGTAACTGCGGATGGCCCTGTCGATGCATGAATATGTCGCGCCATGCCTGGTCGTTGATGAAGGAGAGCTGATCCGGTGCCGTTCGCACGATTTCACCGTACTTTGCGTGCACCCATGCGTTATATTTATGCCGTCGGCCGGTCGCAAGATACCATGCCGGGAACAGACGGGTTCCTGCGGCGAGTTTGGGTCCTGGGAAGTGTCGAAGAGGATGGAAGAAGAGGTTGTAGATCACATATGACGTGCAATACAATACGAACTGATTGGCTTTAGTAAAGTTTGGCACCAAGGAAGAGCAGAAGCGCTACTAACGCCTAGAGACACGATGATGCCAATAAGTTGCAACCTCTCCCCTGTCAGGAGCGAAGATATCAACACCATGGTAGTTTTCAGCCTCTGTGGACAGCTAGGACCTGGGTTCAAGGACGAGACTAAGAGACAAGGAAATGGAAACAATCACTTCTATACAAACGAAAGAAATATGTGAAAATTAATAAGAAGGGAGGTTCACAGGCGGGGAGAGAAGTAAGACGAGTAGCCATTTCAAATCTCCAATGGAAGCGATGGAGTTGGACACCCTGGCAAATGCGAGAAGCGCTAGACTTCAACAATCTTACGCGGCAACTTTGGTTGCCTGTCGCTGTGATCGGAACTCGTGACAATCTGGAGTTGTTATTGAAGCCAATTCTAATTCCGATGATACGGGTTTTCACGGCAGCGCGCATGCTACTGCAGCGCGCAACCCCACCAAAAATCAATAAAACTCACCTACTTCAGAGACCCATATCTCCGTCATTTCATAATCAAATAATTTCAAACTTGATTCTTTAGAAAGCCAAACACCGCTAAATTTGTTGATATAAATTTCGTAAGGCTTAGTTGGCTGTAGCACCTATAAAATACCTCTGTATTTTATCGCTAACAACGATAATTGGAGATCGGCTATTTCTCATACTAAGCATCTAAATTTGCGATATTATGCTCAGCCAGGTCTCTGAGATTCTAAAACAGTAATTTCGGAATCAATTGACCGAATATTGGTGGAGATATGGGCCTCTGAAGTAGGTGAGTTTTATTGATTTTTGGTGGGGTTGCGCGCTGCAGTAGCATGCGCGCTGCCGTGAAAACCCGTAGCGAAGGCAGATTGTTGGTGATGACTGAACTTGTCCGCGAAGTTGCATGACACATTGAAAGATTCTTACATAAAGTCTACTAGCTACGAGTCTTTGCAATGGTGGGATGTTCGACAACTAGGCAACTCTGCGGAGAAAGTACCATATTGGAAGCTCAACACATCGTTTGACTCGGAAAGGACACAGTGTTGACCTGAAGTTCGTCAAATGGTGGTCTTGAAGTAGCCTCTTTCCGGCTCTGCCACGTATTAATCAGACTACCGGATGGATGCAGTCAGACGGTAAACCTTCGATTTCCGAGTCTGAGACAACATTCTTAGCCAGTGGTGTACTTTGTTTAGTATACGACACGTCTTATGCATGTTCTCATTGAAATTGAGTGGCAATTTTGTCGACCAGTGTTTTTCTGAATCTAAACATGACAAAGGATGATGCCTTGTCCTGACTTCGCCCATCATGCAAATGCAGACAAGTCTCGAGCAAATCACAAAAACGCCGGTATTCTGCACTCCCTCTGGTGCTTGGATGCAGAATGCCCGTCTATAGCCATGCCCTGTAATGCAAATCTCTTGAGCCATTATGCACCGATCCCCAATGCCGAACGAACCAATACAGAAACAAACAATAAAAACCTCTATCCGACGCAACACATACTCCTCTTCATTGCTGTGGGTCCTTTATTTCTCTCCTCTTCCCCTACGCAGACTTCGGCGTCTGCGTAGCCAGCCACTCCAAAACGCTCTCGTAGCAGAGCACAAACTGGCGCAAGCTCTGCACCATGCTGAGGCGCTGCAGCCGGAAGTCCTCGACCGTCTTCTCCACGAGGTCGACGTCGTCGCGCCCCAGCCACTCCGCCTCGGCGGGGTCCGCGCAGCCGCCGACGTCGCCGTCTCCGCGCAGACGGGTGTACGGCGGCGCCGCACCTTCGACCTCCATGGGCGAGGCGTGGCGGGCCGCGCGCGCGGCGTCCGCCCGCGCGCGCTGCCGCTTCAGCAGGTCGAGCACGGAGTCGACGGTGCAGAAGGTGCCGGTGCGGCCGCAGCCGGCGGAGCAGTGCACGAGGATGGGGCGCGCGAGGCCCGGGTCGCTGGGCGACGACGCCGTCCCGCCGTTCGACACCCGCACCACCGCGTCGCATTGCTCCACCAGCCCCAGCAGGTGCGCGGGGTGCGCTGGTGCACCGAAGTCGGGCCAGCTCGAGTACTGCAGCTGCGTGATTTCGCGCATTGGCTCGAACGGCCGGTCTACGTGCGAGAGTGTGAACCGCCGCACGATTACGTACGCTTGCTCTGAGCTGGAACTTGGTGCGTCGGTCTCGTTTTGCGGCGGTAGTCGTCCAGATACTGGATTGGTTGATCGTCTGCGGCCCGCTGAGGGTCGGTCGCGATGGCGATGGATCTTCGAAGGTTCCAAAGCGGCGCGGTGCTCCGAAAGAAATGTAAGGTGAAGTGGCCCGTGATGCTTGCTCTCCCAATAGTTGTGAGCTTTGATCTGACCGGCTTCCTTTTCGGCTGTGAGCATAACAATCACTCGAACGTCTTGTTGCCAAATAACACTCCAGAAGTCCTATCACAATGTTAGTATCATACACATACACGGGAGAAGGTTACAAAACTTACGGCAAAAGTGGCAGGAATCGGACCTTGCGTGGCAATATAGCGCTTCTGAGACCAAGCCGCTTTGATGTGATTGGCATTGATATAATCACAGCCACCGTCCCCAATACCTTGTAGTTTTACTCTGGAATGCTCGTATGGCCAAATGTTGTTATAGCGGTTCTTAGCTCCTTTTTCGATTCCGGCCAACAAAAGGCGATCCAAATGCTGTGGTCCAGGAGTGCCATACTGGACATTCATCGAAAGAGCGTCTTGCATACGTTTCTGTTCGCGTCTCTCGATTTGTAGGAACTTCTCGGCAACCAGTTTTCCATTGTCGTTTCCGTCTGCTGCTCTACGAAGCCACAGCGGAAGATCATCTTCTTGCGCCTTGGTTAAAGATGCCGGTAACTTGATCTCAATCTGGCCAACACCGCCTATTAAGTCCATGTTTTGACGAATGTTCCCGAAAAATGGATTTGCAGCATTCCTCGTAACGCTGCTGGGCATTGGACATCCACCAGCCACAGTTGGAGCCACAGAACCATGTGCGTTAATTGACATATCCCTCGCGCCAGGAGATGAGTTGGAAGTAGTGTCATGTGCGATCAGTTGAGGAAAAGTCCGGGAGAACTCGCTAAAGCCACCTCTTAGGATGTACTGAAAACCTCGCCATCCTTCGGCCGTGAACTTCTTCAACATAGTTAAGCACCCACCGGCGTCTTTCATCAGAGAGGATCGACCGTCATAGACGATGATGTACTGACAACTCCGCCAGCGCTCAAACTTGCGTTTTTGCTCAGTGCCGTCGTCAAAAGTATCAGCAAGCTTACTGAGATTACAAGAAGGTCGTTTAAGGACGATGGTTGGGATGCAAAGATTTAAGGCGCCGGTAATTCTGGAGCGTCCATACTCGGATGATACTCGAAGATCTAGAAGTAGAATATTCTCATTGCTAGTGTCCAGAAGGTTGACAACGTGTTGTGGAGTGACGATGACTGGGCCGTCGGTGGCTTCTCCAGCTACTTCACCGTCCAAGGTCGCAGGTAGGGTTTCGGAACGTAGGTGATTGGAAGGTAGTCGAGGACTAATGGCCATTGGTGGTAACGACGATCGAACATCGGTATCACGAATCTGGAATTGAGGAGCGTTTCGTGCATCATCCTCGTTGAAATCGGCAGGGGAGTTACGTCTTGGTCGGTCGGTAACTTGAGGAGATGGCGATGAGAGCAATCGCTTTGGAGATCGAGGCTTCTGCTCAAAAAACTTACGGTCGGTTGGCGTATGCGGCTTTCCGCGAGGTGACGGCGGACCGGAACTACCGGATCCACTGCCAACAAACTTCAAAGCAGATCGGTGGTTGCTCTGCATTGACATGCCGAAGCCTGAAAGACGAGCGGATGGAAAGCCGCCCATGCCATTGATTTCCGTCTGCTTTCGAAAGGCTTCGTATTCAGGATTCTGATCTAGTGGTATTATGCGTGGCGAGATGGCCGCGGTTGAGCGAACATTGGAAGTCGGTGGACTCCAATTTCCCCTAGCATGAACGCCAGGGCCATCGGATGAGGGATAATCTTTTGCGGGATCGACGGTGAGGCCAAAGTAGCTGGGACTGGGACTGCGCGTTTCCTTCTGGTGATGGGAAGGAGGCCTCGACTCGGATGGACGAAGAGATGGAGGCATCATCTGGCCGACGGAGGCTGATGTTCGAGAGATGGGAGAGAAAGGAGTTGTGGAAGAGCGTTTGGAGGAGGATCGCGCTGAGTGCTGCGACGAGCTCGAAGGAGCAGTGGTGGTCATGGCGGCGATGTGGGAATGGTTGAGGATCGGCTGGCTGTTGCTTCTATATGGCAAGAGGCCGGATGGCCTACATTCATATGCCCATGGCGTGAATGGCAAAACGAAGAAGGCAAGGAAGGAGGAGCAGCGGAGTACTTAAACGGGCAGAGCAATCGGAGATGGGAGGTTATGACGTATTCGGCACACAGCAAAGCGCGTTTTGGAGGCGAAGAAGCAGAGGCTGAATGCGGCTGGCAGAGCAACGTCGGAGTCAAGTCAATGACTCCAGCGTCCGGGCAGAGTGAGTTCAGGTGGAATGGAAGGGAAGAGAGCGGGCGGATGAGAAATACAGAAATGGAGAGAGGGTCAGGTTGGGGATTCGAAATTGGGATTGGTGTGAAATGGAATGGCGCGAGGAAAGGAAGGCCAGCGAAAAGGAAACGGGGGTTTCATCAGCATCGTTCAATGGGCGTTTTCCTGCTTGCGATATAGGCGCAAAAAGACCCTGCATCATTCCCACGCATTCATCATGGCTGCCATGCACGCTTTTTCTTTTCCTCCTTGAATTTCGATGCCGACACGACAGCGGCACGAGGGGAACGAAAGGGTCCAGGTTGACAGACGTTGCGGCCATGTGTGTGTGTATGTATGTTGCCGTCATCGGATTACTGAGCCCGTGGCCAAACCCGCGCATTTACAATCAACCGTCATGGAAACTTCTTGCACTTGTCTTCCAAATGCCGCCGGCTTCTGCCGCTCTGCTTTCTCTCCCAACGAATTGTCATTCCACAGTTAATGGAAAATTGCAGCTTTGGTGGTTTCAACGAAAATGGACTGACCGCCGCGCGCACCGGATAGCAGAGCTGAGTTCTGGACCCCCAATTCCCAAGGCAAAGCGCTCTCTAAAACCTGCTGAGATCTCTCGTCCCGCACACGACCATCAGCCCACTTTTGCGTCTGCCTGCGTCCGAGGCTGCCTTGGCCCCAGTCGGCTTGCCTGCAGCTCCCGGGGCGTGTTCCTTACGCTGGGCAATCGGGAATTGGAAACACACCCAATTGCCCGGCGCTGCTGGCTTCACCGTTTCCCGGTCCAACCGAGCGGCTGCCGCTAGCGACACCCAGCATCGCACTGCCTTTTGTTGCTTGTTCCAGGCTTCATGTTCTGACGTCTTGCCTGGTCGTTCTAGAGTTTGCATGTTCTGCCGTTAATTAGCCACATGGTCACAGCTGACACCGCGACCCAAATTGGAACTTTCCATCAACATCACAGAGTACTACGTCGTGGCTAGGACCAAAAGCTGAACATATGGCAGCGATCGGTGTCCCTGTACAAGCATAGCTATTGTCTCTCGTTGATGGAATACGGTGGGCAGTGTTAAATATGCACATTCCGTCATGGCAAAAGGAGCGTTGTTAAGCTCTGAAGCTCTGAATCTGTCCACGTCATCCCTCTCGTACTCGTACTCCGTATTTCCTTGAACGGCAGCGAACATTGCAGCACGGCATTGTGAAGCCTCAAGCCTCAGAAAAGCACGTGATTTGACTGTAGCAGTCGGCAGAAAAGCGTAAGGTAGTTCCCTAAAACCAATTGGAAGCACTAAGAAATAATTAGCCAGAAACGTCCTTCCAACCATCATCATCTTCATTCCAATTTACATGTCGAAAACTCCTCCTCTTAACGCCTGGCGGGGTAGGTCGAGTCTCTTTTGACGTATACCATTACCAAAGCTTTGAGCCAATCCTTCATTTCCACCGAGCTGTGCTTGATTCTTTTCAGCTCGTGGCGCTGCGTCCTCTTCCAGGCATCCAGCCTCACTAACGGCTCTTAGTGCTGCCTACCTTCAACCTACACCCCTTTTTTGCCCTATAAAGTCATATCCTTTCGTCTGTTCTTCAATTCCAATTCAATCCTTTCTGCCTTGCCTTTACTGTTCGTTGTATCGTCTCGTTCCAAAAGCACATTAATTGAGAGAAAACCATTCCAAAAAGAATCATCCCACATCGCCATGGCTGATGACATTCCCCGTCAAGTCTTCTCCATCTCGGATCTTCCCACTAAAAGTGTTACTCTTTACCCTTCGAGAGCCCAAGTTGTGCGCGAAATCCCTGATATCGAGCTCGAAGCTGGAGTGAACGAAATTGAAGTCATCGGTCTTTCTCCGTCCATCGACGAACACTCGGTTCAGATTGACGGTAGAGGCCCCGCTACCATCACTGATCTTACGGTTGAGCTTGTCCCAAACCCAAATGATTTCTACGACACCTACCCTGAAGATGATGACGACGTGATTGAAGATGATCCCCCTGATTACGAGGATAGTGATGACGAGGTAGACTCGACCAAAGCCATCACTGCCGAAATCAAGAGACTTGAAAGTGAGAAAACAGAAGCCGGAAATCGAGAAGGATCGGCAGCCCGCCAGCTTGAGGCCTTGGACCAGTACATTAAGACCGCAAAGACCGAAGACACCAAGGCTTCCGATTTCGCAAGCACCCTGGAGATGTACGAGAAGAAGCGCAGCGAGCTTTATGCCTTGCATTCTGCTGCGGTAGAAGAGGGCAAGAAGCTAGTCAAGGAGATTGCGCGAAAGTCTCACGAAAGACAAGTTGCTGGCAAAGACGAGCGCAAGCAAAAGGCCAAAGAACAAAAGAGGAAGGATAAACTTCGTCTTCGAAATTGGAGGAAGCGAGAAGAAATTGCCAAGGAGAAGAATCGTGTCAAGGAGGAGCGTCTGAAATACTGGCCTAAGCAAGTATATCGTGTCACCCTTCGCCTTGAAACTGCCGCTCCCGATACTCCTGCGTCCAGTCGTCGGAATAGCCTGGACGCTGTTACGTTGAGCGGAGGAGTGATGCCGGACAAGCTTGACAACGAGACTAGCCATTCTGAAAATCGCTCTCTGACATTGGCCCTCTCTTATGTTACAAGTGATGCCTTCTGGACACCGAGATATGAAATCAACATCTCGTCTCTACGAAAGACCGCAATCATCACCTATCGTGCTGAGTTTGGAAATCGAACTTCAGAAACGTGGACAGACGCGAAGCTTGTGCTTTCAACATCACAGACATCATACAGTGGATTGGACGACAAACCGCCGTCAATGCAGCCGTGGAATGTGAAGCTGGGCAAATTCGAAGACCAAGGCAAAGCAGGTCTTCTAAGTTTCAGTGAACTAAATCGGTCAACTGCCGTTGCGAAGCGTAAAATGGAAAAGGAAGATCGATCGAAGCTCTATGGCCTTCCTGAGCCCAATTCGACATGGCCTCAGCAAGCTCAGTTTCGAGCCCAACGGAGGAGCAGCATAATTCAAGACCTGTCGAGGGGACAACCGGCGGCGTCGAGCCTCTTTGGTGCTTCTCAAGTTCGAGCAAGGGCGGCATTTGGTGCCGCTCCGTCGCCGCCTGGCAATGGTTTCGTTGGAGGAAGTCAAGGTTATGGGTCCGGTGCATCTGGAGCCGCTGCTCCTAACTCTCTACTATCGCAACCGCAACCGCAACAGCAGGGGACGGCACTCCAGGATTATCAGACGCAAATGATGCTACTAGAACAGCAAAACACAAGGAGGATAGGAATGGCACGACATGAGCAAGACGTACTGCAACAACAGGCGACGGGCTTCAACCAGGATTACATGGCCAATTCAAGTGGCGCGGGGTGGAATAATACGCCTCGCAATGTCGATGGTGTCGGAGAAGTGGGCGGCGGGGGAGCGGATCAACTTGACTTTGAAGAATCAACATGGGAAGACAACGGACTGACTGCCACGTACGAAGTTCCCGGTACGCGTACAATTGCACCCTCTTCCACCAGCCGCCGCCACAAGATTGCATCTCTGGCGGCAGCCAACATTCAGCTGTCGTACATCGCAGTCCCCAAGCTCCGCGCGGCGGCGTTCCTGCGCGCCAAAGCGCGCAACCCGTCGCCGGGGATCGTGCTGCTCAAGGGCATGGCAGGCGTGACGCTGGACGGGTCGTTCCTGGGCAACATGACGCTGCCGCGGGTGTCGCCGCTGCAGCCGTTCACGCTGAGCCTGGGAACGGACCCGGCGATCCACGTGGCGTACCCGAAGCCGAGCGTGCACCGCAGCACGCAGGGCCTCTTCAACAAGGAGAGCGCGCAGACCTTCGCGCGCTCCGTCTGGATCACCAACACCCGCTCCGCCGCCGTCGAGCTCCTCGTTCTCGACCAGATCCCCGTCTCGCAGGACGAGCGCCTTCGCATCGACGTCCTGCACCCCAAGGGCCTCTACAAGGAAGGCGATGCCGTGCGCGCCGGCCAGAACGCCCGCGAGGGCGGAAGCGGCTTTTCCACGGCTGTAGCGCCAGCTACTAGAACGCAGCAGCCCGACGCATGGGGCAAGGCCGTTGCGTCTCTGAAGAAGAACGGAGAGATTTCGTGGTCGGTCAATTTGGAGAAGGGCCAGGCTTGCTTGTTGAAGCTGGAGTATGAGGCCAGGTTACCAGATCGAGAGAATATTGTCAACGTTTGGGCGGGAGGCAATGGTTCAGATTGATGAGATTAACCAAAATCTACACATTCGTTAGGCTGGACGTTCCACTGGGACTGTTCTGAGTTGATTGGATTATCAGATTGACCAATGTTCGAATAGTAGCGTCAAAATTTAACAACCGATGAGGTTGGTCAATACAATGCTTGTTAAATTGGAAGAATTATAGAATACCATCGTGAAGTTCTGATTACATCTACGTCCCTCTCGTTCTAGTCGCGCCCAATACGGACCCAATGAAGTACCTAGTTGCACGCACCCATTCCCAAGCCTCGGTTCCGCCTGTCCACCGATCTGTACATCACTTCTTTCACGTCTTAGTATGGGGGCCTAAAATTCCCATCCAAATTGGTTCCTGAATTTGGGAAGGCCTCGCTTAGTGCTGCCATTGGGTTGGCAGCCAATGCAACTGGTACGGCACACACGTCTTCCGTGTACCGCGCATATGACTCCACTTGCGGCATAAACAGTTGAGCATAAGCAAACTAGAAATTGTCCGCGGGCCCTAAAAATGGTCGATTATTCTTGTTTTTACCTTCACTACTTCTCTCCGTATACCCTCAATTCCTGCCTGTCAATCAACCATAATCACTAGCAATACACCCTGGCCATGGCCCATTCCCTCGCCAACAAATCGGCCATCGTAACAGGAGCAGCGGGTGGTCTGGGTAAAGCCATAGCAGAGGGATTTCTAAAGGCAGGCGCTAAGGTGACAATTGTGGACATCAACCAAGAGCGCTTGAACTTGGCCTCCACGGAGCTATCCGCCCACGGAGAAGTCCATGCGGTGAAAGCTGATATCACGGAAGAGGAGTCGATCAAAGAGGTTTTCGAGGTCGCAAAGTCAAAATTCGGCGACGTCGACATCCTCGTCAACAATGCCGGTATCATGGATAAATTCGACCCAGTTGGCGACCTCGACAAGGCGCTGTGGGATAAGGTCATCGCCGTGAACTTGTCCGCGCCCATGCTGGCGAGCAAATATGCTGTCGGTGACATGGAAAAGAAGGGATCTGGGGTAATTCTGAACGTTGGATCGATGGCTGGAGCACATGGTTTCAGGGCGGGTGAGTTTACGCGAGACATTGATATTTGCAGTCTAGACATATTGGACTTACCGTATGCTAGGAGCGGCTTACACTGCGAGTAAGCATGGATTGATAGGCTTGACCAAGAATACAGCAGCTTTCTACGGCGATAAGGGAATCCGTTGCAATTTGATCATGCCGGGTAGTATGCAGACGAATATTTCAGAGGCTCTCGCCGCTGGTATGCACCAAGGAGGATACCAGGTTTTGACCACAACTATGGCAATGCAACCTCCGATGTGTCCATTGACGGAGATGGCAGATCTGGCCGTCTTCCTCTGTTCAGATGGTGCGGCGGTACTCAATGGCGCATGTATGGCTGCAGACAAGGGATGGGCATCTTACTGAGTCGTCTGGAATTCTAGTGAACTTGCAATAGACAGTGCTCATATTGGAATTAACAAGCTTTCACTCACCGAAAAAGTGGGAACGGCTCCTCTCGAAATGCTACAATCGCTATTACGTATTTAGTGATCAAACCGCAAAATACTAGTACACCAGTGTACAGTTTCATTTCTTCTTGCCACTTTCGAGGTTAATGTCAAGCTGCCAAAGGGAATCCCAAATTCCTGCTCTTCCTTTTCCTTTGGCGGGAGAAGCAGACGTCGAACCGGTAGCAGACGTTGAGCCGGATGCCATAGCAGCAAGCGATTTCGCAGGCGATATCACCTTGACAGGGCTGACTGCTTTGGATTTAGGAGAAGCAATGCCCTCCGCACGCAGAGCATTTCGTTGCCCATCCTAACGCAACAAATGTCAGCTCGTTCTGGCCGTAGGATTCGTGCCCAGATCAGACATCTCAGGGCCCGAAAAGGAGATCTCTCCGCACCTCTTCTTCGTCTTGCTCCTGCTGGCTGGGTTCCGCAGCCGTCTCCGCGTTTAAGGGCTGGTCCATTGACTGCCGCTGCAGCGAGGACGATGCCCGGCTGCCCGGTCGAAGCGCTTCATTGCTAGTCCTGACACCTAAGCCAAGGGCCTGCCCACTCCTCTTGCTATGCGTACTGCTTCGTCTCGAGTCAAGGCTCCTGCTTAACGTCTCTTCAATCCGATCTCCAGGCTTCTTCTTCACGGGCCTCGCGCTGATGCTACCCCTGACGTCCACGTTGACAGCCGCAACCGTCGTCTTACCCAATCCAGGCGTACTCGGGGCGCCGGCTTTTTCTTCCTGCGCATCGAGCAAATACCACCGCAGGCCATCGCTCAGTTCAAATGGATTATCGTCGTCGAAGCTAGCAGCACCTTCACTTTCGGCCAAACTCGTCCGATCGCCGGCCGCCGCCGTCGACAACACCATCGGCTTGCTCAAATCCACAACGCGCTCCTGGACCTTCGTGATCCTGGCCACCAGCCACTCCCTCCCTTTGAGTCGATGTCGCTCCTCCTCCCGCAAGAAGTAGTGCGGAGCGCCAACGTTAAAGGCCGCCCACGCGCCGCGCGCCTGGTTGCGCGTGGGCAAGAAGAGGGCCAAATCGCCCTCCTTGAATGCCCGGTAAGCGATCTTATCGTGGGCCTCCGCGCCGAGGCGCTGGGCCTTGTCGCGGTAGGCGCGGGCCTCCTTCTGCCACTTGCGGGCGGTGTGCTCCATGTCGCGCAGGCGCTTGGCCATGGCGTCGCAGAACACGTCTAGGTTGAAGCGCGCCTGCTTCTCCGCGAACTCGGCGAACTTGGCCGCCTCCTCCGCCGCGTCGTCCTTCTCCATCCACAGCAGCGGCGACAGGTCCGCTAGGCTGTCGATTATCGCGCTCGTCGCGTCCGGCGACGACACACGCCGGCTCTCGCCTGCGCCGCCGTCGGAGAGGATCGTGCTGGTGCCGGACCTCGATGCTCGCTGAATGATCATTTGTCCATCCTGGTACGTCACGATGAAACCGAGGCTTTCCAGGAGGCGATTCAGACGGTTGTTTTGCGCATACAGTCGCTGCGTGAGTTCTTTGGCTCGCTGCGTGCGTTGTTGGAGACGTTGCGTCATGGTCTCATGTGTTGTAGTGAGCGTAGACCACTTAGAGTGCACCGAAAGCAGTTCAACGTCGAGACTGTTGACGTGGGACTTTGTCTTGGCTAATTCCGTGGAGAGGCGCGTTACTTTGTTCTCCTCCTGCGATATGCGCTGCCGAAGGGCTTCAGAACCTGTCTCACCCTCAGCAAACTTAGCTCGCAGATCTTGAAGATGTTGTTTCTCTTCGTCCAGTTGCGCCGTCAAAGATGCACCCTTAGACTTTTCTGATTCGAGCTCTTCATTGATCTTCAACATCTTGGTCTCGTCCTCTTCCAGCCGAGCTACAAGAGCCGAAGATTCATCTTTCTGCGTCTGAAGCATAGTTTGGAGACTATCGTTTTCGGACCTGGCCATTGCAACAGCTTCAGCAAGTTCTTTCGCATGATCCACAGAACGCTGAGCTAACTCTTCAAGCTCGTGGACGAGCTGCATTTGATCTTCGGGAATCGCCTGATGATCGGATGCCATTAGAGAGAAGATGCCAGTGAGAGTGGTGTGACGCTCATTATCGAGCTCTTCACATCTTCTAAGCAACTCCTCATATCCTTTCCCACGAGCCTCTGCTTTACTTATCGCTGCAGCTGACTCTCTACGGATTTGTTCGACTTCAGCATTCAACGCTTGCATCTTGCCCTCCGTACCAGTTCGTTCATCATCACGACTGCCAAGGATCCGTTCAAGTTCGTCCTCAACCTCTTCGACTTTAAGCTTGTAAAGGTTGATTTGCTCCTCGAGTGCTCGTCGCTCGTCTGCGAACTCCTTCTGCTGTGCTTCCATATTCTCCATTATGTCTTTCTTCGTTGAGTTGGCATCCTGAATTTGCCGCTGCACTTCCTCGTCTAATTCTCTTCGAGCCAGTGCTTCCTTCGCCAAGGTTGCCCGGGCTTCCCTTTCCGCCGCAAGTTCAGCTTCAAGTTGAAAGATACGACGTGACATTGTCTTGTCTTCTTGTGGTAGGTTGGATGAGAACCGTCTAGACGAAACGGATGATCGCCGCGAATGATCGTCTGGCGGACGTGGGGAGTGCAGTTGCCTATCAAACTCCTGCGTTGGAGTCGAAGGATCTCCAAATTGGCCATTTGATGGGGACGAAGCATTGACTACTGAAAGCCGACTAACACTCTGTCTGTGCAATAAGTCTTCCAGCTTCCGTATCCTGCTCTTATGCCCCTTCAGTTCATCTTCGAGTTTAACGTTCGCTTCTTTGAGTACTTTGGTTTCATCTTCCCCGCGGAGCAAAAGTGAACCTTTCCCAAAGCCGGGCTCGTGAACACTGCCCTGTTTAAAATTCTTTGCACGCTTGACCTGCTGCCTCGTTGGTCGATCAAGGTCTCTCGCCGCTTGGGTAAGCTCTTCAACAACAGCTTCCATATTAGCTAGACCTCGCAATGATTTGATATAGTCGTCCACGTCCTGGCGAGTTGCTTCAGGCCATGCATCATCCTTTCCTTGGAGGTTGATCTCAAAGCCAAGTGGCTTATCTTCAATGCTATCCCTGACCGCATTACTCATACCTCGAAGCCATTTCTTCCGCCTCTTCTGCTCTTCATCTTGGTAGACTGCAAGCTCTTCAGCAAGGCTTGAAGAATCACGCTTCATCCTATCGATCCATTCACGTCTCCGGACAGCTTCGATCAAGAGCGAACCATAGTTAGATGGCATGTTGTTGACTTGAGACATCTGATCAACGGCAGCCTGACCTTCCTCAGGGATTTGCAGGTTGACTAGATCTTTATTCAGAGCAGCGATGGCAGCTTCAATAGACGCAACGGTTTGAAGGTGCTCGATTGTCCGTTCGATAGCCGAATTCTTCTGACTGACACAATGCCGAAGAAGCTCTCCCGTTTCTTTAAGCACTTCTTGGATTGCTGGAAGATGGTTCCTGGTGCTGAGTAAGGCGAGTCTCGACGCATGGGCTAGAGATTTTGGACCATCTTTCAAGTTCAGAACTTCGTCGCACTGAGAAGCCACTCTTTTAGAGATAGCTTCCATCTCATCAAGAAGTTTCATAGGCTCTTGAGGATCCACGGAGTTGCTTTGACTCGGATCTGTAACTTTGATAAGATCTTCGTATCGTTCGAAAGCTTGATCGGCCTTCTTCCCGATTGTGCCTAGCTGGTTTGAAACATTTTCCAAAGTAGCCTTGCTCGTAGTAGCAGCTTTCTTTGCTGCCTGCCTATCCACAAACGTGGCTAAAGTCGTTTCGGGGGCTGAAGGCTTCTTGGCGGTAGAGCTTGATGCCGTGTCTTCACCTGTGAAGAATCTGCTGAAGATCGGCTTCACAGGAATAAGATCGAGCTGTGCGATATTATGTTGGAGAACCTGTGCATCCGGTCCGATCTCTTTGGCGATGTCTTCCAGCCACGCTTTTGCATCCGCGTACTTTTGCTCCAGGCCCTTAACACGGCTCTCCAAATTAGCAACTGCTATGCGCGCCGCCTGCTCGATTATTGCTGTTTGGTCTATGTAGCTATCAGAAGCAAGGCTTAGCTGCCTGCACTGACTATGTAGCTTAACCGTCCAATCCCGACGTGCTTTGAAGAGGTTCTGCCATGCTTTCAAAGCATTCTGGTCAGATAATGTATCCGGAAAGGTCTCCGGGACTACGGGATCTGGTAGCGGATCGGAAGGAATGCTTTCTTTGGTGGTGGATGGTGAGAACAAGAGGCGATCGAAAAGGAATATCTCAGTCTGATTACCGATGTTAGCAGCCAGCAATCTCAACGAACATGTGCACGACAAGTACCTCTGAATATAGCTGCTGAGTCTTCACAGGTCTCCCCTTCGTAGTGAGCAACACCTGATCCTGCGTGGGTACGGTCGTCGACTTCGCTATCCATGATTTCAAAGCATCTAGGGAGGAGGGAAGAGGAGCGGCGCAATCGATGCGCTCGCCCGTGTGGGCGATATATATCTGCAGCGACATTTCATCCTTTCTCGTAGAGAAGACTTGTAGTCAACTCGCTATTGTCGCGGTGGTAGTGATTGGAGGAAAAGGAGTGAACGGAATTTGATTTTGGGTGAAGGAGCCTAAATGGCCGTGGTCGTTGTTCCGGACAAGTCAAAGCTTCAGCCACATGCGCCGCGCCTCCAGGGCATGACCAACAACACGCGACCGCGACGGTTTGCTCAATTGTAGGCAAACACAGCGATACTTTGAGACAGAATTGCACTTGTGACTACGGGAGACAGGCCGTCATGACGGATCACTCTATCTATTTGCAACCGCATTTATGGATACGACCGAGATTACATCCCTTACGCGAACGGAGGCAACGGACGCGTTGAAACTGTTAGAGTCCGAACAGAAGATCCTGTCGCTATGGGATCAATTGCAAGAGCTCCAACTTGAGCGCGCCTTGCTCGAAATTCAACCTACAATCCCTCAAACATCCGTTACTTCACTCTCCTCAGATGCGCTCGAAGCCGAACTGGAAGCTGCCGAGAAAGCTCTCCTCGAAGCCCGAACGACGTATATGCTCCGAAACAACATCACAACAAACGTGCTGATCGCGGACCCAATCCTAAAATCCGTGCATGAAGCTTCATCCGCAAACACAATCGAGCGGCGACTGCTGCCGCTCATTCACGAACGAGATGCCGTCGTTCTGACTCACAGTCACCTCACCTCGAAGCTACGCACATTACAGCACCAGTATACCACGGTCGAAGCCGAGATCATGAAGTTGAACAGCGAGAACCAGTTATTGGCGTCTCAGCTATTCAAATTGACAGATGCGCTCAAGGATCAAACAGTCGAAGAGTTGGATGATCCTCAGTTAACGGCAGAGCTAGAAGGCTTGGACGAGGCTGTCAAGAAGGCGAGGAGAAGGTGGCGTGTCATGAAGAGCCTAGTCGCCGGCATCGTCGTTGGCAGCGGTGTTGAGTGGTCGAGGAGGCCAGAGTTGTTGGAGCTGGTATTAGATGATGAGGACGAAGGACGAGCTGAAGCTGTCTAGACCTATACCATTCTACGACACCACGATGTAGACATCTAACGACATATCGAAGCTATGCAATATAGGTAATCTGCCGTTATTTCAAAGACCGCCTCTAGAAGTCATAACTCATTGATGACGCACCGAGGGATAAAGTGAAAAGATCTAATTAGAGAATAAAGCTGCTAAGGATGGTAGAGTAGCCGAAATTAGACGGAGAATATGAAAGATTGCACATAGTAGATAATGCGGTGGATACAGTGAGTTAAACTATACCTACGCAGAAGGAAGAAACAACAGGATCTTATTTCGTTAAGCGCCTCTCTGCCGCATTGAACATATAAATAAAAGCGGCACATGATACATAACGATTAGGGTACACAACTGGAGCCAACTGTAAAGATTGTGCCTGGAAACCTCCTCTATGCGGGCCAAAGGACAGAACAAAGACGATGTTTGAAATAACTAGAGATACTCTGAGGACAATCGAAAAGCGACTCTCCACCTCCACTGGACGACTTGAGACTGCGAAAAGAACCTTGTCTTGGCCGTTCGTCAAGCCCGATTTTGATCGATACATGGCACTCTTGGAGCGAACCAAGACTTGGTTCATTACCAGTATGATGAACGATTCCTCCAGACTAACTCAAAAGACCTATGCGGATGTGACGAACTTGGCAGAAACAGTCCGGCAACACATAGAAGAACGCAAAAACCAAGAACTCACCGAGCAAATTCAAGCCATCATACAGCAAGTTGCTCCAATTTTACCAGATGATGACTTTGCAAATTCAATCAACTTCGCGTCCCGGGAAGTGGACGATGGTTTTTCAATCCTATTTTCAGGGACTGATAAGGAGGCCTGGGACCACCATTGATTTGGAATGTAGGCAAATGTAATCTTCACCTCGCGGCGAGTGAGTTCTACGTCTGACCATGGACCGTAGCCGGCTCAGGAAAACGCTCCTTTTGTATGTTCCTAGGATTTTACTCCACGGTATGGTCAAGATCTAACATGATTGCAGAACCGGTGTAGTCCAAGAGATCCAAAACCACTGCTTTCGCAATCCAAACTTTGGGCTGGGGTTCCATTACTGCTCATTGAACAGTGCAATCTCGCAGAAATCTGTTAACATTCTTGGCTCAATTCTGATGCAGGCCGCGAAGTTGAGACCAGAGATATACAATTGGACCCTCCCGCAAACGACAGCTCCGGAATTGATTACGCAGGCGCCGTACACTGTCCAAGAATTCATGAGTCTTCTGGATAGGGCCATGAGCTTATTCGACCGATTCTATCTTTTCGTCGACGCCCTCAACGAAACTCCGTGGCAACTTGAGTTGCAAGCCGCGCTATCTAATCTTCTTCACGCCCGTCCGAATGTTAGGTTGCTCGTCACCTCCACGACGCCTCCAAATATCGACGCCGAGAGTAACTCGGTGATGACTATCCAGTATATGGCGGCCCCCAATGTCGACCAAGACATTGCAGAATATGTGATTTACCGTTTACGAACAGAGCCAGCCTTCTATCTCTCACCGAAAACACTCGAAACACCATCAAGTCAACAGTCACGGCGAATAGTCATAGAATGTGAGTCCACCGTATCAACTTTGTCGTCATCTCTAATGATTTTACAACTAGGTTCCGTTGGACTCAACTTACAATGGACCATTTGTCAAACTTTCGCACCGGTAGAGCCATCAAAGAAGCCCTTACCGGTATGCCGCTGACGCTCAGCGACTTATACATCGACATACTTGATCGCATCCCAGCTTCAGATCTCCAAATTGTCAAGGAGACATTAAAATTGCTCTGCTTTAGCGTTTGTCCACTTCGGCTGGATGAACTTGCTTAGGCGGCCATCCTACAAGAAAGTGATGAAGATCTAGACGAAGACTGCCGCCTGAGTCGCCCTGAAGTTCTTCTAGATATCTGCCAGGGATTTATTGATGTGGATGGCTATTATGCGAAGCTTGTCCACGATTCCATCCGATCATTTTTGACCTCGGGCCTCATCAGCGAATCCAAAGTTGCATTCTTTGCCTTGAATGCAGAAACGTGCCATCAGATGATTTTTGCGGAAATGCCTCACATACCTCTCTTTTAGAGAATTTGCCAAAGGGAGAATCACCCTAGCATATTATCATAATTGGCGAATCAAGCATTATCCTTTCGTATCTTATGCAGCTCTCTATTGACCGACTCACGCCGAGTTAACGACGTTGAAGCCCGAAGATGAGCAGCTCATTCTTTCCTTCTTTGCAACCAAGCAGCAAATTAGGGGAGGTTGCTTCGACTCTTGGGTACAGTTCTTGATTCTGGAAGCGGCCGAAAAAACCATTGCGCGGACGGAACCATTGTATTACGCAACTTCTTACAATATGCTACCCATTCTCAGGCTCCTTTTGCGTCCAGAAAACATGTCAACATGGAGCAGCGCGGTGGCAGATTTGGGTCTACTCCGCTATTTATAGCTTGCTACAGGGTGAATGTAGAGGCAGCAAAACTACTTGTCGAAGCCAGAGCAGATCCAGACGCTCGGGATGGGAGCCTCTCTGGGATCCTCGTGTCGGGGGATAGCCGTCAGGCGTGGACTCGATGAGCTGGTAGCTCTGATGGATGAAAAGAAGAGAAAGGCCGGAGACCTGATAATTCGTGTTCGAAATGAACCCTGATTCTAGATCTCTCAACATTTGGCTAAGCCGGCATTTGAGCAAGACACGGCTAGCCAAATGCCGGGGGTCTCAGAAACGGGATCGTGAGCGAGAGTGAGCGGATTAATGAGCCGCCTGAAGTAAGTTGGAACGTGGATATGGTCACCTTGTTCCATTTAATGTAGTGCAGCTCTTAAGACACTGGCATCATCTGCGGTTCTCCACGAATCGAACTTGAGTCGGTCACGTTACCGCTGAGCCGTCTGCTGATATCGACTGTTGGAGGAACGCATAGAAATGCACAATCAGACTGCCATACGGATTTATATTGCTTATTACATCCTGACGAACTAGACTATTGGTGTTGACTAGCTCCATACTTGCGAACACACTACTGAGTCCTAACACATAATGCCGTCGATGGCCGCAAGTATGAATAGAATCGATCTAGTTTCCATTGTAGTGCTCAAAAAGGCGTAACAATTGCTCTTCACAACAACCTACTGAGTTTTCTTCTCATCATCATCCGGTGCGACTCTCTCAATCATGGTCGCGCCCACCCTAGCGGTCTCCTTCCAGCCTCTTTGCCTCAGCCAGAACTTATCCTCGACGGTAGCAGTCTTGAGACTCAAATCCCTCTGGTCATCTTCTAGGCTCTTGCGGCTGATTTTCTCTTCTCTAGTGTCTCCCGTGGGTGGAATTTTGTCTAGCGCGATCAAACTCTCCTCGAAGTACTTCTGGCGAATGTTATAGCGTTCCTTCCTCTCTTTCTGCCTACCGGGAGAATCCAATTTACTGATAACAAGCCGGATCGCCCACCTCACACTCAAGAAAACATGTTCGCTGAGGAAGATGGAGAGGAGAAGGGCCCAGGCTGCGATGCCCTTGGGACTGCCGTCTGGCCCGATGCCATCGTTTGAAAACATGTAGCACATGGCGGCCTCGGTGATGCTACCCATCCACGTCAGGAACATGAGCGAGCCGAGCCACGGGCCAATGCTCTCAGCCCGGAACGGTGTTGGCCGTCGCATCTCGCTGCAAATCTTCATGGCGTCGGCTCGGAGCTCGAACCAATTGTTTACCAGGAACGATACACCCGTCAGCGGCCAGACCACCGAGAAGAGCGACAGATACCCGAACTGGAGTACCATCTCCCTCAGGTCGACCGTCACGTCGTACACATCCAGCTCCACTTCGTTCCGCACTCTCTGAAGAAAGGCGGCTTCCTCTGGAGCGTCATACTCAGAGGGATCGGGAGCAGCGCCACCTTTCTTGAGAGCGATTTCCGACTGGATTTCCTTGACTTTGGCGAAAGCTTTGCGCTTGACATACGGCACGATGAGCTCCGTGACGGCGCCGACGATCTGCGCGGTCACGGTGAAGTAAATCACCTGCTTTCTCAGGCGGTCGGGATTGATTTCGAAGCGGCCAGCTTCCGGAGTCTTCAGTTGTCCTTCGTGTTCCGCGAATGGCCGGACGGTGAGACTAAAGACATCAAGGTACGGAACGATAACGGAAGCGAAGGGCACGTAGACGAATGCTGTGAGGAAGACGGGCAGGTACGATGTGATGAAATTGATAACGAAGATCTTTTGCGTAAGAGCAAAGTCGTACGACGATTGCGTTTCGTAGTTTTCGAATTCATTAAGTTGCGTGGCGAACGTGTGCATTATGTTGACGAGAATAGGGAGAACAGTCGTTAGGATGCCGGTAGGAAGGAATACGAGAATCCACTTCAGCGGGCCGTTGTAGACTTCAGTGATAAATATCTCAATGCCAAAGCACGTTGCAATCAAGCTTCCGAGAACTAGCGCAACAGCAATGGCGAATGGGAGTTGTAAGAGCTGGCGATAGAACCGATCAGTAGCTGAGAAGAAGGCCACTTTCTCCCCTGTGACTGGATCCGTAATCTCCTTTTGTGCTCGAAACTCCCTTCTCTTGTGTTCAATACGAGACACATTTTGGACGCCCCAGCGTATTGCCAAGTCCGTTTCTTGATGTTTCCAATATTCGGTGAAGAAGATACACCACACTGCATTGACAATCGCATAGATTGGTGAGTAGTGGCCTAGCAGAAAGTATGCCGAAGCTCCAAATGCCGCTGGAAATATTAGGAAGGCGAAGTACGATTGTGTGAAAGCAAAGTAGAAAGCGATCTGATCGCGTTAATCTCAGTCAAGGTTCGAGTTCGAAGTCTATCCCTACCTTCTCTCCCAATCGGTTTCTGATTTCGTCCAGATCTTGCGGCTTAAGAAACCATTCTGTGCTCCAGTGCATGATCCATTTCTTGTTGTACTCTCTGTCATGCAGAGGGAATATAGCCTCAACGTTCTTCCACTCTCCAAGTTTTGGAGTAATGCCGGCACCTCCATCCTCGGGACTGTTCGTGATCAATTGATATATGATGCGCAGTCTCTCAGCTTCGTAGAGAGTGTCATGTTCCAAAGCTTGCCTGGTATCCTTCTCTGGAGCCGCAGCTCGTACGCCTTGGATCCAATCTTGCACTCTGCACTCATCCGTCAACTCACTTCTCGCAGCGAGTATGAGGAATTGATTACTTACCTCGATCGATACACCTCTCCGTAAAGGTGAGCTTCACTGTCCTGCTTCACAAATACTAAGAGGCTGTGTTTATCACCCATTCGAACCTCAGTTGCCAGTCCAACGTGTGCAAGAGCTTGAATCAGCTTCTCAAACTTCGCAGAAGCTTCAGCTTTGTCTGTGCTCTGTAAGCTGTGGCTCCAGAAGTATCAAAACATCTTTTCTCCGAGTAGATAAAACACTCACCGGTGCTGGCGAAGCGAAAGCAAATGACATAATCCACTCCCATATTCTTCTCCTTCTCCTTGTCAGTTTTGTTCGACCCGCTGGTCGCCATCTCGTATAGAGCCTCCAGCTTTGGTTTCTGGTGTGCTGCGTGAAGAGAAGAAGAAAGAAAGTCGCGCAATGCAGGAAGAAAAGCAAGTGGGCGCTGTTTGAAACCGAGGCTTGAAAAGCTCCTTCGAATTCGCTCGGCCAGGCCGGTCTTTCCAAGATCAATAAGTAGGAGAAGCTGCAAGCCCCACGACCATCGAAAGACGCGCACGTCATAGCGCAGCGCCCATGCGCATTCCCCCTGTAGCATTATGGCCGCATAGCTCCATTCGAGGCCCAAATATATAGAATACTTCAAAGCAACATGCAAGAATGGAGGATGGAAGAGCTTCAATTCAGCAAAGTAGAGCGTCTACGACTCGTCTGTACAAGAAGGACCTACTAAAACTCTCATTCCAATGACCGACTCTGGTAAGTAACATCCCTATGAAGCGAAAGACCCTACCAAACGAAAGCCTCCCCATCAAAATCAACATCAATTCTTCACACCCCAGCTTCTAGATCCGAGAATTCCGTTCAGTGTAGCTCAAGAAATTTATTTTCATTAAATCACTTATGAATTCCTAAATCCGTGCCGTTGGCCTGTAATACCGATTTGGATTTTTACTCATTTTGAATGCGCCTGGTAAGATGTGTCGCGATGAAACTGAACGATCCTTTCATAAAGCTAAACTTTATGAAGTTTATGTGGACTCCAAAGGAGAACGGTTTTCTCGCAGAAAAATATCTGATCCGGATCTGTTATGGCCTTGCGGAGATTTTACATCGCGGAGGACTGGTTGATCGAGCGGGACTGCTAGGCGCAGGTCGTACGGAAAGGCTATAGATAGACTAGCGCAATGCTGAGATCAGCTGTAAAGCAGCTCTTCACGTGATCCAATTGATAAAACGGGCACTAGAGCCCAGCCTCCTGGAAAACACAGACAAACAACGCACAAGTGATCGAAGAATCGATCACCTCAATGAATTCTGCTTCTCCTTATCCACATACAAGTTCAGCACCTCTCAGTGCGTCATTTTCTCTACTGTAACGTTACTGCCACCGGTGAGATTGCAAGTTTCTTGCCCATAAGGGTGTGGCCGGAGCGGGTCGGCACCCTCCCTGCTAGCGTGATCGAAGCGTTTATCCGCTTATCTCAAGACTTGAGCGTGGCAAATCTTTAACCATAAAGCTACTTGTATTACTTGCTATCTTGTTACCGATCTAGAGAATTCTCGAAGCTTCGCTGTGGCAAATTACTCGACTATATATTTACGCTCAACCCCAGACCCCTCTATAAAATAGAGATATGAAAAAAAATATTAACCATTTAGTTAGGTACCTCTATATAACCACTTGAAAATCTTAGGAGTCGTTGACCCTAAAGTTGTATACCCATACCTTTCCAGATCCAACGCCGATACCGATCATCTTTCCCGACACGGCCGAACATGACGGCCGATACTCTGAGGGTAGCCACACTACGTTCTCTGAATTATATGTTATCCACGCTCCGTCTGAACTTAAAGCCCATCCTTGATATCGAGGATTTTGAGGATCAATTATACTCGATCTTATATTTGAAGCTGATAATGCATCAATAGCGATAGTACCAATTTCAGTGTGAAGATATGAGCCGGTAGTATCGACTGATATGTTAAAGAGTGCTTTGCCAATATCGAGTGTCTGAAGGCAGTCGCCGCTACTAGCGTCCCAGATCTTGACCGTGTTGTCATCCGACGCCGACGCGAGCCGTGTCGAGTCGTGCGAGAAGGCCACCGAGCTGACCCAATGGCTATGGCCCCCGAGCGTCTGTAGGCAGTCGCCGCTACTAGCGTCCCAGATCTTGACCGTGTTGTCAAACGACGCCGACGCGAGCCGTGTCGAGTCGTGCGAGAAGGCCACCGACCTGACCGAATCGCTATGGCCCTCGAGCGTCTGTAGGCAGTCGCCGCTACTAGCGTCCCAGATCTTGACCGTGTTGTCATCCGACGCCGACGCGAGCCGTGTCGAGTCGTG
>Ga0335072_10001575_pt1 | contig 36879 bp, 38 predicted proteins | sample Lox_Sample_21_FD_206725 | JGI IMG/M metagenome (GOLD analysis project Ga0335072, IMG submission 206725) | Soil microbial communities from Loxahatchee National Wildlife Refuge, Florida, United States - Lox_Sample_2.1 | ecosystem: Environmental > Terrestrial > Soil > Wetlands | place: USA... | reverse complement strand
GTCATCGATCGTCGTGTAGTCGCTGGGCTTGCGATTGACCAAGATCGTGTAGGCGCTGATGCCCCAGTCGCAGCTGAACTGGTAATTCAGTAGGTACGGATCCAGAGAAGTGGGCTTGGCCCGCGTCACAGTTCCGCCGCACGAGGTGTTCGACTCGGGCGTCGGAGCGGCGGCGAGAGCCGATTGCGCCAACACGCCGCCACCGACAGCAAACGCGAGCGCCGCCGGCACCCACCATCTCGCGGCCAGGCGCTTCGCCTTGCGATGCAACACAGCTAGACCTCCAGGGTTCGTTGACACGGCGGGTCGGCCGCGGGTTCTCTGACTGCGCCCTCAGGCGATTGCCCGACCCGGCAATCTTCAGAAACCTTACAGAAATTGTTAAGTTCAGGCTGGCGTCGCCCTTAGATGCGTGTTCGTGGCCGCTATCTACAGTAATTCGATCGACTTTACACGTAATGTGATACGTTGCCGCCCACGGCCCGTCACGGCGGGAGCCCGGGCCTCATCGGCGGCATCGACATCCATCTCGAGAAGGACGGTCCTCGCATGCATGAACAGGCATCACGAACCCCTGCCCGCGCCCGGCCCGCGCGATGGCGCGTCCGGCTCTCCGCGGTCGCCGTGCTCGCCGCCGCCACCACTCTGACGGTGGCGGCGCCCGCGCTCGCAGCAGCTCCCACGAACCCGCCGCCGCTCACCTTCCTCACGCCGAACGGGGCCGTGGGACGCGGGGACATCTTCATCACGCCGACCGGCGACACGACCACGTACGCCAACGGCCCGGAGATCCTCACCCGCGACGGCAAGGTCGTCTGGTTCCATGCCATCCCGGAGGGATTGACCGCTGCGGACTTCCGCGCTCAGACCTACGAAGGCCGGCCCGTGCTGACGTTCTGGCAGGGCACCGGCTTCGGCGGCCTGTCGAGCGGCACCGACTACATCTACAACGACCGCTACCAGCAGATCGCGACGGTCAACGCCGGTAACGGCCTGAGCGCCGACGGGCATGAGTTCCTGATCACGCCGTGGAACACGGCCCTGATCCTGGCCTACACGACCGCCACCGCCAACCTGACCTCGATCGGTGGACCCGCCGACCAGACCGTGATCGACGGCGTCGTGCAGGAGATCGACATCAAGACCGGCAAGGTCCTGTTCCAGTGGAACAGCGCCGACCACGTCCCCTACAGCCAGAGCGAGCAGCCGTTGCCGGCGTCGGCGAGCACGCCATGGGACTGGTTCCACATCAACGCGGTCCACTTCGACACCGATGGCAACCTGCTGATCGACGCTCGCGACACCTGGACCACCTACAAGGTCAGCCTGCACACGGGACACATCATCTGGCAGCTGGGTGGCAAGGACTCGAGCTTCCGCTTGCAGGCCGCTCCCGGCCAGACTCTCGACAACGCGGATGAGATCTTCGCCTGGCAGCACGATCCGGAGGCGATCGGCAACGATGAGTACACGTTCTTCGACAACGAGTCGGCGGGCGTGCCGGAGTTCAGCGTCAGCCGCGCGGTGACGGTGAAGCTCGACCCGCGCGATCGCGTCGCGACTCTGATCGCCTCCGACGATCAGCCGGAGGGACTCGTGGCCGCATCGCAAGGAAACGCCCAGACGACGCGCGACGACGACCTGTTCGTCGGCTGGGGCGCGCTTCCCTACATCTCGGAGTTCTCTCCGTCAGGACAGAATCTGTTCAACGCGGAGTTCCCATCCGGGGTGAACACCTACCGGGCCTACCTCCTGCCCTGGAATCCCAGCGGGACCGCCATCCGGTAGCTCGACCGGGCCAGCCGGGGGCTAGGCGAGCTGCCCTTCCACGTAGTGGAGCGCCCGCCAGTGTGCCCCCGGCCCCCGGAACCGGGCCAGCTCCCGGCCGTCGGTCAGGCAGACGGCCCAGCCCCACTGGATCGGCCTCAGGATGATGGAGAGCGCCTTCATATCGATTGATGATCGTCGAGGTTCCGAAGATAGCCCGAAGAAATCCGCAAGCCCCGCGGCGATGGCCCCACGCGTGATACTGCCGCCTCATGGAGCGCAACGTCCTCGGCGGCCCGCTCGAGATGTGCGGCGGAGATCCGCTCACTGGCTTCTACCGGGACGGCTGCTGCCGTACCGGCCTGGAGGACCTCGGGAGCCACACGATCTGCGCGGTCGTCAGCGAGGAGTTCCTCGAGTTTCAGCGGAGTATCGGCAACGACCTGACGACGCCGGTCCCAGACTTTCGCTTCCCCGGCCTCGAGCCCGGCGACCGCTGGTGCGTGACCACCCACGCCTGGCTGCGCGCGCACCGGGAGGGCGTTGCGGCGTTCGTCGTCCTCGCCGCCACCCATGAGCGGACGCTCCAGGCGGTGCCGCTCGAGATGCTCAAGCAGTACGCGGTCGACGTGCCCGACGATCCGAGCTCGATCGAGCGCTGATACTCCGCGTCCTGAGCAGGCTGGCGGCGGTTGTGACCGCGAGCGCGAGAGCGATCACCGCCAGCGACACTCCAGTCGAGATTTCCGGGACCGCCTCGCTGTGCAGGTGCGCGAAGTGCAAGACGAGCTTCGCGCCGATGAACGCGAGGATCCCCGCGAGTCCGATCGAGAGATAGGCGAGCCGTGCCAGCAGACCGGAGACGAGGAAGAACAGGGCGCGCAGGCCGAGCAGCGCGAACGCATTCGCCGCGAACACGAGCAGCGCCGGCCTGACGCCGCGGCGGCGCGCGGCCGCGACGACCACGTTTCTGGGGATGGACGGTCCGCCTGCGCGGTGGCGGAACAACTGGACGGCCGTGGCGGTCAGGGCCAGGCCCAAGAGCAGATAGGTGAAGGACAGCTTTTCGAGCATCGTGGCGCCGATGGCGATGAACACCGCGCGCAGCGCCAACTCGCCGACGATCCCGATCATCAGCACCACGATGTAGAAGACCGAGCAGGTGGCGCCTCGGGGATCCCGATCGCGCGTGGGTGGCGATGGGAGTACCACAGATCGAACGTGATCAGACCACCGATGGCGGCGAGCGTCACCGCCCACCCGGCAAGGCCCGCCTCGAACATCATGATGCTCGATTCGCTGAGCGCGCCGGCGTGGCGCCCACCGGGGCGACGGGGCGCCGGCAACGTTCGCTGCTCATTATGGTTCCTGGTTCTCGTGGAGGGTTGACACTCACAACGAGATCCTGTGCCACGTTGACCACCTCCGCTATGGAGGTGTGACCCCATCCGCCGCCAAGTGTCGCTCACCCAGCGGGCGAACGCTTGTCGTCCCCCCGCGCCGGCGCCGGCTCTGCACATCGCCGGCGCCGGCGCGTTACCTCCGGTCGCCCCCACGGGTGGAAACGCGAACCGGCCAGGTAAAACTCACCAAAGACCCCACGCTGCCGGCGAAATCCGCACATAAGCATCCACCGCATGCTTATGTCGCCAAACCCGAGGCAGACGGTTCCGATTTGCCACATTTTGCAAGGGTGGACGGACCGGTTCTACTTCCTCGGGACGATGTTCTGGTTTAGGTGAAACAGGTTCTCGGGGTCGTAGCGCGACTTCACCGCCTGCAGGCGTTCATACCTGTCATCGCCGAGGGCCCGACGGACCCGCCGCTCGCCCTCCTCGGTGAGGAAATTCAGCCACACGCGACCGGTCGTGTATGGGGCGCACGCGGCCCGGAGCTCGCGCAGCCAGGTGAGATTGCGGCCGTCTTCGGCCGGGTCGGTCCACATGGTCAACAGATGCGCGTTCCAGGGTGCCTGCCGCTCTCCGATGGCTGTCGCGTCGTCGCCGATCCGGGCGACCTGACCACCGCCCGGGACGATCAAGATCTGGGTGAAGGGCGACGGCACGTTCGCGTGGGCGGCGCAGAACACCTCGATCGCTTCGTCAGAGAGCTCGACCAGGAACTCCCCGCTCCAGTGGTTTCGCAGACCCGGCGGGTTCGCGCCGTCGACGAGTTGCTGCAGCGCGGTGTACGGCATCCGCTCCATCAGGTCCGCGGCGGGCGGACCGAACTCGCGCAGAGGCGCGAGCACGCGCGCGCCGTCCCGCACATTGCCGGCGTAACACGCGATGATGCCGATCGCCGGTCGCCCGCGCAGCCATGCGGGAACGAATGGCTGGGGCGGCGCGGTAATCAGAGCCACGCCACCGCCGACCTCGTCGGGTGCGTCGGCCATGAAATCGCGGAAGAACCGCACCGCCTCCGAGGCGCGCTCGACGCCGTGAAGGACGATCCCGCCCAGCACGATCGGGCCGATCGGGTGAAGCTGGAACTCGAACTCGGTAACGATCCCGAAGCTGCCCCCACCACCTCGCAGCGCCCAGAACAGGTCGTCGTTTTCCCACTCAGACGCGGTCACGAGCGACCCGTCGGCCAGTACCACCTCGGCGCTGAGCAGGTTGTCGGCGGTCAGCCCGAGCTTTCGCTCGAGCCAGCCCGACCCCGAGCCGAGCGTGAGACCGGCGACCCCCGTGGTGGACACGCGCCCGCCGGTGACCGCCAGCCCGTGGGCCTGCGTGGTGGCGTCGAGCTCACCCCAGGTGAGCCCGGCCTCCGCTCGCGCCACGGCGCCGGTTTCGTCGATCTGGACGTCTTTCATCGGCCGCAGGTCGATCACCAACCCGTCGTCGCACACCGCGTGCCCGGTGACACCGTGCCCACCGCCATACACGGCCAGCGGCAGGCCGTGCTCGCCCGCGTACTCAACGGCGCTCACCACGTCGCCGACGCCGGTGCATCGGGCGATCGCGGCGGGGCGCCGATCGATCATCCCGTTGAACACGGCTCGCAGCGAGTCGTAGTCGGCGTCGCCCGGCCGCACGACATCGCCCGCAAGGCTGTCCATCAACCGATCAACCGCTGCCCCCGTCATGAGTTCTCCTTTGCCGTGGTGGGATTGGCTGCGGGCCAGATGCCCGGAGCTCATCGAACCGAATGCGAGGCCTCGTGCGAATGGGGGCTGACACCCATCTGCCCCCCACGTCCGCGACGCCTACGACGCACGACGATCGCGCCGACGACCACGACGACCAGGAACACGAGCGCGACCGTGGCCTCCCTGGCCAGCTCCGCCGCCTGATCGAACGACTCCCAGAACACGTAGCCGATCAGCGAAAACGCCGTCGACCACATACCCGAGGCGAGCAACGTGGCGGGGATGAAGCGGTGGGCGGGCATCTTCGAGGAGCCGGCCACGAAGGGGGCGACCGAGCGCACCAGGCCGATGAATCGCCCGACGATGATCGTCTTGCCGCCGTGGCGATCCAGGAACTTCTCCACCTGGGCGAGCCGATCTGGGCTCAGCTTGACCAGCTGACCGTGCCTGAGCAGAAAACTCCGCCCGAGCCGCCGGCCGAGCACGTAGGAGATGAGGTCGCCGGCCAGCGCACATGCCCAGACGATCACGATCAGCAGCACCAGATTGGTGTGTCCCTGACCGGCGGTCACGCCGCCGATCACGACCGCGAGCTCGCCGGGGGCGACCAGGCCGATTCCCGCGCCCGTCTCGAGCAGTGCCATCAGGCCGACCACCGCGTACGTGTAAGGACCGAGCGTGGCTCCGATGTCCCGCGCGATGCTCGCGAGGTTGGGCAGGTGGATCAGGCCACTCCCCCACGCCGCGAGCCCGGCGACGACCGCCACGGCGCACATTCTGACCCTCGCCGGCAACGGCCGCCAGCGAAGCGCGAGCGCCGCGACGAGCAGCGCGGCAACGATCAGGGGTGCCGGCCTCATCGGGTCGCCGAGTAGCGCAGCCGACGGCGCGGCCGGTCGTAGTTCAGCGGCGAGCGCGCCGCGTCGAGGATTCGCGCACGCGCCGTCACGGATCGATCAGACCCCGCCGGATCGCGTAGCGCGTGAGCTCCACGCGCCCCGGCAGGTCGAGCTTCTCGAGCACGTTCGCGCGGTGGCGCTCAACGGTCTTGGCGCTGATCACAAGCACGTCCGCGATCTCCTTGCTGCTGAAGCCCTCGGCGATCAGCTTGACCACCTCCTGCTCCCGCGGAGTCAGCGGATCCTCGCGCAGGGGGAGCTCCTGGTCCGCGCAGCGCAGTAGCTCGGCGATCAGCGGCGTCACGGCCCCCGGGTACAGGAATCTCTCGCCTCGAAGCGCGGCCCGGCACGCCTCGACCAGGTCGCGGTCGGCGACCGTCTTCAACACGTAACCGGATGCGCCGACCTTGAGTGCCTCGTACAGGTAGCGCTCGTTCTCGTGCATCGAGAGCATCAGGATCCGCACACCCGGCCGGCGGCGGCGGAGCTCACGTGCCACGTGGAGCCCGGTGAGCCGCGGCATCGTGATGTCGAGGATCGCCAGATCGACGTGCTCGGCGAGAGCCTTCTGCACCGCCTCGATCCCGTCCCCGGCCTCGGCCACCACGACCAGGTCGGGGTGTTCCTCGAGCACGAGGCGCAAGCCGCGCCGCACCACCGCGTGGTCGTCGGCGAGCAGGATCCGCGCCTTCAGTGGCGTCACCGCTGTTCTCCCAGCGTCACCTCGAGCCGCACCTCACAGCCGGATTCGCCCGACCGGTCCGCGATCGTCAGAGTCGCTCCGATCAACGCCGCCCGCTCGTGCATGCCGCGCATCCCGGTGCCTGGAGCGCCGTCGGCGGGTAGCCCGAGACCGTAGTCGCGGACCCTCAACAGAAGCCGGCCTCCCGTCCGCGTGAGCGCGAGCTCGGCGCGGCTGCTCGCCGAATGGCGTGCCACGTTCGTCAGCGCCTCCTGAGCCACCCGGTACACGACGAGCTCGACCTCGGCCGGCAGCTCGGGCAGATCGGGGGCGACGTATCCCGCGACATCCAGATCGAGCCGCCGCGAGAACCGCTGGCAAAGCACGGCCAGCGCGCTGGCCAGGCCCAGATCGTCGAGCGCCTCCGGCCTCAGTTCGACCGCGATCCGCCGCACGTCCTCAAGGCTGTGGCGGACGGCGTCCTGAACCGACCGCGCGTCTTCTCGCATGTCCGCGGGCATCCGCGCGCCGACCCTGGACAGGCCGAGCAGCACCGCGGTGAGCTCCTGTCCGACCTGATCGTGCAGCTCCTGGGCGATGCGCAGTCGCTCGGCCTCCTGGGCGCGAAGCACCCGGCCGGTCGACTCCCGGCGCTCGGCCTCGAGTCGCGTGAGCATCTCGTTGAAGCTCAGCGCGAGCTCGCCGGCCTCCGAGGTGGGCTCGGCGCCCGGCAGCCGTTGCCCGAGGTTCGAGTAATCGATCTGGCGGGCGAACGCGGTCAGCACCTGAACCGGGCCGACCACGCGTCGCAGCAGGAACACGTTGGTGAGGATCACCCCGGCGACCGCGGCGAGGACGACGACCGCCTCTTCGCTGCGCGCCAGCGCCGAGAGCCTGCCCGGGGCCAGGACCACGACCGTCACCGCGACCGCCACGATCAGCAGCAGTGCGTTGATACCTGCGATCCGGTACAGCAGCGGTAGGTAACGGCCGCCTGACCGAGCCGAGGGGCGCCGCCCGCGCGCCTTCCTCGGCGAGGACACCAGTGCGCCCGGGCGAGCGAGCGAGCTCATGCTGCCCGTGCGGCCGGAAGGCCCTCGACCCGCCGCAGCAGCTCCCACAGCCGCGATTCGAGGACGGTAGGCGAACAGCCGAGCGTGCTCGCGACCTCGCTCGGCTCCAGCCCGGCAAGCAGCATTCCGAAGATCGCCTGCTCCTCGTGGTCCAGGCGCCGGCGCAGGCTCTCCGCCAGGCAAGGCGGCAACTGAGGAAGGTCTCGCCGGCCGGCCGCGACGCCGCGGACGGCGTGGCACAGCTCGGCTCCGACCTTCCCTTTGCTCACGATCGCATCTGCCTGCGCCAGCACCGCGGCCGCGGCCAGGACACCGTCGATGTACGCGGAGTAGATGAGCACCGCGGGCGGCTCGGTTAGGCGCTTGAGCTTCCGGCTCAGCCACAGGCCGTTATGGCCGGCGCCCAACTGGTAGTCGACCACCGCTACGTCGATCGGCTCACGCTCGGCGATCTCGATCGCCGCCTCGGCGGTGGCGACAGCCGCCGCCACCTCTAAATCGGCTTCATCGGCGAGCAGATCCCTGAGACCTGCTCGGACGGCTTCGTGGTCGTCGACCACGAGCACCCGCGTGGGTGCGACTGGATCGTTTTTCAGCTCAGCCCACGCGGCCGTAGGCGGGGCGGCGGTGGGCGCATCGGCGGGGATGATGGTCATGGCTGTTCCTCCGTTGGTGCTAGACGCCGCCGTATGGCGACGCCGTCAAACTTGCGATACGACCACGATCGCCTACGCGCCCCTGCGACGGAATGGGTGCCGGGCCTCATCTTCGGCCGACCAGGCGGCAACGCGCGACCGGCGAGCGACTGGACGGTGGTCCCCTGCAATGCCGCCGAGACCAGAACAGCGAAGAAGACGATGTTGAGTAGCTCGACGCTGCGCGGCACTCCGTCGATCACGGCGAAGGTGGCGAGAATGATCGGCACCGCGCCCCTCAGTCCCGCCCACGAGAGCACCAACCGCTCGGGCCACGTGAAGCGCTGGCCGATGGTGGCAACCGTGGCGGCAACCGGCCGCGCGATGAGCGCGGTGACCAGCGCAAGCAGCACCGCCTTCACCGCGATCGAGCCGAACTGACTCGGAAACACGAGCAGGCCGAGGGCAAAGAACATCCCGATCTCGGCGGTCGTGGCCAGTCCGCGGTGAAACGCGACCACCCGCGCTCGGCCGGCGAGCGGCGAATCCCCCAGCCAGAGTCCGACCAGGTACACGGCGAGGAACCCCGATCCGCCCAGCGTCGACGCGATCCCGTACGCCAGCGCCGCCGTCGCCAGAGACGCGACGGGCAGGAGATCGTCCGGGAGTCGGTGGGCGTGCTTCGCGGCGCGGGCAACCAGACCGCCGGCCAGCCCGAGCGCGATCCCGATCGACAGCTCTCGTCCGAGGAACAGCAGCGTGCTCCAGACCCCGCGGTGCGGCTCGGTCAACAGGTCGATCGTCACGAGCACGAGCAGCACGGCGACGGGGTCGTTGAGCCCGGACTCCCCCTCGAGCGCACGGCGCAGTCGAGAAGGGAGCGCAAGCCCCCGTAACAGGGCGAATACCGCCGCCCCGTCGGTCGCCGCGAGGATCGCACCCAACAGCAGCCCCTCCGGAACCGAGACGTCGAACAAGACGATGGCGGCGGCGCCGACGATCGCGGCCGTGAGGATGGTGCCCACGGTCGCAAGCAGCAGGGCGGGCCGCAGCACCGGCCGCAGTTCGCCCCAGCCGGCGGACAAGCCGCCCTCGAACAGGATCAGGACCAGTGCAACCGTCCCGATTAGACGGGCCAACCCGTAGTCGTCGAACGCGATCAAACCGAGTCCGTCGCTGCCCACGAGCATTCCCAGCCCGGCGAACAGAATCAGGGCTGGCAGCCTGAGACGAGCCGCCAGTCCGGCGGCCGCGACGGCAGTGGCGAGCACCACGCCCACCGCGAGGATCAGGTGCGCGTCACGGGTCATCACCGCCAGCATCGCTGCGCCCGGGCCGGCGCACCATGGAGGCGAGCCTGTATCTCCAACGGCTGGGCTAAGGCTCGATCAGACCGTGGCGGATCGCGTAGCGAGTCAGCTCGACGCGGTCGCGCATGCCGAGCTTGTCCAGGATGTTCGCGCGGTGTCGCTCGACGGTCTTCTCGCTGATGATCAGCGTCTCGGCGATCTGCTTGTTGGTGAACCCCTCGGCCACGAGCTTGACTACCTCCTGCTCGCGCGCAGTCAACGGGTCCTCGCGCACCGGGAGGTCTTGCCGAGCTCGCTGCAAGAAACTATCGATCAGCGGCGTCATCGCCCCGGGATAGAGGAACTTCTCGCCACGCATGGCGGCGCGAATCGCTTCTACCAGGTCGCGATCGGCCACGGACTTGAGCACGTAGCCGGACGCGCCGGCCTTCAGCGCTTCGTACAGGTAGCGCTCGTTCTCGTGCATCGAGAGCATCAGGATCCTCAGCTCGGGCCGCCTGCGGTGAAGCTCGCGCGCCGCGTGCAGACCGGTCATGCGCGGCATCGTGATGTCGACCACGGCGAGGTCGACGTCGTCCTCGAGCCCGCGGCGGACCGCCTCGATGCCGTCGCCGGCCTCGGCGACGACCTCGAGATCGGGCTGCGCCTCGAGCACCATCCGCAACCCGTGCCTGACCAGAGCATGATCGTCGGCGAGCAGGATCTTGGTCTTCAGCGGGATCATGCCGACTCTCCGAGCGGCACCCGGAGGCGGACCTCGGTTCCAGGGCGCGCATTGCGGACCTCGACCGCCGCCCCGATCAGCCTGGCCCGCTCGCGCATGCCCCGTATCCCGCTCCCGTCGGTCTGGCCCTGCCCGAGGCCCTTGCCCTCATCGCGGACGCTGAGCACGAGCTGGCCGTCGTCGGGCTGGAGGATGAGTTCCGCCTGGCGGCTCCCCGAGTGCCGCGCGACGTTGGTCAGCGCCTCCTGTGCGACCCGGTAGATCACGAGCTCGGCTTCCGGGGATAGCTTGGGCAGCGGCCCGGCGGCCCGGTAGGAGACCTCGAGCCCGGATCGCTGCGCGAAGCGTTCGCTCAGCACGGCCAGGGCGCTATCGAGGCCAAGATCGTCGAGGGCCTCCGGACGCAGCTCGATCGCGATTCGCCGCACGTCCTCGAGGCTGGTGCGTACCGCTTCCTGAGCCTCGGCCACGGCCGAGCGCAGGTCTTCAGGTGTGCGCGACTCCACCCGGGCGAGGAGCAACAGCGCAGCAGTCAACTCCTGTCCCACCTGATCGTGCAGCTCCTGGGCGATCCGCAGCCGCTCCGCCTCCTGGCCGGCCAGCACCCGTCCCGTCGCCTCCCTGCGCTCGGACTGCAGGCGCGTGAGCATCTCGTTGAAGCTCAGCGCGAGCTCGCCGGCCTCGGAGTCCCGCCGAGCGTCCGGCACCGACGGGGGCGGGTCGGTCAGATCGACGCTGCGGGTCACCGCGGTCAGACGCTGCAACGGGCGCACCACGCGCCCGAGCAGGAACACGTTCAGGAGCACGACGAGGATCACGGCTGCCAGCAGCGCCACGCCCTCCTCGTCGATCCGGTAGGACGATTCGTGCCCCGGGACGAGAACTGCGATCGTCCCGCCGACCGCGACGAGCAGCAGCAGCACGTTGATGCCGGCGACCCGGTGTAGCAGCGGCACGTACCGGCGGCGGCGTTCGTGCGTCGCTGTGGCGCTGTCCATCGTGCGGGGCGGGTCGGTCACGGCAAGGTTATTCTCCGCGCCTTGTCCCAGCTGGGTTCGATCGGCGGCCCGGGCCTGAGCGTTCTGTTCGTCGGGATCAACCCATCGTTGCGCTCGGAGGAGGCGGGTCACCACTTCGCCCGGCCGGGAAACCGGTTCTGGCCAACCCTCCACGCGGCCGGCTTCACGCCGCGCCGGCTGACCCCCTACGAGGACGGGCTGCTGCCTTCCTTTGGTCTAGGCGTGACCAACATCGTGCCGCGCGCGACGCGGGCCGCCGCCGACTTGAGCGCAGAGGAGCTGCGCGCGGGGGCCGTCGTCCTCGACGCGACGGTGCGAAAGTGGGCGCCTCGTCTGGTGGCGATGGTCGGCGTCGTCGGCTATCGCGTCGCGTTCTCCCTGCCCCGGGCGGGTATGGGCCTCCAGGCGGAAGCGATCGGTGGCCGGCCGGTTTGGGTGCTGCCGAATCCAAGTGGCCTCAACGCGCACTACAAGCCCGCCGATTTCGCGCGCCTGTACGCACAGGCGCGCGAGTACGCCGAGTCAATCGGATAGCGCCGGCGCCGAGGCGTTCAGCCTTGGAGTCTTCAACAGGGAGAGAGAACCGAGACCATCAGGCAAAGCTGATCAGGCTAGACTTATGATCACGCCTGATCGAACCGCCCCTACCCCGCCGGCGACCCCGCGGCAGGCGGCCGCCGAACTGCGCGCGACGCTCGGTCTGCTGTATCGCCGGCTCCGCCAGACACGGGCCGGGGCCGACCTCACCCTGCCCGAGGGCTCCGCGCTGAGCCGCCTTGACCAGCACGGCCCGACGACGGGTGCACAACTGGCCAGGATCGAGCAGGTCAGCCCGCAATCGATCGGCGCCACCCTGCGATCGCTAGAGGCCAAGGGCCTGATCGGGCGAGCTCCCGATCCACGGGACGGACGCCGCGTGATCCTCTCGCTGACCGACGCCGGCCGGGAGACGCTGCGCAGCAAGCGCTCGGCCCGAACCGAGCAGATGACGCGGGCGCTGGCGGCTTTGAACGCCGAGGAGCGATCCCAGTTGATCGCGGTCCTGCCCGTCCTCGAGCACCTCGCCGAGGAGCTCTGAGCTCAGACGGCCACCGACCCGACGACGAGTCCAAGCCCGCGGGCCGACGACGGCTACAAGTGGGTCGCGCTGGCCAACACGACTGCGGCGGTGTTCATGAGTCAGCTCGACGGCTCGATCGTGCTGATCGCGCTGCCGGCGATCTTCACCGGGATCCATCTCGACCCGCTGCTGCCGCGGAACATCAGCTACCTGCTGTGGATGATCATGGGCTACCGGCTGGTCCAGGCTGTCCTGGTCGTTACGGTGGGCCGGCTCGGCGACATCTTCGGCCGGGTTCGGATCTACAACGCCGGCTTCGCCGTGTTCACCGTGGCCTCGGTGATGCTGTCATTCGATCCGTTCACCGGCGCGCATGGCGCGCTCTGGCTGATCGGATGGCGCTTCCCGCAGGCGGTCGGCGGCTCGATGCTGACCGCCAACTCCGCGGCGATCCTGACCGACGCGTTTCCGTCCGAGCAACGCGGGTTTGCGTTGGGCACCAACCAGGTCGCGGGCCTGGCCGGCATGTTCATCGGGCTTGTCGCCGGCGGCATCCTGGCCTCGCTGGACTGGCGGGCCGTGTTCTGGGTCAACGTCCCCGTCGGGATCTACGGGACGCTGTGGGCCTACCTCAAGCTGCGCGAGACGAGCCAGCGCCAGCGCACCCCGATCGACTGGTGGGGCAACGTCACCTTCGCGGTCGGGCTGTCGGCGATCCTGATCGCTTCGACATACGGGATCCAACCCTACGGCGGCCACACGATGGGCTGGACGAACCCGTGGGTGATCGCCGGCCTGGGAGGTGGCGCCGTGCTGCTGATCGCGTTCGTCTTGATCGAGCGGCGGGTCACGGCTCCGATGGTCAACCTTCAGCTCTTCAAGATCCGCGCGTTCACGGCCGGCAACGTCGCCGGCTTCACGATGTCGCTCGCGCGCGGCGGCCTCCAGTTCATGATCGTGATCTGGCTGCAGGGGATCTGGCTGCCGTTGCACGGGTACAGCTTCAGCCAGACGCCGCTCTGGGCCGGCATCTACATGCTTCCGCTCACCGTCGGGTTCCTGATCGCCGGACCCGTGTCGGGGACGCTGTCGGACCGAATCGGTTCCCGCGGCCTGGCCACGGCTGGCGCCGCGATCACCGGCCTGGGGTTCGTCGGCCTGATGCTCCTTCCGGTCGACTTTCCATACGTGGTGTTCGCCCTGTTGCTGGCGTTGATCGGTGTCGCCACGGGAATGTTCGCCTCGCCGAACTCCTCCTCGATCATGGGCAGCGTCCCACCTTCCGAGCGCGGCGTCGCCTCGGGCATGCGCGCCACCTTCCAGAACTCGGGCACCGCCATCTCAATCGGCATCTTCTTCACGCTGGTGATCGCGGGGGTCGCGAGCAGTCTTCCGGGCACGCTCTCAAGCGGCCTGATCCACGCGGGCGTCCCAGTCGCGGTCGCCCACGAGCTCGCCGGACTGCCGCCGGTCTCGAGCCTGTTCGGGGCGCTGCTCGGGATCAACCCACTCGAACACCTGCTGAGCGCGCACGGCGCGCTCCAATACCTGACCGCCGCGGGGCGCGACGCGTTGACCGGCCGTGCGTTCTTCCCGCACCTGATCTCCGCCCCGTTCCACGACGGCCTCGTGGTCGTGTTCGCGACCTCGGCAGCGCTGTCGGGAGTCGCGGCAATCGCCTCGCTGCTGCGCGGAGGTCGTGTTACCCCCTCGACCACACCAAAGGAGCCTACGTATGAGCACCGACACCCCCGCCCCAATCGAGCCGGCCAAGACCGCGCTGCTGATCATGGACTACCAGAACGGGATCTTCGACCGCGTCGAGAACGGTGACGCCTTGCTCGATGGCGCCAAGCGGGCGATCGATCTGATCCGCCAGCAGGGCGGCACGATCGGCTACGTCCGCGTCGGCTTCGCCGACGGCGAGGCGCCCAGCGGCACGATGGGCCGCCGGATCGGCCGCGACGCGGCGCTGACGATGTTCCACGCCGACTCGCCCGGCACCCAGATTCACGATGACATCGCTCCCCAGGACGGCGACATCGTCGTACGCAAGACGCGGGTCGGACCGTTCGGCACCACGGACCTCCACGAGCGACTACAGGCGAACGGGATCGACACGCTGATCCTTGCGGGCATCTCGACGAGCGGCGTAGTCCTGTCCGCCGTGCGCGATGGCCACGACCGCGACTATCGCCTGGTCGTCCTGTCGGACCTGTGCGCCGACCCCGAGGCAGACGTGCACGCATTCCTGACCGAGCGGATCTTCCCGCGCCAGGCCGACGTGATCACGAGCGAGGAGCTGGCCGGGCTGCTCGGCTAGCTGCGGATTCACGACTGTCCAGGTCAGGCGGTCGGGAGGTAGCGGCGGGCGGTGACGTACTCATCCCCGAAGTCCGCCAGTGGGATGACGTGTATCGAGCTTGCCGAGTTGGGAGCCTCGATTATCTGTCCGCCACCGATGTACATGCCCACGTGGGTGACCGCGCGCGAGGGCGGATCGGTGGCGAAGAAGACCAGGTCGCCCGCCTGGAGCCCGTCCCGCGCCACCGGGTGGCCGCCCATTGCCTGCGCATCGGCATCGCGCGGGATGACGATGCCGTTGACACGGTAGATCAAATTCACGAATCCGGAGCAGTCAAAGCCGAACGCCGACGTCCCGCCCCAGAGGTAGCGCACGCCGAGGAACAGCTTCGCCGTCGCCACCAGCGACTGGCCGGTCGGCGGCGGGATCGCCGAGCTCGAGGAGTAGACGTGGACGTCCGTGCTGGGCAACGCTCCGGTTTGACCGCCCGGCGTCTGCACCCGTACGTCGCCGCTCGATACAGCCACCTCCGGAAGCCGCGTTCCGAAGCTCAATCTGAGCGGACGAAGCCGCCCGCGCAGCATCGTCGTGGGCGCCGTGACCACGGCGATCCGGCCGGACAGCAGTCCGGCAAAGCTCGTGTTCGCGGTCAGCTGCCTGGTCGGCACCCAGCCGGGATAGCCGAGTCGGTTCTTCGGTGTGGGCTGGTCGGTGACCGCGACCTCGGTCCAGGATCCGTGTTGCGCCAGGACCCGTACCGGCTCGCCGAACAGCGCCTGGGTCTCGATCCTCCCGTCCAGCCCCAGCCTCGCCGCAGTGTTCAAGACGCGGCTCCACGCCTCCATGTTCACCGGGTTTCCCAGCGCGGGGCGATCGATGGCGCGGGGAGCGGACGGATTCGCCCACACCGTCGCCACCGAGACATCGACGTACCGGGTGGGCGCCGACGCAGGTTTGGCCAGAGACGGCGTTCTCGACAACTCGGCCTCCGTCCCGATCTCGATCACCGGATGCGCCGAGGGCTTGAGCCAGCGCAGGACGTCGAGCAGCCGGCTCTCGGACAGCGCGACGCACCCCTCAGTCGCTCCACCGACCCAGCTGTGGAGAAAGATGCCCGACCCGAGCGCGTTCCGGCCGCCGCGAATCGGGTTCATGTTGAACTGGATGACGGCGAAATACGGGTACGCGACGGTCTCGGTCCACAACGGCTCCGACCACGCCGCGAACGCCGGTGTCACCCCGCACGCCACGTGCACAAAGCGGTTGTACCGCGGCGAGTAAGGATCCTCGTCCCACCAGTCACCGCACGCCAACCGGTGATAGGCGTAGTGAAGGCCGCCGGGGTTCGGCTCGTTTCCGTACATGGTGGCGCCGATGCCGTACACGCCAATCGGGGTGGCATGATCACCCTCGCGGCGGGCGCCGGCGGCCAGCAGGTGACCCGAGCCGGTCTCGACCGGCCAGGGTCCGAAGACGGGTCGCCAGGGCGAGCTCGGGTTGGCGCGCTGATAGGCGCGGAGCGTCGCGAGGTACCCGGGCGGATCGTCCGTTGGGCTCGAGACGACGATCAGCTGCTCCGCGCCCGCGGGAATGTTCAGGCGCGAGCCGTGCGCCACGGCCGGCGTCGCTGCCACGGCCGGCGTCGCTGCCACGGCCATCGACGAGACGAGCGCGGCGACTCCGGCGAGAAGCGAACGCCTCATCCCCGCGTTGCGCGGTCGAACATCTCGGCCGCCGCCTCATGAAAGCCAGAGGGCAGCCCCGCCGCAGCGAAGGTCGCCGCGATCTCGTGCATCTCCCCCACCCAGCGCCAGCCCTTCGCCTCGGCCGAGTCCGCCGCGCCTTGCCAGCGAGCATCGAGACCGGGTTGCGAGCGCCCCCACTCAGCTCGCAGGGCCTCCTCCACACCGTTCGCCGCAGCGCTGTCCAGCGCCGCGAGGAGCAGCGCCGCCGAGCCCTTGGTCCACGCCGCGTACGCCATCTTCACCGCCGACGCCGCGACTGGCGAGCCCGTGACGGCCACGGGTTCCAGGCGCGTACCCGCAAACAGACGTGACGCTTCGGACGCGTGCGGTCCGGACAGGTACAGACGGGTGGTCCCCTCCCGGCGCGGCGGAGGCCCCACGATGCCGGCGTCCACCCAGCGCTCCCCGATCAGCTCACCGATCTGACTCGCGGTCATTGGCGACACCGCGTTGGCGTCGATGAACAGCGCCGTCGTCCCCTGCACCGAGCGGGCCACGTCGAGCGCCGCGTGTGGCGGGCACACCGACAGGATCACCTCGGCGACGCGTATGTCCTCGACTGGGGTCAGCCCAGCCCGGGCGGCCCGCTGCGCGGTCTCCTCGCTCCTTCCATGCGGGAGCCACACCACCTCCTGTCCCCGCTCGACGAGCATGCCTCCGATCGCTGCGCCCATCTCCCCCGGATGCAGCAGGCCGATACGCACCCGCCCCATCATGGCAAAGGACCGGCTCGACTAGTAATCGTCGAGGTTCTCGACGATCTCGTTGGCGCGCGACCATTGGTCGGGCGGGACGACGAGATAGATGTCGCCGCGTCCCAGACGATCGAGCGAGTGCTCGGCGACGCACGACGCGTCGACGCCGAGCTCACGAAGGCGGTCGCGCCACGCCACGGCGGTCGCTTCCTCCTCGAACGTGCTCACCGTCTCCCAGCCCTCGAGGCGGGGATCGTCGATCGATACCGCCGGATCCTTCGCCTGGAAGGCCTTGCCGAAGCGGGGGAAGCGCACGTGAGAAGCGTACGCGCCTGACCACCCGCACAACTCGTCACGCCAGACGGAACCGGACCCCGTGTCGTGTCATGCAGGTCGCGACCCGAGCGGGCGCTCAGGCCGGCACCGCGACTGGCGTGAGCGTACGCGTGCCCTCGCCACCGACGGCGACCGCCGCCTTCGCCGTCACCAGGTGGTACAGGATCAGCAGCTGTACCAGCGCCAACGACTCGGAGCGGTGCAAGTCGGTGCCGACCGTGAACTCGCCGAGACGGCGGGCGCGCAGATGCGTGGCGAAGTGCATGCGCGTCCAGATCGCCTCTTCGATCGCCTCCGCGTGGTCGGGATCCATCCGCCCCGGGATGCGCAGAACGCGCTCGCCGTCACGCTCGACAACCGTCAGGCCGTCCGGCTTGCCGTTGATGAGCGGCGACAGGTCCGGATGAGGCAGCCCATCGCCCAGGGTCAGCTCGGCCTCGAGGTGGGTCTGATCCTCCCCCGTCTCCCCGTCCGATGGTCTGAACGACACGAGCATGTCGGCGTAGCGGCGCTGGGGCCGGATGAACGCCTCCGAGTCGGCCTCGCGGCGATCGAGCTCGGCGAGAACCTCGTCCGTCGTGTAGCCGCGGCGCGTGCAGTCGCGCTGAACCTTCCACCGGCGGCGCAGCTCCTCGGGCGGATTGAGGAACACGCGCACGTCATACACGTCGCGCATCTCGGGCAGGTGATACCCGAGCAGGCCCTCGATCACGGTGAACCGCTCTGGGTGGACGTAGACAGCGGGACCGAACGTCCCGTCCTTGTGACGGTACACCGGCTTTAGGATCGCCTCGCCCCGGCGCAGGTGGGCGAGGTGCTGGGCGATGATGTCGAGGTAGTTGCAGTCCGGGTGCAGTGGACTGATTCCCAGCTCCGCGCGCTGCTTGCGGTCGTAGCGGTGATAGTCGTCGGTGCAGATGTGGGCGACGTGCTCCTCGCCGAGCACGCGGACGAGCCCTCGGGTGATCGTCGTCTTTCCCGCCGCGGAATCGCCGACGACACCGAGGACGACGGGCCGCGCGGTCCGCCGCTGGCTGGCCATCGGCACCGTCACGCCGCTTCCCGCTCCGGCTCGGTGTGCCCCTCGTCCTCGAACACGCTGCTCTTGAGGATGTCTTCCGCCTCGATCTGGCGCAACATCTCCACGGTCGGCTCGGTCCCCGACCGCACAACCTCGTAGACCCGGTTGGCGTGGCGCAGCCGCGCGCGCTCGATCCCGTTTCGCACGCTGCGGGCATGCGCGAACCGGGGGCGGCGCATGCGCCGGACGATGTACTGGCGGAACGCCTGCTCGGCGTCCGGAGCGAGGACGTAGTTCTCCGCCGACAGCATCATCCGACCGATCGCCAACAGCTCGTCGGCCGAGTAATCGGGAAAGTCGATGTGGTGGGCGACGCGGGAGGACATGCCCGGGTTGAGCCGGAAGAACTCATCCATCCGGTCCTTGTAGCCGGCCAGCACGACGACGAGGCGATCACGCTCGTTCTCCATCACCTGGAGCAGTATCTCGATTGCCTCCACCCCGTAGTCACGCTCGTTCTCGGGCCGGTACAGGTAGTAGGCCTCGTCGATGAACAGCACCCCGCCGAACGCTCGCTTGAGCACGTCCTTGGTCTTGGGCGCCGTGTGACCCACGTACTGGCCGACGAGGTCATCGCGGGTCACCGCCACGACATGGTTGCGCTCGATGTAGCCCAGGCGATGGAGGATGTCAGCCATCCGCATCGCGACCGTCGTCTTGCCCGTGCCGGGGTTGCCCGTGAAGCACATGTGGAGCGTCGGCCTCCCGGCGGCCAGGCCCGCGTGCCGGCGCAGCTGATCGACCACGAGCAGCGCCGAGATCTCCCGGATCCGCGTCTTCACGGGTCGCAGCGCCACCAGCTCGCGGTCGAGCTCATCGAGCACCCCCTCGATGTTCGCCTCGCGCACGAGCGTCGCGATGTCTGGGGCCTCGACGGTGCTCATGACCGAGAGCCGTTCAGGTAGCGGCTCCCCACCGGCCGGTCCGCAGCGTACGGATGCAGTCCGTACCGCATCACGCGATCGTGGGCGTCGGTCCGCTCCAGCCGGAACCCGGGCTCATGGGGCGGACGGTTCACGATGAAGCTGAGCGCGGTGGTCTGCCGCCCGTAGGAGGCGTCGTAGGCGAGCACCTTGATGTAGTGCTGGGGATGAGCCTCGCGGCACGCCCGGACGTCGCGCATGACGAGCGCGGCGTCCTCCACCGGCAGGTCGAACATCGGCAGCCCCCACATCTCCCAGTAGGAGTTGCGCGGATGGGGATCGTCGGTGTACTCGATCGAGATCGCCCAACCGTGCTCGAGCGAATACCTGATCTGCGCGGCGATCTGCTCGTCGGTCAGGTCGGGGAGAAACGAGAAGGTTCCCTGGGTGATGCGCATGGCAGCTCCTTCCGCTCAGGAAAGCGTCGGCGTGAGGACGAAATCCGGCGTGTCGGTGGACTGGAAGTCAAACGTGACGTCCTTCCACACCTGGAGCGCGGCGTCGAGCTCCGGGCACCCCTTGGCGGCCTTCTCCAGGATGTCGGGTCCCTCCTGGAAGTAGTCGCGACCCTCGTTGCGGGCCTGGATCATGGCTTCGACGGCGACACGGTTGGCGGTGGCGCCGGCCCCGACGCCCATCGGGTGCCCGATCGTTCCGCCCCCGAACTGGAGGATCACATCCTCGCCGAGGTAGCGGAGCAGCTGGTGCATCTGTCCGGCGTGGATGCCGCCCGAGGCCACCGGCATCACCGCCGGCAGCGACGCCCAATCCTGGTCGAAAAAGATCCCGTTCTGGAGATTCTCGGGCACGTGGTTCAGCCGCAGCGTGTCGTAATAACCCTCGATCATCGACGGGTCACCCTCAAGCTTGCCGACGACCGTGCCTGCGTGGATGTGATCGACCCCGAGTAGCCGACACCACTTCGCTATCACGCGGAACGAGACGCCATGCGTCTTTTGCCGGGTGTACGTGCCGTGTCCGGCCCGGTGCAGGTGAAGGATCATGCCGTTGCGGCGCGCCCACTTCGACATCGACTGCATCGCGGTGTAACCGACGGTCAGGTCCATCATGATGATGACGCTTCCGATTTCCTTGGCGAACTCGGCGCGCTCGTACATGTCCTCCATCGTCGCCGCGGTCACGTTCATGTAGTGACCCTTGATCTCACCGGTCGCCGCGCTGGCCCGGTTCACGCCTTCGATCGCGTGCAGGTAACGGTCGCGCCAGCGCATGAACGGCTGCGAGTTGATGTTCTCGTCGTCTTTCGTGAAGTCGAGGCCGCCCCGGAGCGCCTCGAACACCACGCGCCCGTAGTTCTTGGCTGACAGCCCGAGCTTCGGCTTGACGGTGGCGCCGAGCAGCGGCCGCCCGAACTTGTCCAGGTACTCGCGCTCCATCACGATGCCGTGTGGCGGCCCCTGAAAGGTCTTCACGTACTGCGTCGGGATCCGCAGGTCCTCGAGCCTGAGCGCCTTGAGCGCCTTAAAACCGAACACGTTGCCGATGATCGAGCTCGTCATGTTGGCGATCGACCCTTCCTCGAACAGGTCGAGGTCGTAGGCGATCTTGGCGATGTACTCACCCTCGCGACCCGGCACCGGCGCCACGTCATAAGCCTTCGCTTGGTAGTGCTCGTGCGCGGTCAGGCGATCCGTCCAGACGACGGTCCAGGTCGCGGTGGACGACTCGCCGGCCACGGCGGCCGCCGCTTCCACCGCATCTACGCCGGGCTGGGGCGTGATGCGGAACGCGGCCAGGATGTCGCTGTCTTTCGGGACGTAGTCCGCGTCGAAGTAGCCCATTTCGGCGTACGGTGTGACCCCGGACGCCCACCGGTCCTTCTTTAGATGCGGGGTTGGTGAGATGCTCGCCATCGCTCATTGACCTTTCGCTCGATGGCGGTAAGGTAGGCCCGACTACACATAAAGATCAAATACTGATTTGTCGTACTGTCATAAGTATTCTTCTATAGCTCGCGACTAATGCCCCGTCCGATCCTGCTCGGCATCGCCGGCGATTCCGCCGCCGGCAAGACAACGCTCACCCGGGGACTCGTTCGTATCCTGGGTGAAGCGCAGGTCACGCACGTCTCCGCGGATCACTACCACCGCTACGACCGCAGGCAGCGCGCCGAGCGGCGGGTGTCACCGCTTCACCCGGATTGCAATCACCTGGACGTGCTTGAGCAGGATCTCGCGCACATCCGCGCCGACCAGTCGATCTTCAAGCCGGTGTACCGCCACCAAGACGGCACTTTCGGCGCTGGGGAGTACGTGTCACCCGCGACCTTCACCATTGTCGAGGGGTTGCTCGCATTCCACACGCCGGCGATGCGCGACCTCTACGACGTGCGCGTGTACGTCGACCCGCCCGAGGACCTGCGCCGCACCTGGAAAGTGCAGCGCGACTGCTCCCGTCGCGGCTACACCACCGACCAGGTGCTCGAGGAGCTCGATCGACGGGAGGCGGATGCCGAGTCCTACGTCCGCCCTCAACAGCGCCACGCCGACCTCGTGATCTCCTTCCTGCCCGGCGACCGCGGTGACCAGGAGCACCTGGACGCCAAGGTGACGATGCGCCCCGGGCTGGTCCATCCCGACCTGTCGGCCCTCGCTGAGGGCGGCGCCTTGGCGTTAGTGGAGCGTGGCCCGGAGGTCGTCCTCTGGGTGCCGGGCACGATCGCCCCCGAGCAGAGCGCCGCGATCGAAGAGGCGATCTGGGAGGGCATGCACTTCGCCAGTCATCTGCGCACCGAGCGCCTCGGCGAGTTCACCGTCGGAACCCGTCTGCACCGATCCGAGTCACTGGCGATCACTCAGCTCCTGGTCCTGTATCAGCTCGTCACGGCCCGCGCCGCGGTCGCGATCGGGGCGGTCAACGCGCGAACCGACCGGGATCGGGCGGCGATCAGCTGACCTGTCGAACTTCGGCGCGGAGAAAGTCGGCGAACGTAGCGGCCGGCCCTCGTTCGGGACCGACCGCGGGGCGCAGCACGAACCACGGTCGCGGCTCGGGGCCATCCGTGAGCGCGATCTCCCCCAGCCACCCGGCCGCCAGCTCGGACTCGACCGCCGCACGCGACAGAAGTGAAACACCGAGCCCCGCCCGCGCTGCTTGCTTGATCGCTCCGTTGGAGCCGAGCGTGAGCGTCCGCGGGCTGAGGCCCAGCTCCCGGAGGAACTCCTCGCCGAGGGCGCGCGTACCCGACCCGGGCTCGCGCAGGAGCCACACGCGTTCCGCCAGGGTGTCGGCCCCCACCGCCTCGACCGTCTCCACCACACCGGGCGCGATCGCCGCCGGGTCGTCGGGACTTGTGATGCACGCGATGTGGTTCTCGAGGAGCGGCTCGGCGATCAAGCGCCGATCGCCAGGGGGCTTGCCGGAGATGGCCACGTCGGCCAAATGGCTCGTGACGCGTTCGAACACGTACGCGCGGTTGCCCACGTCGAGCGTGAGCTCGATGTCCGGGTGGCGCACGGCGAACTCGTGCATGAGCGGCGGCACGAACGACTCGGCTGCGGTGGTGACGGCCGCGATGCGGAGTCTCCGCGCGGCGAGCGCGGCCGCTTCGCGCGCCGCCTGTCGTCCTTCCTCGAGCAGGCCGACTACGTCCGCGGCGTACGGCTTGAACGCCTTCCCGGCCTCAGTCAGGCGGATGCCGCGCCCCGCGCGCTCGAATAGCTCGCACCCAAGCTCGCGACCGAGGGCCGCGAGGGCGGAGGAGACCGATGGTTGCGTGACGACGAGCTCGTCGGCCGCGGCCGTGACCGACCCGCCGCGAACCGTCGCGAGAAACGCAGTCAGCTGCGTGACGGTTATTGCCAAGAACCTAAGCGTACCTTAGGTTCCATAGACATTTCCCTTTTGATTGTCCCCGCCTGCGAAGAACCGACGCGGATTAGCGACCATCAACTCGTCGATCTGCGCCTGGGTGACGCCCTCCCGCAGCAGCGCTGGGATGACCTGGTTTGAGATCAGGAGGTAGTCGGGCTTCTCGTTGGCAAAAGCCGGATCGCCGACCATGAAGTCGCAGAAGCAGGCAGCATCGTGCGAGAGATGAATTCGGTCGCCGTACCCCGCCCCGAGCAACGCTAGAAGTGTCTTAACCCGATCGGCCAGCGGATTGAAGTGATCGATGCCGAAACGATCGCAACCGAGCCAGGCGCCGCTCGCGGCGATTTCCCGCAGGTAGCCCATGTCGTTGCTGTCACCACAGTGCGCGATCACGATTCGGGCCGGATCGACACCATGTCCCGTGAGCACCTCGAGCGCGTCGACGCCGGTGCGCGCCGCCGCGTTGGTGTGGACCATGATCGGGGCGCCCGTTTCGATGCCCGCCGCGGCCACCGCGGCCAGGATCCGGGGGATGTCGCCGATCACCCCGTGCTCTTCCACGGCGCACTTGAGGAAGGCAGCCTTGACGCCGGTGTCGTCGATGCCGTCCCGGATCTCGCGGACGAACAAGTCGGCGAGCGCGTCGACGCTGCGGTAGACGAGGAAGTTCGGCAATCCGAGGAACGCGTACACGCCGCTGGCCACGACGATGTTCAGTTCGACCGCGGCGTTCAGCTTCTGGATGCGGGGGATGTATCGGCCGAGGCCTGGCGCCGTTGGGTCGACGATCGTCCGGATGCCGGCGTCACGGACCGCCCCCAGCTTCGCGACCGCGTCGTCGAGCCGCTCCTGCTCGTCCCAGTAGCACGGACCGAACGCGTGGCCCCAGTTCTGGAACGCCTCCGCCTGCATGAGGAAGACGTGCTCGTGCATGAGCGTCGGCCCGAGCTGATCGACGTCAACCGGGCCATGGATCGTCTCGACCGTTGCCATCGTCCCTCTCCTCTGTCCTTTCCGGATTTCGCCCCTGGTCTCTCACCGTCCCTGGGAATTCTTGCTCGCCGCATGAGATGATCCCGAACCCTGGGGCGCAGACCTGGACTCCTACTGATCTTCTGATGCAGGCACGTAACAAGAATCTCGTGCTGGCGGCGATGGTGTTCGCCGTTGCGATGACGTTCATCGATCAGACGATCGTCGCGATCGCGATCCCGCACATCCAGAAGGAGCTTTCGCTCACCGGCACGGGCTCGCAGTGGGTGATCAACGGTTACCTGCTGGCCCTTTCGGCGCTGTTTGCGTTCGGTGGGCGGCTCGGCGACGTGCTCGGTCGCCGGCGGATGGTCGTGATCGGCGTGATCGGCTTCGCCGTGACGTCGGCGCTGTGCGGTCTGACGCCGAAGGGAAGCGTGGCCGAGACCTGGATCATCGTCTTCCGAGTGCTCCAGGGCGCGTCTGCCGCGCTCATGTTTCCGGCCTCCGTGGCCATCGTCGTCGCGTCTTATCCGGTGCGCGAGCGTGGCCGGGCGATGGCCGTGTTCTTCGGCATCTCGGGAGGTCTGACGGCGATCGGGCCGATCGCCGGCGGCTTCCTCACCCAGTGGACGTGGCGGGCGATCTTCTGGGTCAACATTCCGGTCGCGATCATCGCGCTCGTGCTCATCTGGCTCGCGAAGCCCGACAACGTGCGCCGTCCGGCGAAGATCGACTACCGCGGGACCCTCCTCATCACGGGCGCGATGGGCCTGATCGTGCTCGGCCTGCAGCAGTCGACGACGTGGGGCTGGGGGAGCATCGCAACGTGGTTGTCGATCATCGTCGGGGTTGGTCTCGGCGTCGCCTTCATCGCCTGGGAGCGCCGCACGCCAGAGCCCCTTCTGCGCCTGGCGATCTTCGCCAATCGCGGCTTCGCGGTCGACACGGCGGCGCTCGGGCTGATGTCGATCGTGTTCGTCCCGTTCTTCTTCTTCGCCTCGTTATACGCGCAGGTCGCGCTCGGAGAGTCGTCCTCGAACGCGGGCGAGTACCTCCTCTACTGGTTCATCGGCTTCGTGATCGCCGCCCAGATCGGCGGACGGATGCTCGACCGGGGCGGAGCGCGAAGACCGGTCGTGATCGGCTCGGCGCTCGCCGCGGTCGGCTTCTACCTCCTCGCCGGCGAGCTCGTCCACCTCTCCCTGGGCAAGCAGACGCTCAACATCATCTTCGCCGGCGTGGGCCTCGGAATGATGCTCGGGCCGGCGAGCACCGACGCGGTCAACCGGGCCCCGAGCGGAACCTACAGCGAGGTGACGGGCATCACCCAAACGGCCCGCAACTTCGGGGCCAGCCTCGGCTTGGCCATTCTCGGCTCGATCCTCATCAGCCGCACCGTGCATAACGTGACGCCGGTCTTGACGCGGGCGGGCGTTCCCGCTCGCACGGCACACTCGATCGCCTCCGCGATCGGCTCAGGCTCCCCGGCCAGCGGGTCGAGCTTCCACGCGTCCCCGGCGCTCATCCACCAGGTGCAGCTCGCGTTCGCCCACTCCACCCAGACCGTCTTCTACATCATGACCGGCGTGTTCGTCTTCACGTTCCTCGTTGTGGTGCGCGGGATGCCACGCGGACGGGTTGAGCCCGCCGACGACGAAGCGCCGTCTCGAGGAGCCCCCTCAGAGGTGTCGGTCGGCTAGCGCGCTCGGAACGCGCTCATGCAGGTTGCCGGGGCACGCGGCGCACTAGCCCTCGGGCCGGTAGCGGAGCCCGTCGAGCGCGATGCGGAGGATGTGCTCGGTCTGGCCCGGGTCGCTGGTCGGGATCTTGGAGATGCCCATCACCATCTGCATGACCTCCGGAAAATCGACGTCATCTCGCACGGCGCCGGCTTCCTGAGCGCGCTTGAGCAGGGGTCCGCCCGCGCTGTACAGAGAGGTCCGACAGAGCTGGAACAGCGGAGCGTCGCGCTCGAGGTAGTTGAGCAGCTCGGCGGATAGCGCTTGCTTGGTGGCGAGATAGGCGATCAGCCGCTCGAACCAGTCGTTGAGGGCCTGCCACGGATCGGCCTGCTCGAGTTCGGCGGCGGAGCGGCAGACATCCTCGACCTCGTTGACGTAGAGAGCCTCCACCAGCGCCTGCCGATTGGGGAAGTGGCGGTAGAGCGTGCCGATGCCGACGCCGGCGCGACGGGCGATTTCCTCGAGCGCGGTCGACTCCCCACCCTCGGCGAATGCCTCCCGGGCAGCCACGAGCACCTTTTCGTAGTTGCGCCGAGCGTCCGCGCGCTTGGGCCGGGTGATCAGGGTCTCGGTGGTTGCTTCGGTGGTGCTCATCCTAACCTGCCTTGACAACCGGAGGATACCTCCGTATATTATGTGGAGGCTCCCTCCAGATATTTCGGAGGCGGCCTCCATTTTAGCGCCAAATCGAACCACCTACAAGTTGGGATTCGCATGAACCTAGTAGCTCCCCTAAGGCGCCGCCGCCAGGCGCCGCCGACCAACCTAATAAGGCGCCGCCGCCAGGCGCCGCCAACCAGTTCGGAGCAAGCGGATCGCCGCCGCTGGACGGCGCTCATGGTCGTGTGCCTGGCGCAGCTCATGATCGTGCTCGACGTCACGATCGTGAATGTCGCCCTGCCCTCGATCCAACACGATCTCCACTTCAGCCAGTCGAACCTCACCTGGGTCGTCAACGCGTTCCTCGTCACCTTCGGCAGCCTGCTGCTGCTCGCCGGGCGAATCGGCGACCTGGCCGGACGCAAGCGCGTGTTCCTGGGCGGCCTGGTCACATTCACCGTCGCCTCGCTTCTGTGCGGCATCGCGCCCAACCAGGCCTGGTTGATCGCCGCCCGCTTCGTGCAGGGCATTGGCGCCGCCGCCCAGGCCTCGGTGATCCTCGCCATCATCATCAGCCAATTCCCCGAGCCCAGCGAGCGCGCCCGCGCGATGAGCGCGTACGTGTTCGTGTCCGTGGCCGGAGGCTCGCTCGGGCTCCTTGCCGGCGGCCTCCTCACCCAGGCGCTGAGCTGGCACTGGGTGTTCTTCGTCAACCTCCCGATCGGCATCGCCACCTTTGTCCTCGGGCGAGTGTTCATCGACTCCGACAGCGGGCTCGGCTTCGAGCACGGCGTCGACTGGATGGGCTCTGCGCTCGTCACGGCGTCGCTGATGAGCGGCATCTACGCGATCGTCCAGGCGACCAACCACGGCTGGATCTCGTCGCAGGTGCTCAGCTTCGGCGGCCTTGCGATCGTGCTGATGGCTGCGTTTCTCGCCCTCGAGGCGCGCATCAAGAACCCGATCATGCCGCTGCGCATCCTGCGCCTGCGCGGCCTGATCAACGCCAGCCTGGTGAGAGGCTTCCTCGTCACGGGGATGTACTCGACCTTCTTCCTGGGCGCGCTGTACCTCGAGCACGTCCGCCACTACAGCGCCCTACAAACCGGCGCGGCCTTCCTCCCGTGGACGCTGACCGTCGCCGTCCTTTCGCGGGGGATCACGGCCCGGCTCGTGCAACGGTTCGGGTCGCTTCCGGTGCTCTCCGGCGGCATGGCGAGCGCGGTGGCCGGGCTGTACCTGTTCAGCACCGTCGGACCGGACACGACCTACTTCCCGACGATCTTCATCGCGTGCTTTGCGATCGGCCTGGGCATCGGCAGCGCGTTCATGCCGCTCCTGACGATCGCGATGGCCGACGTTCCGCCCGCGGACTCGGGCCTCGGCTCGGGGATCACCAACGTCTCGCAGCAGATCAGCGGCGCGCTCGGGCTGGCCGTTCTCAGCACGATCGCGGCGAACCGGACGAAGGGGCTTCTGTCCGCCCACCAGGCGGTCACGACCTCGCTGATCGGCGGCTACCACCTCGCGTTCCTGGTCGGCGCGGCGACGATCGCAGTCGGGATCCTCGTGGCCCTCGCCCTGCTGCGGCCGGCCCGTACGAGGCCCGCACTGCAACTCGCCAACGAGCCCGCGGAAGGCGACGCCGCCCACCTCAACTTCGACATGGAAAGAGAAGCCGCATGACACACACGGATCGCCGCCCCACCCCGATTGCAGCTCCAGCCCGGACCGGTCGCCGCTCGTCACACGCCAAGCGGCGGCCGAGCACCCGCCTGATCTCCGAGGCCGTCGTGGCCAGCTACATCCACGACATATCGCAGCGACATCGGCTAGCCAAGCCGGCTGACCCCGAGCCGCGTGTCGGTCTGGATCGTGCCGTCCGAGTCGCCGGGCACGAAGATGGCGCCGCCGCGCACGGCGACACCTACGGCACCGACAGGAACGTCGAACACCAGGTGCGTGGTGGCAGTCGCGCCGCGTCGCAACGGAAACACGCCAAACGGCTCCCGCGACCCCTCCGCGAACCCGTCGGACTGGTAGACCTGTGTGCTCACCAGCTCGGCGTCCACCGGCTGGTTGAGGGGTGAGGCTCCCGTGTTCGTCACTTTCACGGCGACGACCACGAACTCACCCTTGGCCCGCGTGGAGGGCGCACCGTCCTGGCCGCTGATGCGCTTGGCAACGCGGGCTCCTGTGACCGTCAGCGCGTATCCGTCGAGGTTCAGCCGGTCACCCCGGTTGACGACGGTCAGCTTGACTGAGTCATTCAGGCACGTGCCCTGCTTCGTACCCCCGAGCGAGATGCCCGCTGCCTGGCAGGTTCTCACCGCGCCCGAGGTCGCCACGGCTGGCTTGCCCAGGCCGGCCAGGATGCCGTCGAGCTGGTAGTAGCCCGAACCGAGCGCGTGCTTGGGGTTGAGACCCGTCCACTGCAGGACGACGTTGCCGTAGACCTTGTTGGCGGTCCAGCCGCCGCCCGGTTGGGGGTCGTAAGTCCAGTAGATGCCCTGAGCATCGGGCTTGATCGGATGCCGCTGGTCGCCTAGAACCGCGGGCAGCGTCTCGGCGTTGTGGAGAACGTCGATCGTGAAGACCCCGTAAATCTGATCGAGCACCTCAGGGTTGCTGGGCTGGAGCGTGTCCCAGATCACCGAGCTGGTGTTGACGGCCAGCGTGTACCCGGTCTGGGCTTGAAAGCGCGCGGCGACCTGCTGGGCGGTGAAAGTGGGTCCACCGAGGGTCGGCACGGAGGGAACTCCGGCGCGCGCGACCGACACCGGCTGCCGCGACCACCGATAGCAACCACCTCCAGTCCCCGGACGCCGACGGGATCTATTGGGTGTACGTGCGCGGCGCCTACCCTGGGTGGTCGGCGGCCAAGGTGTACGGCAACGTGGTCTTGAGCCTGTCGACTGGCGCGACGCGCAAGCTGCCGGCCACGTTCGCGAATCTCAACCGGGTTCTCTCGACGATGTCAGACCCCGCTGGAGTTCCATCCCGGTCACTGTGGCAAAGCGCGCGATGACCTCCGCCGCGGAATAGGTCGGGCCGGAAAACGCACGGTCGCGGACGATCCACACCCGGCCAGCGCGCTCGCAATCACCGCAGCGGCCCCTGCCGCCACTCGAAAAGCCCGCATTGCGCCGATCGTAATCGCCGCCTCGTGCCACCGCGCCAGTCGACGATCGACCCGACGATCGCCGGAACCTCTTGTTGGCGACGGGGTGGTCAACATCACGGGGCTCTTCTTCCGGCCCAGAGCAGTCGCATCGCCGCTGCCGTCGTCAGCCCGTAGACGAGGTGCGCGCTGAGATCCTTGGCCAGCGTCTTGACGTCGTACTTCCAGATCGGCTCATACAGCTTGGCGGCGGGCAGGACGACGTAGCTGCCGCCCCACACCGTTGCGCCGAACGGCAGCCCGTACAGGACGCGTGGTCTGCGCAGGGACCCGGCGACGATGCCGTACTGGACGCCGCCGAGAATCCCGTATCCCCAGTGCGTCACGTTGTTGACCAGCGGCGCGCGCTTGTCGGGAAGCTCGACTTCGAACAGGCCCTCGGTGAGCCGCTTTCCGACCTGCGCCGGCGCGGGAGCGTCCTTCCAGGACAGTCCCTCGGATAATTCCCACGCCGTGAGCTTGCTCTTGCCGCCATCGTGCCGGTAGCGGGCGAACAGAAACGCATCCATCGCGGCCGTTCCCACCACACCGGCAATCGCGCCACGGACCACGGCCCCGATCGGCGTCAGGTTGCTCATGATCGTTTTCGCTACTCCGGTTTGCCCTGCTCGACCCACCGATCGAACAGCTCGACGCGGTCGGCCGGCCACGCACCGTCGCAGGGCATCGTCCCATTCTTCACGCGCGCACCGATCGCGTCGGCGTGCGCACTGACATCGGCGTACGACCAGAGGTCAAAGGCCCGGCGCATCGAGTCGCGATCCTTCTCCCGGAACAGCGGCTTGATATCGGTGTCGAAACTGAGCTCGGCTGCGGCCATGTTCACATCCTCTCCTTGCGTTGACGCCTCGTGGCGGCACGCTACACCCGTGGAGCCAGATACTCCTCCCGCAGCCACTTCACCGTCGCCGCCAGTCCGTCCTGGTAGCTGACCCGCGGCGTCCAACGGAGCGTCTCGCGCGCCTTGCGGTTGCTGAAGTCCTGGTCGCGTCCAAGCACGTGAACGGCTTGCCGGGACAGCAACGGACGCGTCTTCACGCGGGCCGCGCGGCGCGCGAGCCGGTACCCATGCTCGAGCGCGAAGGCGGTCGAGAACGCGACCGGATAGGGCAGGCTCAATCTCGGCTCGGGGTAGCCAAGGCCGCCGGCCAGGTCGCCGAGAAATCGCTTCCATGTGATGTCCAGCCCGTCGGTCAGGTTGAACGCCTCCCCGAGGGGCGCGTTTCCCTGGAGCGCCAGCAGCGCCGCGTCGACGAGGTTCTCCACGTACAGCAACCCGGCGACCGCGCGGCCCCCATCGACCAGGAGCATCTGCCGCCCCCGGATCGCCCGCGCCATGTCACCCACGACGTCATCAGAGCGCGGACCGTAGACGGTGGCGGGCCTTAGAATCACCACGTTCAAACCCCGCTCCCGCTCGACCCGCCGCACCTCGGCTTCGGCCGCACGCTTGGTCTGTGAATACCAGTTGCTGAAGCCCGCCGGCACATATCGCTCGTCGATTCCGCGACGACCGGGATAGCCGTACACGTCGGTCGTGCTGACGTGGACGGACCGCTCGACGTTCGTCGCGGCGGCCGCCACGAGGACGTTCCGCGTGCCGGCTACGTTGACCCGCTCGATCTCTTCGATCGTGGCCCAGTCGGACACCAGCGCGCCGCAGTGGAACACGAACCGGCAACCCTCGGCGGCGGCGATCACTGACCTGGCGTCGGTCAGGTCCCCATCGGTCAGTTCGACGTCAAGTGCCTCGAGCCGCGACCGATCGCTCGTCTCCCGGACCAGGCAGCGAACCCGGTATCCCTCCCGAACCAGACGCTCGGCCAGATGCCCCCCAACAAACCCGGTGGCCCCGGTGACCAGGCACGTCGCCTTCTCGCTCAATGATGCTTCGGGCGACGCTTGCGTGAGATCGCGGCGACCGCGATGTCACGGACGACCCCCCAGTTTTTGCTCGCGTCCGTCTCACAATCGGCCAGAACGGCGTCGAGCGCGACGAGGAAGCTGCGGGCCTCGACCTCGCTCAACGTGAGCGGCGGAAGCAGCTTGATCACGTCGTTCTTTCCGGCTGCCATCGTGATCACGTTGTGATCACGATGCAGGGGGATCACGATCAGCTGGGGGAACAATCCCTCGCTGGCCATCTGCATCAAGCGCCAGCTGAAGCGCCCACGCCGCGAGCTCGGCGGGCACAGTTCGAAGCCGACCATCAGGCCGCTGCCGCGGACCTCCTCGATGATCTCGTAGCGCTGCTGAAGCTCCCGGAGGCCGTCGAGCAGCAGGTTTCCGACGCGCTCAGCGTGCTCGATCAGGCCATCGCGTTCGATGATCCTCAGCACCGCCAGGCCAGCCGCCATCGATAGCCGGTTGCGACCGAACGTCGATTGATGCACATACGAGCGCTCGAGCGTCCCCACGGCCTTGTCGTGAATCTTGCGCGTCGTGACCATCGCGGCGACCGGTACGTAGCCGCCGCTGAGCGCCTTCCCGACCAGCACGAAATCTGGCTTCAGACCCCAGTGCTCGAGCGCGAACCACCGACCGGTCCGGCCGAGACCGGTCTGGATCTCGTCGAGAACGAACAGCGTCCCGTACCGGCGGCACAGCTCCTGCGCGGCCCGGAGATAGTCCGAAGGCGGCAGCGTGACCATGCGCCCCTGGATCGGCTCGACGATGAACGCGGCCACGTCCTTGCTGCGCAGCGCGGCCTCGAGACGCGTCAGGTCACCGAATGGCACGAGCTCGCAACCCGGCAAAAGCGGACCGAAGCCCTCCTTGAAGAACTCATCGCCGACGAGCGAAAGTGGCCCAAGCGTGACGCCGTGGAAGCTGCTGACGCAGGAGATCAGGCGCGGGCGCCCGGTCGCGGCACGGGCGAACTTCATCGCCGAGTCGACCGCCTCCGCGCCGCTTGAGGCGAAGAACACGGCCTCGAGTCCCTCGGGGAGACGCTGCGTGAGCTCCTCGGCGAGCATCCCGGCCAGCGGCGAGTAGTGGATCTGGACGCCGTCGACCAGGCCCGCCTCGAGTACCGCGCGCAGCACCTCGGCGACGTCGGGGTTGTTGTGGCCCAGGCTGGCGAATCCCTCGCCGGTGTGGAGGTCGAGGTACGCCTGGCCGTCGCCGTCGTATAGATACGAGCCTCGGGCGGTGACGTAGTCCTTGTCGAATCCGAGGATTCGCAACACGTCGACGAGCGATGGGTCGAGATGGCGCGCCGCCAGCTCGAACGTCTCCTCGGCGCGCGCCGTCGCGTCCATCACGATTCCCAGCGAGTCCAGCTCGCCCACCGGCTCGGAGTCGAGAGCCGGCCTCATGCGTTTCGGGTCGACGTCCATGGCGATTGGCCGCGGGAGCGTACAGAAGCCGCCGTCGCCCGGGCGTCAGCTCGCCCAAGCGGGCAGAATCGTTGTCATGGCGCAGCGCAAGCCTCGAGGCATGGGCTGGGAGAGCTGGATCGACCGGCTCCTCCGCGAGGCGGAGAAGCGCGGCGAGTTCGAAGATCTGCCAGGCGCCGGCCGGCCCTTGGAAGGCTTGGATAGGCCGTTCGATGCGCTGTGGTGGGTGAAGGACAAGGTCCGACGGGAAGGGCTGTCCTACATGCCGCCGTCCGTCGCGCTGCGCAAGGAAGCGCACGACGCACTACTGGCCGCGTCGCAAGCCAGGACGGAGACCGAGGTACGGAGGATCATCCTCGACATCAACGAGAAGATCCGCGAGGCGAACCGAAAGACCATCGAGGGCCCGCCGCTCATGCTCGTGCCCTTCGACGTCGAGCGCGTCGTGCGAGACTGGCGCGAGCCGCGCGTCGAGTGACGTTAGACCGGCTCTCGGGGCGGACGCTCGACGACCTCGAGCACGTGCACGACGCGCTCGGTGCAGATCTCGTGCGCGATCAGCCCGGCGCACGCGAGCGCGGCGATCGCGAGGCCGTTGGCGAGGGTTACCCAGCGGGTCGCGTCCGGGCCGAAGGCGGCGGCCCCGACGATCTCCCAAACGGTGACGGTTGCGATGGCCCCGGCCAGGATCGACCACAGCCCAAGCGCGTGACCGAACACCCGCAGCTCGGGTTCGCCCTCGAGCCGGCGATGATGAACCAGCAGAGCGATGAATACCACCGACGTGGCGGAGCCGCCGATGCCGATCCCGAGGCCGATCCCCCGGACCGCGCCCGGGCCAAACGCAGCCGCGGCCACGATCAGGATCACGGCCGCGCTGAGCGCGCCGAGATTGAAGAAGAAGCGCTGGCGTGCGATTGAGCGAAGCAAGTTCCCGTGCCGCCGTCCCTAGTGCACGCTCGTCAGGCTAGAGCGCTCCGCCTCCCGGCGCAAGAACCGATCGCATACCGCGATTGCGTCCTCAATGGTCTCCCAGCACAGCGCGTCCGCCCTATCGGATGGCCAGTGGTAGTTCAGCGGCAGCTTGGTGTAGTCGACCGAGGCGAGCGTGGCGACCTCGTACCCGGCTCGCAGCGCGATCAACCCGTCGGTCGCGGCCACCGTGCGCAGGCCTCGCTGGGCGGTGACGCCGGCATCGGCGGCCGCCGCCGCCAGGGCCTCCCGCGTCTGCGCCGGGTAGTCGCGCATCCGGAGCATCCCCTCGCCCTCGAGCACGATCAGGCTCGGGCCTCCGAGGCATTCGAGGCACACGAACGCGGTTCGGGCCCGGTCCAGGTGAGGGAAGTGCCGGCGCCCAAACGCCTGCATCCCCTCGCTGAACGACTCCTCCGAGCCGGTTGACACGAGCAGCACGCGCAAGCCCGTGACGGGCCGGTCGCGCAAGGAGGCTGCGATGGCGAGCAGCACGCCGACGGCGCTGAGGTTGTCGTTAGCACCGGGCACCACGCGGCGACCGGCGATGTCGGCCATCGCGGCGATCGCCCCGAGCGCCAGCGCCAGGCCGGCGCGCAGCAGGCGCCGGTTGCCTAGCACGGCGGCCGCGCAGACCAGCACAGGTCCGAGCCACACCGCGTACAGAATCGGCACGGTCTGGCCCGAGCGTTCGTGCAGGCGGGGCGCGAAGCGAGGCCCGAGCCGCCCCAGGGCGGGGTGAAATACCAGGCCTGAGTGAGCCGCGTCGTGATGGGCTACGAGCACGACCGTCCGCTGCGCGCCACGATCACCGGCCTCGGCCACGACGTTCCAGGTGGGCCGGTGCGGGAGGAGGGCGCGAAACCAGCGGCGTCCATGGCCGAGGTCGTCCCACAGCGCCGCGGCGGCGACGGCGCCGGCCCCCACCGCCAGCGCTCGCGCTCGCCGGTTCGGGCGAACGAGCGCGAGCGCGCCGGAGCCAGCCGCCAGGCCGTTGGCAAGACCAATCGGTAGCCAGTAGCCCCCATGTGCCCGCTCCTGCTCAACTCGCGCGTCGCAGCCGAGTGCGCGCAGACGCGCGGAGATCCACTCGGCCGCGCGCCGCTCGCCGTCCGACGCCGAGGGACGCTCGATCTGAGCGAGCAGATGGATCGCGGAGCGCCAGTCGCCGTCGGTCGTCCTCATGCCCTTGAAGTCACCAAATTCCACTTCGATAAGTTTTTACACATCTGCGCAACGGCAACTTTTGGGAGTCCGAGTTGGATCAACCAAAGGCTCAAGAGACTGGCGAACCGAGCGCCCGCGCGACTCCAGCGCGACCCGTTCATCCAGAACAGACCGACGTCGAGATCCGTCCGGTCCGCACCCGCCGGGATCTCCAGAGATTTATCCGCCTGCCCTGGAGTCTGTACAAGTCGTCGCCCAACTGGGTGCCGCCGCTGATCTCAGAGCGCAAGCGCCACCTCGACCGGCATCGCAACCCGTTCTTCGAGCACGCCGAGGCCGAGTACTTCCTGGCCTGGCGCGACGGGGAGCCCGTGGGCCGCATCACCGCGCAGGTCGATACGAAGTTCAACGATTTCCAGCGCAACCGCTGGGGCCTGTTTGGATTCTTCGAATGTGAGCGAGACCCGGCCGCGGCGGCAGCGCTCCTCGACGCGGCGGAACGATGGCTGCGCGACCGCGGGCGTGACCGGATGCTTGGGCCGCTGGACTTCTCCACGAACCACGAGTGCGGACTGCTCGTGGAAGGCCACTCACTGCCCCCTCAGATCCTCGAGAACTGGCATCACCCGTACTACCGGGACTTGCTCGAGCGCAACGGCCTGGCCAAGGCCATGGACCTCTACAAGTGGGAGATCATCTACTCCGATCGCGACAAGGTTCTGCCGATCATCGACGAGCTGGCCCGACGCCTGGAGCCCGAGCACGGGATCCGGCTGCGCCGGATGCGAAAGCGCGAGCTCGACGCCGAGGTCCGCTCATTCATGGACGTCTACAACCAGGCGTGGTCGTCGAATTGGGGGTTCGTGCCGCTGACGGACCACGAACTCGACCACATGGCCAAGGAGCTGAAACCGGTCCTCGACGAAGACTTTGGCTGCGTGGCCGAGACCGCCGGCGGCGAGTGCGTGGGCGTGTGTCTATCGCTGCCCGATTACAACCAGGTTCTGGCCCGGCTCAACGGGCGCTTGCTGCCGCTCGGGTGGCTGAAAGCGCTCCGAGCCCAGCGCCAGATCCGCGAGATCCGCGTGTTCGTGCTCGGCGTCAAGCCCGAGTTTCAGCACGCCGGTGTGGCGGCCGCGCTCTATCGCGATGTTTGGGACGCCTGCCACCGACGCGGGATCACACGTGCGGAGACCGGGTGGATCCTCGAGACCAACGAGCCGATGAACCGTGCGATGGAAGCCCTCACCGGAAGGATCGTCAAGCGCTACCGACTGTACGAGCGCCTACTCGAGCCAGGCGCTCTGCCGGCCTCCCCAAGCGTGGCTGGCCCGTAGGCGGTCGCCGCGGGACGGCGACGCGATCGTCGACAGCGTGGCAGCGGTCCTCGACCGCTGATCCCTTCCGCGGCGCTAGACGGCCAGCCGGTCCAGCGCGGCGCGATCGACGTCGATCCCGAGGCCCGGGCCCGTGGGTACGGTGAGATGGCCATCTTTCATCGTCAGCGGCTCGTGTACCACCTCGTCTCGGAACGGGTGCGAGGACTGATCGAATTCGGCCAACGGCTCATAGGCTCCGCGCGACAGCGGGCAGGGCGGAACGATCGCCGCGGCGTGGAGCGACGCCGCCAGGCCGATCCCGGTGCCGAACACGTGCGGATTGACGAGCAGGTTGGCCGCCTGGGCGGCGGCGATGATCTGCTTCAGCGCGGTGAAGCCGCCG